>SDBV01006557.1_pt1 | contig 16106 bp, 12 predicted proteins | sample 2277081 | NCBI WGS metagenome assembly SDBV01 (sample SAMN10402039, study PRJNA504765) | marine sediment metagenome | isolation source: marine sediment core GS10_PC15, 223 cmbsf | place: Arctic Ocean: Southern Knipovich Ridge | collected 2010
CCAAACCATTTCTTGGCGAGCAGATAGATCATCAGCAGAATCAAGAAGAAGCCAATGATGCTGGGTATGTTCAACGCCCAATCGAGGGGGACTCCGATTGCCTCGAGCTTCCCGACGATCAGAGCGAACAGATAGTGGTACGTGATGGGAAGTCCCGGGAAGATGGGATACTCAGGAGGCCAGTTGTCGCCCATCGAAAAAGATCTGATCAGCGGCAGAGTGGCTGCAAAATCACTCCACATTGGAGCCAAAAAAAAGATCTTGGAATTTTCGTAATCGCAGAAAAACGTTCGAAACATGAGCCATACGGAAAAACAGAAGAGAAGCGCGAAAAAGCCCATCTCCCATCGCTTTGTATGTACTTTGTCGAACGGCACAATCAGCGCGCGAAGGCTTCGCGCAGGAGAGCACACAGGAACGAACTCACCAGCAAGACCGATAGATTGACGAGGTTTGCTCTCTTCACCGTGTGGTACCAGCTCGCATCGTCTTCGAGGTTAACAAATTCTCGCTACCGATCCTCGCGGGGAGGCTGCCCGTAGCTTCGCAACAGCAGCAACATCGCCCCGTCGCGTGTGTCGATACCACTGACCGAGATCGGCGCCGCGCTCGCCAAGGATCGCGATCGGGGTGTTCTGCGCCAGAACCACCCCGAAGGTCGCTCTCGTGTGTCCGTGAGGAAGACGGCCGGCTGTAAACCGTCGTCGCGTCTTGCGCCGGATCTCTCTCACGGCCTCTCCAACGACACAATTCTGTAACCCTGAACCTCGCGCGCAGGTCGCGTCAACAAACAGAGCGGGAGAACCCTCAAAGAGAAATGAGGGGGAAACCCCTCGCGCGCCGCCCATGGGTGCCGCGATCCGATCAAAAAGCGGCTGAATTTGGTAGATTTCTGCGATCGGCGAGGCCAGACGAACCGTTCCGGTGCACCCGTCTGCGGCGATGGGGGAAGTCTGTCTGGCAATAGGATGGGCTGTCGGCTAACAAGCACGGGGCGAGTCGAGCCTTTGTAGAGTTCGAAGTTCAACAGCATCGGAGGACGTGTGATGAAGGGACGTCGCGAAACGCTAGTGGTGGCTACCGCAGCGGTTCTGTTCGGTGTGGTGTTCGGCATTCTGTTTCTGGCGTGCGGGCAAAGCGAAGATGAACCTAGTACGCCGCGCGCTCCTTCTGCATCGAAGGTCGCAGCGGATCGCGGGTTGAATTTCAACGAGACCCATAAACACGTTCAAGGTTCCGGAACGAATATCGAGGACTTCCGGGAGCAGATCATCGAGGGCTTCGGGGGAAAGGTGGCAGAAAACCTGGAGGCGGCCTTAGGGGAGCTCGAAGCGGAGCAAGCGCAGCTGATGGCTAAGCTGGAGACGATAGGCGGGGAGAACGAGAAGTGGGCTGCAGCGCGCGAAGAGCTTAATCGGGAAGCACATGTTCTGAAGGGGGAACTTCGAAAATTTCAAAAAAGAATGCACGATCTGCTGTAAGTAATTGAAAGAAATGCTGACCCGGGCGCCTTCTCGGCCGATGCCTTCTTCTCCATGGGCTCCCTCTCCTTTCGGAGCCTAGAACCCTCTCTCAGTTCATCCCTCGATTCGGTCCAAACTGGACCGAGCATCTCACGAGCGGTACGATTGACACGTGCCGGAACAACGCTCTCGCCGGGTTCAGACCCTCCTGCTCACTCTCCTTTCGACACTGGTGGGAATCGCTCTTGCTGAAGCGGGCGCCCGCCTGCTCCTGGAGCCGCCCGAGGCCGTTCGCGTCTACAGGATCGCTGGTGTCACCGATTCTGCCGGGAAGAGCCCAGGCGAGACGACCGAGTTGTTGCTTGAGCACAGCAACAACCGGGCGTACGTGCAGACCGAAGCCGGAAGACGCCTGCGCCCCAACATCGTTGCTGTCATCCAGGAGAACTATCTCAGCAAGCAAGAAGTCACGATCCGTACCAACTCGCTCGGCCATCGGCATGTGGAACTCGGAGACAAGACGCGACCCCGCGTGCTGTTCCTCGGCGACTCGATCACCTGCGCAGGTTTCCTCAACGACGAGGACACCTTCGTCCGGAGGGTCGAAACTCTCGCCACGGATGCGGGTGAGCCGCTGGAGACCATCAATACGGGTGTGGGCTCCATCGGCCTGGAAGACGAGTTCGCGATCTTGATGGAGACCGGAATCGACACGCAACCCGATGTGGTGGTGCTGGGCTTCTACCTGAACGACGTGCAGAACTCTCCCGGGGTCGAGATCCGAAGGGTTCCCCCGTGGCTGGGGTGGAGCCGTCTGGCCCAGCACGTGGTCCGGCTCCTGCCCGCCGCCGAGACATGGGAGGATACGGCCGTCGACTCCGAGACGCTGAGCGCCTGGCAGGAACAGGCGCGAAGCGCTTTCCCCCCTGGCGATGGAGACCCCAAGCGCGATCCGCTTGCGTTCAACCGCATGATCCACCAGTCCTTCTCGGATTGGGGAAGCGCGTGGAGCGAAGGGGCTTGGGACCGAATGGCGCCCGTGTTTCGCGAGCTGAAGAGGCAGTCACAGATTCACGGCTTCGAGCTCGTCTTCGTTATGTTTCCGGTGCGCCAGCAGGTCCAGGCGGACTTCCTATACGACTACCCTCAGCGCCAGCTCGCCGATCTGGCGAGGGAACTCAAGGTGCCGATGCTGGATCTGCTTCCTCCGCTGCGCGAGGCCGACGCTCAATCGAACGAGCCGTTGTTCTACGACCATTGCCACCACACTCCTCAAGGACAACACGTCATTGCAAACTCGATCCACGCTTTCCTCCGCGATCGAGCCGCGATCCATGTCGCAAAATGAACATCCGGTATGACCAACGTCAAAGCGGCAGAGCCCCAGCGATCGCTGCAAGTGCCTCGGCGCGCCTCATATCGTTGTCGATGTACCGTGCGGTGGCGAATGCCTCATCGACCATGCCCATTTCCGCCTGTGCCCCAGCGATCGCTGCAAGTGCCTCGGTGCGCCAATCGCCATCCCTGATTCCCCGTGCGATGGCGAATGCCTGATCCGAGGTCTCTCTCGCCTCGTTGACCATGCCCGCTTTCGCCTGTGCCCCAGCGATCGCTGCAAGTGCCTCGGCGCGCCTCTTGTCGTCCTTGATTCTCCGCGCGGTGGCGAGTGCCTCATCGACCATGCCCGTTTCCGCCTGTGCCCCAGCGATCGCTGCAAGTGCCTCGGCGCGCTCCCCGTCCTCCTGGATCCCGCTTGCGGCGGCAAGTGCCTGATCCGAGGTCTCTCTCGCCTCGTTGACCATGCCCGCTTTCGCCTGTGCCCGAGCAATCGCTGCAAGTGCCTCGACGCGCTCCCCGTCCTCCTGGATCCCCCGTGTGGTGGCGAGTACCTCGTCGACCATGCCCGCTTTCGCCTGTGCCCCAGCGATCGCTGCAAGTACCTCTGCGCGGTACCAGCCCTCCTTCATTCCCTGTGCGGTGGCGAGTGCCTGATCCGAGGTTTTTCGTGCCTCGTTGACCATGCCCGCTTCCGCCTGTGCCCCAGCGATCGCTGCAAGTGCCTCAGCGCGCTTCCCGTCGTCCTCGATTCCCCGTGCGGTGGCAAGGGCCTCGTCGACCATGCCCGCTTTCGCCTGTAACCCCGCGATCACTGCAAGTGCATTGCCGCGCCACCCGCCGTCCCTGATTCCCTGTGCGATGGCAAGTGCCTGATCCGAGGTCTCTCTTGCCTCATCGACCATGCCCGCTTTCGCCTGTGATCCAGCGATCGCTGCAAGTGCCCCGGCGCGCCACTCGTCGTGCTTGACTCCCCGTGCGGTGGCAAGTGCCTCATCGACCATGCCCGCTTTCGCCTGTGACCCAGCGATCGCTGCAAGTGCGTAGGCGCGCTTCATGTCGTCCTTGATTCCCCGTGCGGCGGCGAGTGCCTGAAAGAAGACGCAAGTCTTACTAGGGGATTCGAAGCACGGTCTCCTTTCTCTGTCCGCCCTTTGTTTCAATGCAGATATCTCAGCCGCTTCGACAGTCGCCTGCAATCCGTCTAGCGAAACCTTCCCGATTACCTGCCCCGAAGCCAGCTGAACCGAAATAGTGGCAGAGGGGTACTCGCTTACCATGCGCTGAAGATTGGCCCGTGCCTTCTCTAGCTGCTCCAAACACGCCTCTGCGTCTGTCTCGGCTTCAGCTTGCTCAATGAGTTGCTGCGTCTTGACAAAGATCCCATTGGCCTCTTCGTCGAGGTCTGAACAGGAAGCCAGGCAGAAGGTTGCGAGAAGCGGCAGGTAAAGAAGGCGGAGGAACTTGAACATGATGAACACTCCAGTGTCGAAGGTCTACTGATCAATTCGGACAGTTGGCCTCACTCCCCAAGAGACACCCGCTGTTCAGCCTGTGCGGCTCAGCTCGGCTGAGGCGTTCTTTTGAGATTGATCCAACGTCACTACTTGCCCATTCTCCCCCACCGCGGGCGGAAGCTCAACCTCCTTAGTGATTAAGACTACCTGAACTCGGGCCCAGCACCCCTGCACCGCGATCCTGGATGGCCGTGGTAGCGAACCGACCGAAGATCTTGTCGGCGTCCGTGAACGGAGTGGCAAGCCCAAAGAACCGCTACCAGCCGTTGGGTGAGGGATCGCACCTGAACATCAGGCCGCTTCCCGGGTCTGCTTTTCCCATTAGTTTGAAGAACTGGGGTCAGTACGACGGCGTGGAAGTGGAAGCCGAGCATCGCTTGAATACGTCTGCGTGGCTATTTGGGTCGACGAGAGGGGGGTCGGGTTCCGTGATCTGGCTCATCGACCGTCACCCATAGACCAACGTGCTCGGGGCCAGCGAAAACGCGGTGAGTCTCCAGGGCCGATACTGGAGCAAACTCCTGCTGGAACACGGCCTTACCAGTAGTGCTCGGGTTGGCGAAATGATAGTATTTACCCGTGCGACAGCAAGATAGAGGCGCATCCGCGCGCCCCGGTGCTTTCGCCGCGCCTCTGAGCGGACCCGAAACGCCGGTGCCCTTAGCATGGCCGGGTACTGGCTGGATCGACACGGAGGGATTGCCGTGGATCAGGAAAGGGTCGGAAGGATTCTACGCGAGCGCAAGCTGCCGGACCCCGTCTACGTTACCCGTCCGACCATGCCCGACCTGTCCTCCTACAATGCCTGCCTGGAACAGATCTGGCAGTCGCGCTGGTTGACCAATGACGGCGAGTTTCATCAGCGTTTCGAGAATAGCCTGAAAGAACACCTGGGCGTGGAGCACCTCAGTCTCTTCGTCAACGGCACGATCGCGCTGCTGGTCGCTTTGCAGGCGCTTCGCATCAACAGTGGTGAGGTCATCACGACGCCGTTCACGTTCCCCGCGACGGTCCACGTGCTCCATTGGAACCGCATCACGCCGGTGTTTTGCGATATTGACGAGAAGACGTTCAACATCGACCCGGCGCGCATCGATAGTCATATCACGCCGGATACGAAGGCCATCCTGGCCGTTCATGTTTATGGAACGCCGTGCGACGTGAAGGCGATACAATCAATCGCGGACAGGCACGGGCTCCATGTCATATACGATGCCGCGCACGCGTTCGGCGTCGAGATCGATGGACGATCCATACTGGAGCACGGGGAAATATCGGCCTTGAGTTTTCATGCGACGAAGCTCTTCACCTCCGTGGAGGGCGGAGCCCTCGTATCGAAGAGTAAGCAGCAAAGAGATCGGATTCAGTTCTCGAAAAACTTCGGCATCAGCGATGAGGAAACCGTCATCGGACCGGGCATCAATGGTAAGATGAACGAATTGCAGGCGAGCTTCGGGCTGCTGCAACTAGAGTTGGTCAAGAAGGAAATCGAGGACCGACGGCAGCGAACAGAGCTATACCGGCGGCTACTGATCGACTTGCCCGGCATAACGTATTTGCGCGACATCACGGGTGTCAGTCACAACTACGCGTTCTTTCCGGTGCTGGTGGATGAGGCGGTCTATGGCGTGGGACGCGACAGGCTGGCGGATATTCTGAGAGAGTGCAACATATTTTCGCGGAAATATTTTTCCCCCTTGTGCAGTCAATACCCATGCTACTCCGCGCTGCCGTCATCGCGCGCCGACAACCTGCCCGTTGCATCGCGCGCTGCTGAGCGTGTTCTTTGCCTGCCGTTGTATGGTCAACTGGAAGAGTCCGTTGTGGAAGTCGTTTGCGGGATCCTCGAGGATGTTCACGGGGCGGCGACGGAGTGTTGAGGTTGGCCGTCGCGGCGTCAGCCATCGGATTTTACGGGTGAATTGAAATGCCTCAGCGGTCGCAGGAGCCCTCGCATAGTAGGGTGGCATTCAGTGTCATCATAACCTGCTACTTCGAGGAACGGAGCATCGAAGAGTTCCACGAGAGACTCTCGAGCGCGTTACAGAGAGTAGGAGCATCTTACGAGATTATATTTGTCAACGACGGCAGCACGGACGGCACTTATGAGAAGCTGAAGACGATCTACGCCAAGGACCCGAACGTCACGGTCATTGTTGATCTGTTTCGAAACAGCGGGCAGCTTGGCGCGATGACGGCGGGAATAACGAACGCCAGAGGCGATGCCATCGTCTTCATGGATAGCGATCTGGAGCTGAACCCCGAAGAGCTTCCGTTGTTGCTGGCCGAGTTCGGCAGAGGATTTGATATCGTCAGCGGTTGCAGGAGAAACAGGAAAGGGTCGCTATTCCGAAGAATCTCTTCAAAAATCGCGAACCTGATCATGCGCAAGGTCTCCGGTCACGACGTCAAGGACTTTGGCTGCACGTTCAAGGTCTATGACGGGAGGCTTATCAGGGGGTTCGAGTTCGGACCGTTCAAGAAGTTCCAAACCGCTTACGTGTACGCGAAGGCGCAAACCACTAGCGAAGTGCCGGTGTCCCACGAAGCGAGGAAGTACGGAAAGTCTGGCTGGACAATAGCGAGCCTCTTCTCATTCCTGGCAGACAATGTCGTCGGCATGTCGCAGCGGCCGTTTCAATTGCTGTCGGCATTGTGCTTCGTTACCGCCCTGGTATTCGTCGTTCGAATTATCTTCGCGTGGCTGCTTCCCTTCTCCATATTGCCCGAAATTACGCCGGGCCTGATTCTCAACGTGCTTTTATTTCACTTGCTCCTTACCGGCGCGATTCTTGCGGCCATAGGGGAATACGTGATTCGAAACTTCACTTCACTGCAAGCGTACCCCGCGTACATCATCAGGGGGAAACTCGAAAAGCCAACCGCACAGGTGGATTAGGCGATGACCGCTTTGACTCGAAAACAGCTGAAGGCAATCGGCTTCGGGTCGCTCGGCAAAGACGTAATGATCTCCGACAAGGCTTCGATATACGGGCCCTCCGAAATTCACATCGCAGACAACGCCAGAATAGACGACTTTTGTATTCTCTCCGCGGGATCAGGGGGCATCCGCATCGGACGGTACGTTCACATTGGCTGCTATAGTTCACTGATCGGCGATGGCGAAATCGTTTTAGAGGATTTTTCGGGCGCCAGCGGACGCGTCTCCATTTACTCGAGCAACGATGATTGTTCCGGGGAGTTCATGGCGCATCCCACGATTCCCGAGGAGTACAGAAACGTCGAAAGCGGCAGGGTTGTGATGGAGAAGCATTCCATCGCGCTGGCGGGCGCCATCATACTCCCGAATGTGACGATTGGAACGGGGGCCGTGATTGGGGCCCTGGCGCTCGTAAAAGGCGACTGTGAAGAGTTCGGTGTATATGTAGGCTGTCCCGCCAGAAAGGTGAAGGAGCGCCAGCGAGGCCTGCTCAGCCTGGCAGAGGAACTCCTCGGTAACGACGAGCGTGAGAGGTAGCGCTATTTCACCTCTTCCACGGAAGTGGGGCATATCCAGACATCCGACGCTAAAGTGCTGGAATGCCTCAGCTTCTTGCAGTACTTCGAAACCGCCTCCCTTCCTTCCTCGCATTGTGCGCGATCGTCGTTGCCTACCTCTACAGTTATTCGGCTGGCTATCGAAATGGCCTTCAAACGTTTGCCTACCTGGTCACCGTCGCATACCTCCCGTGGCTCTTCCGAGCCCTCCCCGAACGCGCGGTCTCTCGCAACACAGAGACCCAGCCGCCCGGACTTTGGCTTCCGCTGTGGGGCGCCAAGGCTCAACTCCGTGTGAACGAGTTCCTCGCCTTTTTTTCAGTAGTCAGCTTCGGCGTCTTCCTTCGCTTCTGGCTCTGGGAGTCCGTACCACAAGGGCTTTGGTTTGACGAAATCCTCTACACCGCCAACGGATTTCGCGTTCTCGATGGAGCGCCGACGCACTTCTTGGGGGTAATGCCCCTAGATCCCCCAAGAATTATGTACCCCTACTCCAATTTCGGAAATTACTTCATTGCTTTGAACGTGAAGGTGTTTGGCTCCGGTCACTTCGGAATCAAGATGATCTCGATCCTTCCTGCTTGCGCAACCCTCCCTGCCTTCTACTGGTTGCTTCGCGAGATTCGCGGCCCGCGACTGGCCGTAATCGGAACCCTGATGATTTGCATGAGTCGTTGGCACCTGACGCACTCGCGCCAAGATTACACCCTCGTCCTCATGATAGCAGTCGCTGTCTTCGCGCTAGCAAGTCTTATTCGCGGGCTCAAAACCCGTCGCCTGCACTGGGTCGCACTGGGGGGCGCACTCTTGGGTTTGACGCCATATTTCTACGTAGCTGCCTGGCTCGCAGCTGCGGGCGTGTTCGCTTGGCTCGCAACTCTCAGCGTATTCGGTCAGAGAGGGTGTCCGCACTTCCGCTCCCACGCGTTGTCCGTTCTGATCGTGTGCATCTTCTCATTCCTGGTGACCGCCGCGCCAAACCTTCTTTTCGTTCATACCAACACCGCAGCAGCAACTCTCCGAGTGAGAGTAGTCTCAGGGGGAACCGTCAACCTCAAGAAGCTCACGGTAGACTGGGAAAAATTGGGATCCCGAATCGGGCGACATGTCGAGGCGATCGTGACGAGGGGTCCGACCAACCCTCGCATGACCATTCCGGGGGAGCCCCTGCTACTTCCGATCGTCTCTGCCCTTTCGATTGTGGGAGCGTGCGCCCAACTTGCGTTTCGACGTGGCATAGCGCATTCAATGACTTGGAGCATTTTCTGCTTGTCGCTCCTCGGTGGAGCGCTGACTAGGGGGACCGACGTCGCTACGCAGCGTATCATATTCGCCTTGCCAATCTTGTACTTATGGGCCGCGCATGGACTGGAAATCGTCGGCAGCTTGCTTCAACATCTGGGTTCGTTAATTCGAGAACGCTTTAGAAACATCAGGGCTTCATGGATTCGCTATGCGGTCGGCTTCATTCTCGGCGCCGCGATCTTTTATCCGGGCCTACTAGACACGTATGGCTATTTCGGGCGTTTCGGCAAGCTAGAACCGGATGGCAGTGCGACCGGCAAAGCATTGTTGATGAGCAAAGCTGCAAAGCAATACGTGGAGACGCATCAGGTCTGGTTCGACGTCGGACTTCTTAGGCTACCGATGAAGATGGACGTGTTGTTATGGCGACCGAAGAAGGAATTGTACGGAAAGGTCATCGGTGGGCTCAGTGACCCGTGGCATCAAAAAGTTTCTTTCACAGATTGGAAGTCTTTTCCGTATCCGGAAGTCGAAAAGCCCATCGCCTTCCTGAGTACCGTAAAGAGACCACGTCAATTAGCCAGCGTGTTCGAGAGCTTGGAGTCGCGTGAGTTTCTGAACTGGCACGAGACTGCCCCTTTGTTTTCCGTGAGCTTCATCGACCCGGGCGAACTCAAGAAGAAGTTAGCTGAGGTTCGGGTGAACCCCGAAGAAGCTTCAGAGGTGCTCTGGGCATTGGAACTAACGATCGAGGAGTTGAAATGGATGCAAAAGGGCCATGGACTATTGGGAACCTACTTTGATGGCAGCGTCTGGAGCGATGCCGCTGAGACGCTTTCTTCGATAGCGGTTGAAGAAGGCAGGGCTGGTAAGGCGCAGATCGACACGAGCATCGATTTTTCCTGGACAAAGAGCCAGAGACCCGCGCCCAGCTTCTCGGTGGAGTGGAAGGGCTTTCTTCAAATCGATCGGAGCGACGAATACGAATTCGCAACCGAGTCGAACGGTGGATCTGCAGTTTACGTCGACAGTCGACGGGTCGTTGAGAATTGGGGCGAGCATACTCGTAGTAGAACGCGCGAGGGTCGCCTGCGTTTGGACAAGGGCTTGCACGCACTCACGATCCGATACGATGGCCAGCCCTCCAGAGCAAGCGTGCGATTCTTGTGGAAGACCGGGGACAACCCCTTCTCGGTCGTGCCCGTAGAGAACCTCCGGATTGCGAGGTAGAGCCGCCGCTTGGGTACATCAAATCAAAATCCATGCACGAGCTGGAGCGAGAGCGAGCCTTCACGGGGGAGGCTGTAGAGATTCTTCGCGTTTAGCGACCCGCAGCTTTCGCAGCATCTCGCGACCGAAGGCCACGAAACCGACGAGCGGGAGAAATCCGAAGATGATCGCGGTGAAGAGGAAGGAAGCCGCGACGACCTCTGGATCGCTCCCGTAGCTTCGCAACAGCAGCAACATCGCCCCGTCGCGCGTCCCGATTCCGCTGACCGAGATCGGCGCCGAGCCCGCCAGAATCGCGATCGGAGTGCTCTGCGAAATCGCCGCGAGCGGCACGATCGAGCGGACGGCCCGGAAGCAACACAGCATCGCAGCGATGATGTCGACCCAGATCAATGCGGAGAAGAATACCGTGGCCAACAGAATCCGCGGCCGGCGACACACCGACCGGACCGCTCGACTCACGCGCTCCGCGGTCGCGCGGGCAATCGGTGAGCGGTGCCCGGAGGCCAGGACCAGGAAGGCCGCGATGGCTGCCCCGCAGGCGCCAAGCCCCAGCCAGGTGGGTGCTCCGGCATTGCCAAGGCCCAGCGAGAGACCGACGGCCAGCGCGCCGAGCACGAAGACGTCGATGATCCGCTCCAGCAGCACCGCTCCCAGAACCACCCCGAAGGTCGCTCGCGTATCCGTCAGGAAGACGGCTCGGATGAAATCGCCTCCGCGCCCCGGCACCACCGCGTTGAGCGTAATCGCGGCGAGAACCGCGGACACACAGCGCCGCATCGACACCGGCAACTCGACGGCGATCAGCAGCAGGCGAAGCTTGCCCGCGGCGATGGCGGGACACAGCAGCGCAAAGGCCACGGCGCCAGCCAGCCAGGCGGGATCGGCCGACACCATGGTCGATGCCACGACTGCCGGGTCCACGAGCCACACGACCAGCGCAAGCGAGCCGATCATCCCGGCCAACGGCAGCACCAGAAGCACGCGGCGCCTCCACGAGCTTCCCGAACCCGCTCGTCGGGGCGGATCCGCCGCCCCTGCTCCCGAACCCGTCACAGTTGGCATCCCTGAGGCCCTCAGACCTCCGCTCGCTCGGGCTGCGCCGTGGAGTCGGGCTCGGCTCCCGATTCCTGTGCGGCGAGGTAGGCCGGCTGAGGTCGTTGGGCGCTCAGCATTTCGCCAAGCAGGCCGCTTACGATGCACTGAAACCCCAGCAGCATGAGCATCACACCGATGACGATGGCCGCGATGTGGCTCTGAAAGAGGTCGCCCATCAGTTTCTGCACCAGCACGTAGATCTCCAACAACGTGCCCAGCACGAACGGAACCAGCCCCAGCGTTCCCAGGAAGTGAAGCGGCTTCTGGGAGAACCGGGTGAGGAAGCGGACCGTGAGGAGATCCAGCAAGCCGGTCCAGAATCGTTTGGGACCGTACTTGCTCTCGCCGTACTTCCGCTTGCGGTGCGAAACCCCTTCCTCGGCCACCCGAAAACCCTTCACGAACGCGAGTTGTGGAATGAACCGGTACATATCGCCGTAGAGATCGAAGCTCTGCGCCACCGAGCGCCGCATCACCCGGAAGCCACTGTTCGAGTCGCGCAGCTGGAGTCCGAAGGTCCTGTGCAACAGCGCGTTGAAGAGACGCGACGGAATCGTCTTGCCGGGTTCGTGCTCGAAGCGCTGCATCTTCCAGCCGACGACGAGGTCGTTGCCTTCCTCCAGCTTCTTCAAGAGCTTGGGGATCTCATGCGGGTCGTCCTGGAGGTCGGCGTCCAGCGTGATGACCACATCACCCTGAGTCACCCGGAAGGCCGCCGTGTAGACAGCGGACTTCGCGACATTTCGAAGGAATCGGAGCACCCGAACGCGCCCGTCCCGCCGTTGGATCTCGGCGAGCTTCTCGCCCGTTCCGTCGGTGGAACCATCGTCGGCGAAGAGAATTTCGAAGGATGCCTGACGCGGCTCCAGGACCGAGATCAGCTCCTCGTAGAGCTCCTCCACGGAATCCACTTCGTTGTACGCGGGAATCACCACGCTGTAGTCCATCGCACGGCTCCGATGTCCGGTCTGCAAGGATTTCCGATACCATAGCGCTCGGGCTCTGTCGGGGCGGCGCTGCCGGTTCTCGACCCGCCCGAGGGAGCAGCGCAGCCTCCGACGACTTTGACGATCCAGCCTTCCTTGGGTATCCAGACGCCACGACTCATCCCCGGCCCATCCAGACCGCGGGGATTTTGGAGGTCGAGTTCCGGATGCCTTTCGGAGACGTGCTGGCTCAGAAGACGCCGGTCCCGCTACGGACCGCCGACGGTCACACAGCGACCGTGGGGGGAAGCTGGATCCAGAATCTGGTGCTCAGCGTTGTCGGCCTCCCCCACCTCGGCTGGAGGTTTCGGGCCCGAGCCGTGATCCCGTTGCTGGCCAGCGAAGCCGGCCAGGAGATTCTCGATGCTGGCTGTGGCCCCGGGGTCAACAGCATCACGCTCGCGCGCCGCGGGCTTCGCGTCACCGCGATCGACGAAGACCCGGAGAAACTCGAGACACTCGAGGCCCTGCAACGATCGCTGGCCCCCGGCTTGCGGCTCGAGCGCGCCGATGTGTGTCGGCTGCCGTTCGAAGATTCAGCGTTCGACAAGGTGCTGTGCAGCGAGGTTCTGGAGCACGTCGAAGACGATCACGGGGCCGTTTCCGAGTTTGCCCGCGTCCTGCGACCGGGGGGTCTCCTGGTCGTCACCGTGCCGTCCGAGGCGTCGATCGTCCACGAATACGAGGACGACTTCGGCCACGCGCGCGCGGGCTACAGCTCCGAGAGCCTGCAAGCCCTGCTTCGAAGCCAGGGCCTGACCGTCGTGAGCTGCGACAGCTACCTGCACTCGCGATTCGGCCAATGGGCGTGGCAGGTAAACCACCGGCTCTTTCGGTCGAGAGTGCTGACCGTCGCGAGCTTCTATCCGCTCTTCTGGGTTTCCCTGCTGCTGGACCGGCTGCTCTCATCCCAGCGGCCCGGGCTGGGCCATGTGGCGCTGGCTCGTCGGGATGCCACCGCAGCGCGCTCCACCGCTGCTTAGTCCGAGGAGCGCAAACCCAGAATGGGATTGCGCGACGACGCAAAAGCTTTGGCCGAAGGCCAACGCGCAGTTAGGAGCACGACCCCAGAATGGGCCGCGCGACGCCGCAAAGCGAGTCCGCAGGATTCGCCAGCTAATCCCCAGCTTCCGCGTCGATGACTCGCTTCAGCAGAACGACTCCCTCGCCGCTGATCACATGCTCGAACTTGGGGCTCCACGCACGCGCCTGCTCGCGCGGCGACAGGGACTTCCGTTGCACCAGCCAGTAGTCCGTCCGTTCGCTGTAGTTGCTGTGGCGGACCTCCTCCCGGTTCGAGACGAGGGGCAGCAGGTACCGCGACGCGGAAACCGACGCCGTGGGTGGGATCAGTTCGACGGCTCGCGCGGCGAATTCGTACTGCGCCCCCTTGTCCGCGAGCGCTCCGGCGGAGTAGAAGTGGGCCGGGCTCCACGCAGTCCCCACTCGAAAGGCGTCATTCTTTACGAACGCGCCGAACTTCCAGGAGACGAGCGATGCCGCTATGGCCACGCCTACGAGCAGGGCGCACCGGACGCGTCTCGGCTCGACGCCAAGCGCCGCCACCCATTCCGAACCCAACAGCCGGGCCAGCCCAAAGGGCGTGAGGACCATCGCGAAAGGCAGCAGGACGGAGCTGTATTGCGTGTAGATCGAGTGGGGGCCCGGCTGGGAGGCGAGCAGGCAGAAGACGAATCCGTAGCCGAGCAGCTGCCATCCGCGCCGCGCGAGTAGCGGAAGAAAACAGCAGGGGAGCAGGATGAGAGCGAGGTAGAAGAACTTGGCCTCCTCGAAAGCAACGCGCAGGGCAAAGATGGGGTTGGTGAAGAGGGTCAGCAGGAATTCTTTCGCTCCGCTTCCTTCGTAGGGGATCATCTGCTCGAAATAATATCGGTAGCTGTAGCTTGCCTTTCCACTCATGAAGATGCCGGAGTCCGGCATCACGAAGGCTTTCACGAGTACGAGATAGAGCAGCGCGCACCCAATTGTCGTCAGGCCTCGCCTCGGTCGTCCCAGAGCGTCCGCCGCGAACAGACCGATGCCGCAGGCGAGCAGCGCCATGTCCTCCCGTGTCAAGAGAATCAACAGCAGCGCAATCCAGTAGCCCTTGGCGTTGTCGCGCTCGAGGAAGTAGATGGACCAGATGACGAGGGGAACCACCAGCGCGAGGGAGTGAAACTCGTAGATGTTGATTCCGTGCAGGGCGGGATGTAGCAGGTAGGCGCCAGCCACCACCATCCCGGCAGCCGCCCCCCGGAGGATCCGAGAGGCGATCAAGTAGAGGGGGACCGCCCCGCTCGCCAGCCATACCGACTGGATGATCAGCAGGGTCTCGGCCCGCGGCGAGAGCAGGTAGAAAGGCGTCAACGCGACGAGCACTGGATCGAAGTGCGCGGCCATGTGGGTGCCACCCGCGATCATGCTGGTGGCGAGGAAGCGGCCGTGACTCGTGTTCCAGACCAGATTGTCGTAGATCGCCAGGTCGTATGACGGCACGATGAAGTGGTAGAGATTCAAGATCGAGAAGTGCGAGAACGCTGCGGCGTAGCCGGCCGCGGCTGCGATGATCCCGAAAAGACCGAAGAGCCAGCGGCGCCGTTGTGCCGCTGGCTCGTTGCTACTGACCTCGGACCGGGTCCACCGGTAGCCGGCGCTGCCACCAATCACGGCGACGAGCGCGATCAACATCAGGGTGAAGTAGGGCAGCTTCACTTCCATCCCGCGACCCGCCATGGACAGCGCAGCGACCGGTGGGCAGGCCAGGAGGATCAGCAGCGAGGCATTACAGGACCTCGTCGTCTCGACGAGGGTCGAGAGCCGCGGCGGACTGGAGCGGACGAAGCGGTAACCATAGAAGGCCCCCACCGCGAGCAGGGACGCCAGAAAATAGGGCAGCAGTTGTTGCGGGAAGGAGGGGTCGACCCGGTTGGTGAGTACGTACCCGCGCTGATCCGGGAACAAGAGCGGCCAGAGGAGTGTCGCCGGCGAGAGGCCGATCAAGCCCGCGAGGATGAAGGGATACAGCTTGCCTCGATTTTTTCCCCGCTCAGCGCGCATGATGGGTCCCGTTAAGGGCGGACTGAAGCCGCCCAACCTGGGCGCTCATACTAGTAAATCCGCTGGGTAAAAACCCGCAATTGCCGGATCAGAGCGTTGCCTTATTCGGCCTGTTTGACATCGCGAGACAGATCGATTCCCCTTGATCGCAGGTGCTCGAGAACAATTTGTCTTACTTCGTCGCGATCGGGAAGCTCGAGATCGCTACACGGATTCGTATGCCCTTTGACCGGATGATCCAGGAAGCCCTGCGATGGAAACAGCATGCTATACACGCGATTGCAGACCACGACCTGCACCGTGTAGATCCCGAGCGGGCCATTTCCTCTCCCCGCCGCGAAGACACTGACGATTCGACGAAGTCGATCCGGTTCTTCTCGTAACACCGATTCACCTTCCATCCAGTCGGGCTTGTCGATGCCAATATAATCCAGGATCGTCGGTGCAAGATCGAGCAATTGAACGTTCGACTTCACACGCCCCTTGGGGTCGTGGTTCGGAAAAAAAATCAGCAGAGGAAGACGGGTTCCCGTCCTGTCGCCGCCTACTCCTTGTGCATGGTCTGTCTTGATCACGATGATCGAACTGTCCAGTTTTCCAACTTGCTCCAGTCGCCTGAACATTTCCGCTACATAGCCATCGAACCGGAGGATCGAATCGTCGTAGAAATCTTCCAT
>SDBV01006558.1_pt1 | contig 16105 bp, 11 predicted proteins | sample 2277081 | NCBI WGS metagenome assembly SDBV01 (sample SAMN10402039, study PRJNA504765) | marine sediment metagenome | isolation source: marine sediment core GS10_PC15, 223 cmbsf | place: Arctic Ocean: Southern Knipovich Ridge | collected 2010
GGATCAAACTCTCCATAATATATTATATCTGTCAATAAAGACAGATAATTAACTTATCCCAACACAAACACTAACGTAAATTCTTTTACTCCCATCCCTAATAATTTCAAAGAACAATTACAAATATATTGTAATTTAATAATAATATATTTTTATACTATTATCCAATAAAAAGCAGTCCACAACTTATAATAATAACTAATAATGTGTCAATATATAAATATACTTTTAATTCTTCTTATTATTATACTATTGACGCATTCTGCTTTGTACTATAAAAATACTAAACAAGTATCTTATTTAGAAAATATAAAACAGATGATAAAGAAGAATATTCCAAATATTATATCCGCTTCAAGAATACCTTTGGGTATTATATTTCTTTTACTAATTAAATCAAGTGTTATACACATAATTATTGCGTTTGTAGTTATTATTATCAGTATTTTGACTGATTATCTTGACGGTTATTTAGCAAGAAAACAAAAATTAATAAGCAAGTTTGGTAAGTGGCTCGATCCTGTTACAGATTTTATTTTCTTTTTATTTGTATATATAGGTTTTTTAAATACAGGCATAATGCCATATTTCCTCTTTTTTATTTTCTTATTACGGGAAATTATAATTTATTCAATTATCCGGCCTCTTTATGTAGCTCTAAAGATTGAAGTCAGTGCAAAATATCCTGGAAAAATTAAAACTGTCTTACAGGGCATAGGCTCTTTAATAATTGTCTTAGGTTTAGTTTTAGAGAAATTAAATATTCTTTCGCATGATTTATTTATTTATTTTTCATTTCTCATGCTTGTATTAATGGTTAGTTTTTCTTTACTCTCCCTGTACTGGTATATTAAGGAGATTGTGAAATCAATCAAGACTAATGATAAATTAACCAATCATATGTTAAAAACAGCATCTCTTCTGATGTTTTTACAGCTTATATTTATTACTGTATCTGCATATATATTTAGCACATCCTTTGTAAATATGTCTATATTCCTATTAATTTGTATTGCTTTTCATGGGTCTATTTTATTTGGAATGCTTAAATTACAGCATTTATTTGTTTTCGAAAACAATAATATTTCAATGAAAAAAATAAACATTTCGAACATTTTAAGTTTATTCCGTTTAAGCTCCGGGCCAACACTACTTTTCCTTTATTTATCTGCTAACGTTTCTTCTTTTACTATAGTAATAGTAATAATATTTACTGCAATTGTTTTTATCACTGATTTGCTGGATGGATTACTTGCAAGAATTCTTAACCAACTAACGAAAATAGGGAAATACTTAGATGCTTCCAGTGATTATATGATCCTGTTTTTGGTTGCAATGTTCTTTCTTGTAAATAATATTATTCCACTCTGGTTCTTTATTTTACTTTTATTAAGATTCTTAATAGTATTCATTGGAAATACATTTTCATTAGCAAAATATAAAAATATTGCTCATCTTACTTCATTCTTAGGCAAAGCATCTGTATTTTCATTAATGGTTTTATTTGGATTAAAAATATTTGTACTCTTTATTAACCTGCGGGGCGAACTTCTTTTAGATACTAAAATTATATTCTTTAATGAAGAAAGTGTCATTCATGCTGTTGATAAAGTTGAATACATGGTCACAGGCGTTTTAATTATTACAATAGTAGAAAAAACAATGCTTATAATTAAAAATTACAAAGAAAAGAAAAAAGAATTATATTAAACAGCTTTAAGTTCAATTTTCCGCGATTTTAAATTTTCAAAATCTTCAAAAATCTTTTTATAATTGTTTATATGCGGATAGCTGTATAATAGCTTGTAACCTTCTTTAACCCTTATTTTTAATATACTTCTTACTTTTGTATCCAGGTCGTCACTATTTTCAAATATAAATTCTTTTTTTCTGCCAGGTTTCACGCCTTCTCCCCAGATTGCAGTAATACAATATTTTGAGAAAAAACTGCCCTGATAATCATGAATATAATAATACAGCAAGTTGTCCTTATTTGTTTTTTTATAGAATGCTAACATCATAATATATTATCGATAGTTTTTAATATAATATAAATGGATTTATAAATCAATGATCTGGATTCCTCCGTCATTCTGAATTCTTATTGAATAGGCCTTAAATTTCTCAGGTTCCTGACCGGTTTCTTCAAATACCTTAACTAAATCAATTTCTACCTGTACCGCTTTTATACCTGGTATAAACTCATGGTTATTCTGTATAAGAGTGTAAAGCCATTCACTTATCCCAACAGGATTTTTAAAATAATAGTCTGTATCTTCCTGTTTGTACATTCGTATTCCGCTGTCATCCTTTTCATATGAAAAAGAAGTTAAACCTAAAAATCTGTACCACGTTTTATTTCCAAAGAACACAAGAAAATCATCAAAAATAACAATTTCTACAATAGGCGCAAAGTACCCGCCATCCATATCAATTAATGCAGGCTCTGCTTCGTCCCTTATTATTTCAAGAGCCATAGTGTTATCCTTTGCATAGTGGACCTTTATCCGGGCAATTTCAGTTTCTCCGGTAAAAGAAATTATAGACTGCAGGAACAATAATACAAAAGTTATAAGTAAAATAAATATTATTGATGAAGGAAGGCCAATTGCTTTTTTAAATCTGAATGCAAGGAAAAAATAGACAAATAGAATAATAAAGAATAAAAATAATGCACCTGGATTTTCACCGGCCTCATCCAGTCCCGGTATAAACAATCCTGTTAAAACCATTAAAAGTGCAATAGAAAAATTGATGCAGATAATTATCCATTTTCTGTCAACTTCTTTTTCTTTATCTTTTTTTACTTTTACCGGCCTTGTTGCCTTACTAAAAGCTGCACCAGAAAAAAGTGCAGCAAAAAAAAACCAGAAGTAAGGTGAAGCTGTATATAGTGAAAATATATCCATAATTTATCCGAATTTATTAGTAATATATCAGTTTTTAAAAATAATTTGAAGCTGTATTTTATTCTTAAAATGCAAAACCGCTAAAAATTAAATTACTTTGCTTTTATCTAAAAGGAAAGTCCATTTTTCTTTATTTATTATGATTCAATATATGTTCAATTTTTTTAGATATTTCAACAATCTGAAAAGGCTTTTGAATTATTCCTTTTATCCCCTTACCTATAATACTTTGCGCCTTATCATCAAGACAAAATCCTGATGCAATAAAAGCCACTACATCCGGATTGATTTTTTTCATTGCATCAAAGATTTCCATCCCATCCATTATCGGCATACGCATGTCTAATATAACAAGGTCTATCGCCATCCATGATTTTTTGTAAAATTTCAGGGCTTCCATCCCGTTTTCATATACCATAATCTTGTACCCGAGACATTCTAAAATATCTACCATCATATGACGTATCTCCTCTTCATCATCTACAAATAGAATAAAGCCGGAGCCTTTTATTAACTGTTCTGTGGAGGGATCTGCTTTGCATTTAAGTATTTCTTCGACTGAAATTGGTAGATATATCTCGAAGGTTGTTCCATGGCCCATTTCACTGCGCACATGTAAAAAGCCTTTGTGGTTTATAACTATTCCATAAACCGCTGCCAGTCCCATACCTGTGCCCTTTCCCTGCTCTTTGGTAGTAAAAAAGGGTTCGAAAATATGTCGTTGCGTTTCCGTATCCATGCCCATACCTGTGTCGGTTATACATATTTTAATATATTTCCCTGCTGTAATATCAAATGCACTTTTCTTGCAGCTCTCTATATCCAATTCGACAACAGATGTCTTAAATATCAACTTGCCGCCATCAGGCATGGCATCACGTGCGTTTAGTGATATATTAAGAAACATGCTCTGGAGCTGATCAGGATCTCCAGGAGTTATAGAAGAATTGGCATTTAGCTGCTGTCTGATTTTAATCTTTTTTTCTATACTATGTTTAAGAAGCGATACAACCACAGAAATTACACTATGAATATCAACATTAGTCAAAGTATACTTGCCTTTTCTTGAGAAAGAAAGTAATTGAGACGTAAATTCACTGGCGCGTTTTACTCCAATTTGTATTTTTTTTACATATTGTGTAAGCCTGGGATCATGGATGACCTTATTTCCAAGCAAGTCTGCATAACCGAGAATAGGTGTAAGCTGATTATTTAAATCATGAGCAATACCGGCTGCAAGCTGTCCGATGGCTTTCATTTTCTCTGACTGGAAGAGTTGTTCCTCCATTTGTTTGCGTTCAGTGATGTCCTGTCCTATTGCAAGTAAGCCTAAAACTTTTCCACTTTCATCCTTGAGGGTTTTGTCATGCCATTCTATAAGCTTCTCTTTTTTATCCTTTGTGATGATTGTGTTTACGTTGCCGCCTGTTTGATTGTTCGATATTGCTCTTATAAACAATGCTCTGATTCTATTATAATCACCTTCGGGAAGGAATGTTTTAAACCAGTCTTTTCCTTTAACTTCTTCAAGATAGTACCCGGATAACTTCTCCATATAGGGATTAAACCTAATAATCTTACCTTCCGTGTCTAATACAAGAACTATTATCTGTGCTGTATTAATCAAATTCTCTGAAAATTCATGCTCTCTTCTTAATTCCTCTTCCGCCTTCTTTCGTCCAATAATGTTTCCCCATTCTTTAATACTCCTATTGCATATGCGGGGCATATCTTCCATAGTTGCCTTAGATTTAATAACATAATCTATAGCTCCTGCTTTTATGGCCTGTACTGCTTTTGTTTCATCTCCATGTGATGTTATTACAAGAAAAGGATATTCCTCATTTCTACCGGTAGATGAAAGCAGGTCTAAACCGCTGCCGTCCGGCAAGGACAGATCAAGTATGACAAGTTGAGGAGGGTTGTCGGAAATAGCAGCACGGGCATCTTTTAAACTTTTTGCAACTCTTAAAACTACCAGGCTGCTTTCATCTTCAAATGAACGCCGGATAATCTCGGCATGCATATCTTCATCCTCTACCAGTAGAATATTAACTTTATTTTCTTGCATAAGATCACTCCTGCGGTAAGCTTATCGTAAAAACACTTCCCTTGCCTTCCTGGCTTTTAACTGCTATCTCACCGTTATGATTTTTTACAAGGCCCTGACAAACAAATAAGCCAAGCCCTGTGCCTGATTTTTTTTTGATGCTGTAAAAAGGATCAAATATATACTTAATTTCTTCGGCTTTTATTCCTTTGCCTGTGTCTTTAATGCTTATGTTCACAGATTTTTTTCTTAAACATGAAGAAACAATAATCTGATGTCCTCTTACTGTATTTTCTAACGCGTTGAGTAATAAATTCAATATTATTTGATGTAATTGATTCTCCCATCCATATATATGAGGAAGTTTTTTTTCTAAATTAAGTTTTAATCCAATATCTTTAATTTGACGTTGATTATCTATCAGTTCTATAACTTTATGAATTAGACTATTTATATCAACTTTCGTTTTCGCTTTATCTGAACTTCTATAGATATCCAGCAATTGTCCAACTATCTCTGCAATTTTATTGATATTTGATTTAACATAATTATAATTCTTATACTTTTTTGAATCCACGGGCAGACCATTCTTCATAAGATCGAGATGTGTTATTATACTTTGCAGCGGATTGTTGATTTCATGGGCTATACTGGCAGCCAATCTGCCGGCAGCAGCTAATCTTTCAGACTGAACAAGCTGATTCTCAAGCAATCTGGTCTTTGTAATATCCTCAATTACCAGCAGTGTTTCTTCTTCTTTTTCGTTAGAAATTCGGCTGATATAAACTTTTAAGATCTTATTGCCATTTTTTCGCTTTACTATTTCTTCGGATACGATCGGCTTTTGTCTATTTGTATAAATGTTTTTAATATTTATTTGGAGTTCACATTTTCTTTTTGCATTGCAATCTTCACATCCTATGATTTCACAAAAATGTAATCCTTTTACATCTGTTTTTTTAATATTAAATACTTCATAGAATCTTTTATTTACAGTTACAATCTCTAACTTCCTGTTTAAGACAACAATAGCAGAGGGGATTGTTGATATAATATTTTCCATAAATTTAGTTGCCTGGCGTACTTCATGTGAACGTTCCTCGACTAATTTTTCAAGCTGCTCTCGATATTGTTTTAGTTTTTCCTCTGCCTCCCTTCGTCCAATAATATTCTCCCATTCCTTAATACTCATTTCGCATATATGGGGCATGTCAGCCAGAGTTTCTTTGGATTTAATCACATAATCCAGAGCGCCTGCTTTCATGGCCTGTACCGCTTTTACTTCATCCCCGTGAGATGTTATTACAAGAAATGGATATTCCTTATTTCTATTGTCAGATGGAAGCAGGTCTAAACCACTGCCATCCGGCAAAAACAGATCAAGTACCACAAGTTGTGGAGGGTTGTCGGATATAGCGGCACGGGCATCTTTTAGATTTTTTGCAACTCTTAAAACTACCGGACTGTTTTGATCTTTAAAAGCACGCCGGATAATCTCGGCATGCATCTCATCATCCTCGACCAATAGGATATTAACTTTATTTTTGTTCATAAAAGTATCTGACTTAATCCCATGGGTAGTGATTCCATCCCAGCCAGTAGAAACCCATATCATCTATCAGCCGGGCAAATTTGTCAAAGTCGACCGGTTTTATCAGGTAACTGTTCGCGTGATATTTATAGGCTCTGGCAACATCCGATTCCTGCTGGGATGTAGTAAGTATAACAACAGGAATACTTTTTATTTCATCGGAAGTCTTGATTATCTTGAGTACTTCCAGGCCGTCTATTTTAGGCAGCCTTAAGTCCAGGAGTATCAAATGCGGGGTAGGACTGGACTTAAGATCTGTATATGCGCCTCTGTGAAACAGATAGTCCAGTGCAGCCTCGCCATCCGAGACCTGATATATCCGGTTAGCTACCCTGTGTTCTTTTAAGCTTCTGATAATTAATTCTGTGTGGTCCGGATTGTCCTCAACTATCAGTATCAACAAGGGTTCTCCTTTTGGTTTTTTAGTTTTCATGGTTACTAAAATCTCCTTTTATTCTGTAGCGTAAAACAAAAAGTACTGCCTTTACTCATGCCTTCGGATTCGACCCAAATTTCTCCTCCGTGAATCTCAATAATCCGCCTGCAAATAGTGAGGCCTATACCGTTACCGTCTATTTCCGGATCCAGTTTGTCAAAAATACCAAAGATTCTCTCATGATATTCGCGCTTGATTCCTATGCCGTTATCCTGTACAAAAAAGACAGCTAAATTACCATCTGTGCGGCTTCCTATTCTTATACGCGGCTCCGGCTGGCCACCCATAAACTTAATGGCATTCTCTGTCAGGTTTTGTATTACCTCTAATATCCGGGGATAATCTCCATAGACTTGTGGCAGGCCGGGGGATATTTTCATTTTGATTCCCTTTTCCGAGATCTTTTTTGTAAGAAGTTCTATAACCTCGCGCGCGATATCTGCCAGTAAAAGTTTTTGCGGTGGATTAATTAACCGGCCTAGACGTGAAAGCTCCAAAAGTTCTTCCAATAGTACCTGCATTTTATCAGCTGCATTATCAATCCGCGTAAGATCGTCAAAGATCTGCTTTTCGTCTCTACTCTCCAGATCCTTCCTTACTAAAGCTAAAAATCCCTTTATTGTGATAATAGGGCTCTTGAGATCGTGAGCTACTGTATAAGTATAGCGCTCAAGTTCTATATTCTTTGCTTCCAGTTCTTGTATTAAATTTTTTTGCAGTTTATAGGACTTTTTTAGGTTCCCTGCCATTTGATTGAAACTTGCTGCCAAATCACCAATTTCATCCCTGGTTTTAACTACAATTTTATGGTTAAAATCTCCTTTTCCAATCAGTATAGATCCTTTTTTCAGAGTCTGGATTGGAGCTGAAATGACTCTGGCACTTATTAATGAGATAAACACTATAAAAAGTAATAATACTATCCCAAAAAATAACATCATATTTCTTATTCTGTCTATTGGTGCGAGAGCTTCTTTGATGTCTATCTCTGCAAGCAAAGCCCAATTCAGTTCAGGCAGATAAACATTTGCTCCTAAAACCCGAATACCCCGATAATCTCTAAAAACCTTTATAGATGTATCTAATTCTTCTCTTATTGTTCCAATCGCAGTCTTATTTAAAAAACAATCTCTTACATTCTCCGTATCAACTTCTTGTTTTAATATAGTACTTTCATTAAAAAATCTCGAATCAGATCTCATTAAGTAATCTTCTCCCACCAGGTACGTTTCTCCTGTTACTCCCAAACCGATCTGGTTATGCATGATTTCATCAATTTTATCAAAAGGTAATTCCAACAAAAGAAATGCATGGATATTTCTCTCGTAATCGTAAATAATGCCTGAGAGGAAAGCTTTCGGTATATCACTGAAGGGATAATACCCGAAATCACTAAACATAATTTTTCCGGTCTCTAACGTTAATCTTATTGTTTTTCCTAATGAGGTTTCTTTATAAGGCCCATCCCGTATATTTGTATCGAAGCTAATTTCATGCACATCCATGTACAGAATATTTCCATCATGATCTATAAGGATAATATTATTATAACCATATTGTTCTTTATAATTATCCAGGCAGAGTTCCAGATCTTTTATGATCTCGTTATATTCATTTGTTTTTGCAAAAGAGGATCGATCTAAGCCGCTTGCGGCAAATCCATTTTCCAGTTCTTCTAAATTTTCTATAATAACAGGCGAATTCGTTAATATATTTATATCCTTTTTTCTTTCAGAGAAATATGAATTAATCGAGTCTGCCTTGTATTCCGCCGCGGTATTTAAATGGTTTGAAATAACCATAGTCATATTATTTACACTTATGTTGTAAAAAAGAATGCCTATAATAACAATCAGGAAGAAACTGCCAGGTAGAAACAATAAAATAATCTTTGTTCTAATTTTCATTAGTTTAATTTCCCGCTATTTTTTAATTCATTTATTTATATGTTTGTACTGTATAGATTTGATTAAATCATCTATGCTATACACCTATTAATTTCATAACCTCATTAAGGATAACATCATTTTCAACCGGTTTTGGAATAACTTTATTCGCTCCTGCAATTTTAGCTTTTTTTATATTTTCTCTGGATGGATATCCTGTTAATACAATAATTTTTGTGTGCTTTAATCTTTTTAGTTTTCTTACATAATTACAGACAAAAAAACCATCCAGGCCAGGCATTATCAGATCCAATACCAACAGTGCCGGCCTCTTCATTTCTATAAGGATACCGGCTTCAAAACCATTACCAGCTACATCAACTTCATACCCATTATTTTCAAATAATTCTTTTAAGCCTTCCTGAATAGCTGTTTCATCATCCACGATTAGTATCCCTTCGTGTAAATATGACGGCATACCATTTTCTGTTAAGAAATCTATTAGATTGTTTTTATTTACACGCCTGTGTCCTCCCTTTGTTCTATATGCTTTAAGAGAACCATCTCCTATCCAATTTATAACAGTTGAAATGTTAACATGACAATATCTTGCGATTTCATATGTAGTTAGAATCTTTTTATCCAAATTTATATACTTCCCCTCCTGATTATTCCAATTATTCCAATTATTCCAATTATTCCAATTAACAGTATAATAAAAAATTGTTATTTGTCAATAACCATTTTTTATTAAGCGTTTTGGGATGTTAAAGCAAATAACTAATTTTACCTCTCTTGATAAAGGCCGATATATAGATTAGGATTATTTAAGTGAAAATAAGAACAAAAATTATTCTAGTAGTACTGCCATTAATAATACTGTCCTTAGGAGTAGTTGGAAGCCTGTCCTTCAACTATGCAACTACAGGAATTACAAGAATTGCTGTAGAATTTTTAAATTCAAAATCACTTGAATTAAAAAAATATGCAGAAGGCCAATGGTCTGTTCTTTTAAAAACAAGCATGACACAGGAATACATTGATATAACCAGAAATAGTATAGAAGAATACGCTTCTACTCTAATCTGGAGCCCGACTGTAGTAATTCTTGCTTTTAATAATGCCGCAGACATAGCTATGCAAACCGGGGATATAGAAATTTTAAGCCAGGAAAAAGAATATCTGCTTAACCTGATAACAGAAAAACGCACAGAATTTACAAATATTAATCTTGGCGGAATAGACAGAGTAGCAAAGGGTTTTTATTTTGATCCCTTTGACTGGTATTTTCTTATTTCCGAAGAAAATAACACTTTTTTTTATGATGTAAACGAAATTTCAAAATGGACAATTGTAACACTTGTTGCATCCATTATTGTTTCTATTATTCTACTATATTCTTTTGCGAGGTATCTGACAAATCCATTAATCAAAGTAGTAAAAAGCATGAAAGACATTATTATCTATAATGATTTATCCAGCAGGGTTGCTGTTGAGTTTCATGATGAAACAGGCCAGCTTGCACATACATTTAATATAATGATTGGAGAACTTGAAAAAGCTTCTAATCAAGTTAAAAATTATGCGTTTAAAGCAGTACTTGCACAAAAAAAAGAAAAGAATATAAGAAACATATTTCAGAAATATGTACCACAGGAAATAATAGACAGCATTTTCCATAATCCGGAATCTTTGCTCGTTGGTGACAGCCGCGTTGTTTCTATATTATTTTCTGATATCCGGGGGTTTACAACAATTTCAGAAAGCATGATGCCGGATGACCTTGTAAGTAACCTTAACAGGTATTTCTCATATATGGTAGATGTAATAATGAATAGAAAAGGTATTATAGATAAATATATCGGAGATGCAATAATGGCTTTTTTCGGTGCACCTGTCAAACATGAAGATGATGCTTATCAATCTGTACTTGCCGGAATAGAAATGATAGAGGCTCTTGAGATTTTTAATAAAAAGCAAAAAGAACTTAAAAAACCGCCATTTAAAATAGGTGTCGGCATTAATTACGGTGTTGTTACAGTTGGAAATATAGGCACAGAGAGAAAGATGGATTATACAGTAATAGGAGATACTGTTAACCTTGCTTCAAGATGTGAAGGCCTAACAAAGCAATACAAACAGGATTTCATCATTACAGAAAGTGTTTATTTTAAAATTAAAAACGAACTTCCAGCCCGTTTACTGGATTCCGTTGCGGTTAAAGGTAAATCTAGAGGCATAAAGATATATACAACAAAATCAAAACTCACAGACAAGGAGAAAAAAGCCTGGGAACTTCATAATACTGGAATGGAACTTTATTATAATCGTGAATTTAAACAGGCAATTAACTATTTTAATAAAGTGCAGCAATACCTTCCAGATGATTACACAACGGAATTACTAGCAGAACGATGTATGAAATTTATAAATACTCCACCGCCGGAAAACTGGACCGGTGTGGAGAAGATGACATCAAAATAAAGCTGCAAATTATATTTTTAGCTTAATTTCCTCATTAATTTGATCAATAAATTCATTTACAGGAATCTTGTTTATCTGTTCCCCGCTTCGTTTTCTAACAGAAACAGTTCCTGAAGACTTCTCTGATTCACCCAAAATCAGCATATAAGGTATTTTTTCCTGCTGCGCTTTTCTGATTTTTGCATTCATTCTGTCATCATTTAGAATTGCTGTAACTCTAAAACCCTTTTCTTTGAGCTGTTTTTTAACATCTTTTGCATATTCGTTAAAAACTTCAGCGACTGGTATAACTGCAATCTGCATTGGTGAAAGCCATAATGGAAAAGCCCCGCCATAATGCTCAATCAATACACCGAAGAACCTTTCAATAGAACCAAGTAAAGCCCTGTGTACCATAAACGGACGTTTCTCCTGGCCATTTTTATCCACATAAACCATATCAAAGCGTTCCGGCAGATTAAAATCAAACTGGATTGTGGTCATCTGCCATTCCCTGCCAAGTGCATCTTTAATCTTTAAATCAATTTTAGGGCCGTAGAAAGCGCCGCCGCCCTCATCAATTTCATATGGGAGCCCTTCCGCTTCTATTGCCTTTTTAAGAGATTCTATTGCCTTGTCCCATCGATCCGTATCTCCTACACTTTTTTCAGGCATAGTTGCAAGGTATGCTTTTATATCCTTAAATCCAAATGCTTTCCACATTCTAAGCGAGAACTTCAGAACCTCTATAATTTCACTTTCTATCTGCTCCGGAGTACAAATAATATGTGCGTCATCCTGTGTAAATCCGCGCACACGGAACAGGCCATGAAGAACACCTGAACGTTCATATCTATATACTGTTCCAAGTTCCGCCCACCTTAAAGGAAGATCTCTATAAGACCTTGTTCTCGACTTGTATATTAGTATTTGGAATGGGCAGTTCATCGGTTTTACATAGTAATCCGACTCGTCAATAGTCATTGGAGCATACATATTTTCCTTATAAAAATCTAGATGCCCCGAAGTTTCCCATAGCCAGGATTTTCCTATATGAGGTGTATATAAAAGTTCATAGTCTGATTTAAAATGTTCCTGCCGCCAAAAATCCTCTATTATAGAACGGATTCTCGCACCTTTAGGATGCCAGTAAACAAAACCTGCACCTGCTTCCTCATGAGTGGAATAAAGATCCAGTTCCTTCCCGAGTTTTCTATGATCTCTCTTTTCTATTTCTTTTAATTTCTCAAGGTATGCTCTTAATTCCTTTGGATTATTCCATGCAGTACCATAAATTCTCTGAAGCATCGGCCTTTTTTCGTCTCCACGCCAGTATGCTCCGGCTATAGAAAGAAGTTTAAATGCCCTGGTATTAATATGGCGTGAATTTTCTATATGAGGACCTTTGCAGAGATCTGTAAAATTCCCGTTAGTGTAAAGAGATATTTCTTCATCTTCCGGAAGGTCATTTATAAGTTCGATTTTAAAAGGCTGATCTTTAAATACTTTGAGCGCTTCCGATTTAGTAACAACTTTTTTTACAAAATCATGCTTCTCTGTAATATTTTCCCGCATCTTTTCTTCTATTCCTTCCAGATCTTCCGGTTTAAGAGCGCGGGGCAAATCAAAATCATAATAAAAGCCATTTTCTATAGACGGCCCGATTGCTATTTTAGCATCAGGAAATATTCTTAAAACAGCTTCTGCCATTATATGCGCTGTCGAATGCCTTATCTTAGAAAGAAAATCGTCTTTTTTATTTTCACTATTAGCCATAATATACCTCTATATAATTATGAGAGAATTACAGGAATACAGCTGTTTGTCAAGATACTAATAACTAAACTACAAATGGCACCGGACAAATAATAAAAAAAAATTAACAACGAATGGCCGCTGATTTTCACGAATAAAAAAGATTTGAAATATACCGTATGGTTAAATTTCACGCCCGCTTAAGCTCAAGTCCGCAAAGGACGCAAAGATTATATATTTTGCTTTTGTTTAAACAACAAATGGCCACTGATTACACAAATGAAAATATAGAGTGGTTTTGATTATTGGAATATTTATGCTGGTTTAAGTTTTTTACTATAGTTAATGCTTAGAAATAAATAAAAACAACGAATGGCCTCTGATTACACGAATAAAATTTGGATATTTTTGTTTATAGTGAAATATATACTTTTTAAATTGTTTACTTTACCTAATTTTAAAATAAATAATGTGCGGTGATAATTTATCTGTAATTACCTATTCGTGTCATCAGCGGCTATTTATTGTTAATAAACAGTTAAACAAAGTACTTAATGAGTTATAGATACATTGGCAAACAAGTTGCTTTTAAAAAATATTTTTGATAGTCTTAAATTGAATTTTAAAGCAGTGTAAATATAATCCTGTTAACTAGTACTAAGATTTTGAAAAAGATAGAAATTAAGCCAATTGCAAAACACGTCTATCAAGATGATTACTTTATTTTTATTAATGCCAATGAATTAAAGCCGGTTAAAATTTATATTAATCAAAATAAAGAAAAAAAAGAAAAAATACTTCTTTGCCCAACGATTATATTCAGATTGAATAAAGAAATCTCCGGAGACAGCTTTTTCTGTTCTGCAAAAAAGCCACCTTTTATACCGCCATTTATAGTAAAATCAAAACAGGGAAAAATTGAAATTACAGATCAGGAAAAATTTTATAAAAGAGTTACCTTTTATTTTATACCGGATAATTTTAAGGAAATTAAACTGCCGGAAGTAGAACCTGACAGCCTGTTTAAAAACAAAATCGCTTTGAATAGGGAAAACAAGGTCCTGCTAAATATAAAAATAGACAGACTTCTATATACGATGTACCTTGAGAATAAAGATGAATTACTATACTTAGGAAAAAAAATATTTTTAAATAAAAACAACTTTAACAGTACTGCCAAATTCTGTATTAATTGTAAATCTCTATTTTATCCGTCAAAATACAATAATATAATTACAAATGACAGAAAAAACTATATCCCTTTTTTTGATATGGTAGACAAGGACAATTTCAGTAATGAACAGATCCTAAATTTTTTAAAAAAAGTGGATTTCGCGAAAGAGTACACATGGGGTTTAAAGAAATTACTTACTTTAATTAGAAGTGCAGAACCTGGTGATGAGGTAAAAATAATTACAAATCTATATGAAACGGATAAAGATTTTGCCGAGTTTCTTGTAACTAGAATATTTTCACTTAATCTTCTACCAATAATGTATAGAAAGGATATTCAGTATGTTTTAAACTCCTTTGATAATAGAACTCTTGCCTATGCATTTAAAAACTCTAATTACTACATTAAAGAAAAGCTATTTAAAAATGTATCAAAAAACCGTGGAAAACTGATAAAGGATGAATGGTCATATGCAGGTATAAAAGAAGTAAAACCGGATGATTTTTTAAATGCATCTTTTAAAGTAGAATCCTTTTTCCGTAATTTTTTAGAAAAGCGCCAGGGACGCAGCTTAAGAATAAAAACCGGTAAAATAGAAAGTCTGCAAGCTATATTGAATACGGAAATCGGGGACAGAGGGGACTTTGATTTTAAACACAAAGGTCCCGTTTTAGAAATAGAAAATGAAAAGATGTACAAACTGTATAATTTTAAACAGCGGGAGATAGGGTGTTATAGTTTTTATCAGAGCATACATTACAGCTTCAAACCATTTTTAGAAATTATTTCTGCAGATGAAAACGGATTTTATATCCTGCTTCATATTTCTGTTCTTGTTTTACATATAATAGAATTGAATGTTAATTCAAAGGAATTTAAAACACATTATTTCGAGTTTTTAAAAAAGGGAAGCATTTTATACCTTACATCTTTAAGAGAATCCGTAAATTACTTTATTGCAGGATTTAATATGGACCAACATCCCTTTGAGCTTAATATCAGAGCATTAAAAACAGAGGAAGTATAAAGATTAATTCTTTTTGGGATAAGTACATCAGTGTTAATTCGCGGCTATTCGGTGTTAAAAAAAACAACGAATGGCCGCTGATTTACACGAATAAGGAAATAGGATGGTTTTGGTTATAGGGAAATATATACTTGATTAAGTTTCTTACTATGGCTAATGCTTAGGAATAAATAAAAAACAACGAATGGCCGCTGATTTACACGAATAAAAAAATGGGGGTGTAATTGGTTATAGGGATATTTATACTGGTTTAAATTTATTATTATATCTAATTTTAAATAATAAATATACGGTGCTAAACTATCATTAACCACCCATTCGTGTCATTCGCGGCCATTCGTTGTTTAAAAAGTAGCTAACTTCTAGTAAAAATCTTGTCATAGAAGTCCCCCTTGAAATATGTGGCATAAGTAACCTTTTACTCCTCATTGTCAAGGACAAGCCCTAAAGGGTTCATTCGAATCCTTGACAAATCGTCGTAAAAGGTTGGCCGGGATCTAAAATTTCAAGGAGGTCTTCTATGACGACTAATATTTTTTTTAAAGAATTATCTTATAAGGTGATGGGTTTGGCTTTTCGTGTTCATTCAAAGTTGGGTTCGGGATTGTTGGAGAGTGTTTATGAAAAGGCTTTTTGTTTAGAGTTGAAATATTCAGGTATTCCTTTTACATCTCAGAAAGCTTTTCCATTATATTACAGGGATGAATTAATAGGAAATTATATAGCTGACATAGTAGTTGATAATTCTATTATTCTGGAATTAAAAGCTGTTAAGGAATTTAATAAGATAATGGAAGCGCAGCTTATAAATTAT
>SDBV01006559.1_pt1 | contig 16103 bp, 19 predicted proteins | sample 2277081 | NCBI WGS metagenome assembly SDBV01 (sample SAMN10402039, study PRJNA504765) | marine sediment metagenome | isolation source: marine sediment core GS10_PC15, 223 cmbsf | place: Arctic Ocean: Southern Knipovich Ridge | collected 2010
CCTTGACACTGGCCTGATGGACATAGCTTGGGGTCTGGTGTGTCCATGCCTATGACTATCATCCCATCGTTGTGACCACACACCCATGGGCAATCGACTGGGGCAATCGCATGGGCGCACCGGCATGGGGGTTCTTGTATATGAGGGGTGGTTGGGACAGACTTGAAAAACAAAAGAGAGAACAAAAACGGAACAAAGGCTACATTTCTGCCTTTTCGGGGTTGACAAACCACTAAAGGGACCTTATATTATATATACAACATTAAAGTGAAAAGGAAAGGAGGTCCCTGTGACACCAGACAAAAGAGCATGGAGAAAGCAGCGTAGACAGGAGAATAAGGATTACACGTTGAAAATGTTAAAGATCCGTCTCTGTATCGATTGTAGTAGAACCTCTACGAAGTTTGTAAGAGATAACGAAGTGCGCCCACCATCTTATTTCTATCGTAATCGTTGGTGTTTGGATAGATTAAGCCGTGAAATAAAGTGGCCTGATTGGCAAGGTTTATGTGAATATTGCTTGAGAAAACGTCGTGGGCAAACTTCTACGCTTTCACAGAGGTTATATCGCCGAAAGATAAGAGACTTCACACATCAACTTAAACAACAATCCGATGGTTGTCTAGTTTGTGGAGAACAAGAACCTGTAGCTTTGGATTTTCACCATTCGGACCCTAGTACTAAGAAAGGCGAGGTTCGAAGAATGAATTCTCTACGCCTAGTGGAAGAAGAAGCGGCAAAATGTGTAATTATTTGCGCGAATTGCCACAGAAAGTTCCATTCAGGATTAATATCTCTGCCTGATGTGAATTAAATTGCCCTTTCGGGTTGATTTCGCGAATAAAACGACTATATTATGAATGAGGAGGAAGGTTATGTTTCGGAAATTCGCATTCGGTGTGGTTTTGGTGGCGGGGTTGGTCTTTAGCGGAGTGGCTTCCGCCGAATCGCACTTGGTTGAAATCTGGAAAGTCGGAGATATAACACCCCCTATCGCTTATGCTTGCTTTGATGCGGATGTGGCAAAGGATATTGTGGCTGGAGCAGTCGTAAGCGGTGAGGAAGCGGATAAGAGGCTTTTCGAAGCCGAAGCAGCGCAGCAATGCGGACCGTTTCCTTTTCCTTTCGAATTTAAACTTTATGAAGTCGTGAAGCATTTTGTGGATTATGAAGGCGAACATATGACTTTGTGGCGGATGAGAATGAATGTCGAAGACCCCAGTTTTGATTTTTATTTGTGGGGGAAGAGGTATAGGGGTTTGCGGCTTGGGTCGGATTCGATTTAACGGGGGCGAAACAGGATCGACAGGGCGAATTTGAAGGGGTAATTCCTTTGCAAGCGTGTTCAAGGACATCAGCGGTATAGCTACCGTCGCCCATAGGTGCTCTTCAAAGCTTCTGGACTCGGGTGCAATACCCGACGCCTCCAACAACAAGGGAGAAGTGACGATGGGGTTATCTCAGAAGCGACAGATCGACGTGACGCCCGCAATGATGGTGGCGGGCTTCCATGCACTAGCAGGGTTTGATTGGGATATGGATTCGGCTCTCCAGACCGTCGCTGAAATATTTCGGGCCATGGAAACAGAGCGTCGTCTTTCCGATCTGGATGCTTTTGATCTTTTAACAAGGGAGAAGAAAATGGAGATGATTTCAATTCGGTACAGTTTGGATGACCACATCAGGTCTTTGGGTTTCAATTGGCATGGTGGCGGCACCGATCTGGAAACAGGGCAAATGGATTTGACCTTTGATCATGATGGTCAGGACTATAAGATCACTCTTAGCGAAATGAACGATCCAAGCGGCGAAGCGTAAAACGGCGTCGGACCGGGAATCAACTCGGGAGTGATAGTTGGATAGCAGGGTGGTATATCCATCCCTAGCAGGTGCCACTTATATATCCTGCATTGCCAACAGAGGTATTCTAGAATGCCCCGATGGGTGGAAGGCCCATTTAACAACGGATTGTAACAGACAGAGAGGCCCTTGAGAGGGTCGAAAAAGGAGACTACTATGAAAACCGTAGAATATAGAGTGCGCTCTGTGACACGTTATTTGGTTACTCGTTACGAAGAGAGTGAAAATTCTGCCTCTTCCGAGTCGATGGGCGAATTTGATAATGAAGTAAAAGCTTCTAATGCGGTTCATGCGTTTGGAAATAGCGAGACTGTTATGGCACAGCCAGCGGATATTGTCATAACAAAACGCCCAAACACTCCGACTGGATGCGAACAGATACGAACGTGGAAACTAAGGGAAGGATGGGACGATTGTCCGACATAATTAGACTGGTGTAATGGTAACACGGGAGACTCCAAACCTCCAGCTCGAGGTTCGATTCCTCGGTCTTTTGCCAATTTTATGGCGTTAATAGTGTAAGGGTAGCACGCTAGATTGTGGGTCTAGAGGTCCTGGTTCAAGTCCACGTTATCGCCTCAAGCGGTTATGGTGTTTAACGGCAGCATAAGAGCCTTCCAAGCTTGAGGTTTCGGTTCGAATCCGAATGGCCGCTCCAATGAGGAGAATGAAAGATGAGTGAAGACAAAAAAGTGGACGTGCTAGATGAATTTTGGTTAGCTAAAGCCGAAGCTGATAAGGCACATGCTTTGTATATAAAAGCTGGTGAAGGATGGGCTGTAGCAGGCTATGGCGTTGACAAATCCAAAATGAACCTAAAAGGTCTCATTGCACTTGTCAAGAAGAACTGGAAAACCATTTCCGCTGTTGCAGCGGCGTTTGGCATTCCCATTGGCCTTGCGGATTCCGGAGCCTTTTCGAAAATCCTGGACTTCTTGCCGTTTTAAATAGCAGACATGAACGATCAAAGAATCAAAGACATGTGCAAAGCGCACTTTAATGAGCCAGTAATAGTTGGCTTTGATTTGGTGCGGTTAATTGGTTATGCCGAAGACGATGAGGATTGCTATTTAATTTGTTCAAGTACGACTCGTGAAGTGTTTTGGGTTAGTGCTGTCGGCGGTTACACGTTTTTGGATCGGCTTAAAGGACAGGGGTATGTAAAAAGTACTGAAGGCGAAGATTGGGATGATCTGTATAGATTGAATAGTGTACTTGAATTAAATGGCACACCTAAAGTAGATGAGTTTATTGTAGATATTCGGTTAGGGAAGGGAAATACAAGTGCGCTCTAACAAACCCAAGAAACACTCCGACTGGACTAAAAGGATGGTCGATGAGATGTCCCCAGAGCAAACCGAGGAAGTCATCGAAGCAATTGCCGAGCCCTATTCCACAGGGAAAAAGGTGGCGGAGCAGTTTGGTTTAAAAGACCACCAAGCCAAGGATTTGACTGATCTCTTAAAAGCCAAACATCATCCCATTTCGACCGAATTGCGAAAAGTAAAGACTGGGGATTTGGTTGCCGTCATCGAAGACCGGATGAGCCGCCTTATGGATCATCTTGATGAAGACAAGATGAAAGCGGCTAATGTGAATAGTTTAGCTGTGGCTTTTGGTATTTTAACCGACAAGCGCCAATTGCTCCGAGGCGAACCCACTTCCATCATCGGCCACGAAGACCGACTGAAATTAACGGAACTTGTTCCAGAACTGATTGCGGAAATGAAAAAGCGCGGCATGGAAGTTGGGGAAGGGTTGCAGTTTTCCGAAGCCGATGGTCCAATCATCGACATGCCTCCCCAAGACCCAGTAAAGCAATCTAGACCAAGGGTTTTCCGAAGCGGCGCGGATCAGGTTAAAAGTAGAAGGAATAAGATTTCGGAGGAATTTGGGGAGCCGACGACGGCTTCAGTTGAATAATGGAAATTGCTGAGAAACACGGGCTTAATATTACATTTGAGCGTTGCAGTGCGAGTTTAAGTTGTCTTCAATAACCGACATCCTCTCTGAAAAACCTGATTTCAAGCGCCTTCCGGATTCGGAATTGAGGGTGATCGGGGCATCGGTTTTGAAGGCTCAACGGGTTGATCGGCAGGAAAACCAACTTCTCTATTACCAGCACGTCAGTCCGATTGCGGAAAAGATATGGATGAGCCAAGCCAAGGTTCTTGGAGCCGGTGGGGGAAACGGTGCCTCAAAAACGGACACCATGTTGGCGAAGTTGTCAGCTTTGTCCACCGGGGTTTTCCCTGACTGCCTCACGGATGAAGTTCGGGAATCCATGCTGGAACAATTCCGGGGGCCGATTGCGGTTAGAATGGTTCTAGAGTCCTTAACCACGACGATGACTCCGGTTATCCTGCCCAAGTTACAGTGGTATTCGTGGGCGGGAATGTCAATGCCGGGTGGTGATAAGGGCCATTATGGCTGGATTCCCCGAAGCAGTCTTAAAAGCGGCTCATGGGCAAATAGTTGGTCAGAGAAGCTACGAACACTCCGCGTTGTTTGCCGTGATCCCGAAACTGCAGAACCTTTAGGTGAATCTGTTTGGCAGTTTATGTCGTTTGATCAACACCATTCAGATTTCGCATCAGGAGATTTTCACCATGTCTTGCACGATGAATTACCTCCATTCGCTATTTGGAGAGAGAATCAGGCGCGTACCATGCGGGTGGACGGAACTATGGAGTTGGCCTTCACGTGGCCAGATGACCCGGCTATACCAGTGGATTGGGTCTACGATGAAGTCTACGAAAAAGGAAAACCCGGTCCCAACAAAGTAGCCCACATTGAATGGTACGAGATGTGGACCGTCGATAATCCCAATTTGGACCAAAAGTCCATTTCAAGACAAGAAGGAGAGTGGAGTGATGAAGTTGTGGCAACCAGACTCAGAGGACAGCCTATCCGGTTCAGCAACCGAATTCATCCCCTCTTCACTGACCAAACACGAGTCTGGTGCCTCACTTGTGGAGAAGCCAATAGACCAGAAGGTTGTGATATATGTGAAGGAAGCATCGATCAATTGGTTGCCTACAACCACGTAAAGGAATTCGATTATGACAAAAACTGGCCTGTGGTCTGGCTTCTGGACCCCCATCCTCGCAAACCCCATATGGGCATGTGGGTTGCTGTCGATCCCCAAGACGATTATTGGGTCTTGGCCACATGCGAAGTTGAAGGTGGGCCAGAGGAATTAGAGGCGGAAGTGGCGCGGATCGAAGAGGAATTCGGTTTCGATGTCAAAATCCGCCTTGGGGACCGCAACATGCTCAGAAGCCCTTCAGGGGCAAAGAGAGACGTGACATGGCAAGACGAATTTGATGAAGTTGGACTTAGGCTTGATCTATCAGACGTTAGCGATGTTGGCCGGAGCAGGCTCAATGACTTCCTTCGCGTTGACAAAGACACTAAATCTCCACGAATTCATATTCATCCAAGATGTGCTAATGCTATCAAGCAAATTCAACGATACGTGTGGGATGAGTGGGTCAGAAGTGAACAACATGACGTGAAACAGAAGCCCAAGGAGCGGAATGACGACTATCCCACTTTGTTGAAATATTTGATGAACTTCTTGCCAACGTATCGGAGCTTGAGCGTTGGGCATAGAGTGATTAAGACGAAATAAGGAACAACTAAAATGCCCTTAACAAACATCTGCGATGCGACCGGAAAGCCCATTCCCGAAGGCGAAGAGGAAATCGTCGGTTGGGGGAAGTTGAGGATGTATGGGAAGGAGGGGCTTCAAAGCTACAAAGCCTACGAGTCTGATTTAAGATTTGCAGCTAAACAAGCTCGTGAAGTATATGAATATCTTCGTGCTAACGCTTTAGCTAATTTCCAAGATGTTCATCCTGATGGCAAACTCCCCGACACGCCTGACGAGAACGACGATGAAAAATAAACGTGCTTTAATCGCTTGCGAGTTTAGCGGTATTGTCCGGGATGCTTTTTCCAAACGCGGTTGGGATGCTTGGTCCTGTGACATATTGCCAACTGAAAGTGACGGGCCACATTATGAGTGCGAAGTGCAACACGTTCTTGATCTTGACTGGGACTTGATGATAGCTCATCCTCCATGTACACATATAAGCAATGCGGGAGCTAGACATTTATATCCAAAAGGAGTGCTTAATATTGATAGGTTAGCCTTAGGTAGAGAAGCTGCTTCATTCTTTAATATCTTATTAAATGCAGATATACCTAAAATATGTGTAGAGAACCCTATCCCATCTAAAATATATGGGTTAAGCAACTATACACAGATTATACAACCATATGAATATGGGCATTCTTTTCAAAAAAAGACTTGCTTATGGTTAAAAAACCTACCAAAATTGGTGCCCACCAATATGGTATTATGTGGAGAAAGCACTAAAATAGCTGGGAATTGGTTTAATAGGGGTGGGAAAGAAAGACAAAAAAACAGAGCTAAAACATTCACTGGTATAGCAACAGCTATGGCGGAACAATGGACGGACCATATAGATGAGCCTACTCCGCCTCGGTAAATGCAAACACTGTCTTGGCCATGCCTTTGATGCGGATAGACCCGTCAAGAATTGGAAGGGCTCTCGTTGTACTTTCATGCTCCTTGATGGCTCCTTTATGGATTTGGCGATTTGCGAAGATTGCCACGATTCGAAACTGGATTTGGACAAGATTTGGACCAATGTCCTTGAAGGATGGGAAGAGGAATTGACGATGGCGGTTGAAAAACCCGATCCAAAGACCTCAAGGCGAAGGGCCAAATTCCTCGCCTCTCAAGCCCACGATAATTTCATTCTCTCACATCTTTGCAGCTGTGGCTGGCAAGAGGCATTGAGAGATGAAGAGCCTTTAAGGTTAGGATGGTGATATGGCCGGGATGCTCATAGATATGTCACATTTAGAGGATATAAACAATTGGTATTTGAAAGATGATCTGCCTTTGTTGTCTCGCGTTTCGTTTGAAGACCTACCAAAGCATATACAATACACCATACGTCTTCTTCGCGGGGATATTAAGGTTAAAATAGATATGAGAGATTGGCATGTCGTTTATGGTAGGAGTGTTTCTTAATGCCCGATAAAAAAACCCGCCAACGCCGTTTCAAATTCGATGCGTCAAAGCTCGTTGAACGCGCCTTGAAATTCGTCTTTGACGACGAAATGAGCCGAGCTAAGGAAATAGACCACCGGCTCCAACTCTACGCCAAATACCGCCAATGGACTACGGATGATGTGGAGTTCCCCTTCGAGGACGCCTCCGATGTGGCCCTTCCGGATTTGGCCACGGCATCCCTGCGAGTCCAAGACACCCTCTACAATGCCGTAATGCGAACCCGTCCGGCCATGAACGCCAAGTCCACGGTCAAGGGGAATCGGGAAAAAGAAGAAGTCATCGATGATCTCATAGACTATCAGGCTTTCGTGGAAAACGCCCAAACCGATTGGCTTGGGGATATTGTGGATGCCTTTGTCAATGACGGTCACTATACCCTGTTCATTCCGTGGATCGAGGAACAGGACAAGATTGTGGATCGTCGTGTCGCACCGCCTATTCCTGAAGAGCCAGATGAAAACGGCAATGTGATCGAGCCAGATGAATATTTCCGAACATTGATGGCAGATGCCTTTCCCGAAGCATCTGAAATTGTCCCTGCCAAAGGCGGAACCGGCTTGTGGGATTGGATCGTGATGTTCGAAAACGAACCCCCCGTGGATGTCTCTTTCTACACCTCTGCCAAGGGCGTTGAGATGGACATAACGCGGATTGTGCCTAGATTCCAAGGACCGGCTTTGATTCCCAAGGATCGGGAAGATGTCCTGCATCCCGTCAATGCGGCCAATCTCCAGCCCCCGAGTCCTTTTAATCCCCTTGGAGCTTCGCACGTGGTCCTTCGTGACACGGCCACTGTGATGGAAATCCGCAGATTGCAGAAAACCGGCTTCTATGATGGTCTAACCGCCAAGGATGTCAAGGAAAAGGTCGATGAAAAAGGCAAGAAGACCGGGGAATCCGAACTAAAGGGCGGTCGAGTGACCAACAAACCCGCCATGCGGGGACAGATCGACGCTATTCAAGGCGACGAAGACCAACTGACCCGTGGCCCCGAGGAACACGAACCGATCACGCGCCTGATGGTCTTTGATCGCATAGTTCTCGATTCCGCTGGTTTCGTTGAAGACGTGGTTTATTGGGTAGCAATGGAACCGAAGAAACTCCTTCGGAAACCTCGAAGGCTTTCCGAGCAATTCCCCTCGTCCTTCGTGGTTCGGCCTTTTGCCGAGGCGCAATTCATTCCCGTCCGGGGCCGTAGGACCGGCATTGGCCTTCTTGAACTCGGTGAAGGGGCGCATGATACTAACAAACAACTGATGGACATGGCGTTTAATTTGACCACTTTCCAGATGCAGCCTCCGGGATTTTATCGCCCCACGAGTTCCTTGAAGGAAGAAGTCATTCGCTATTTGCCCTCTGAACTCATTCCCCTAAGCGACCCCAAAAACGATATCAACTTCCCCATCATCCCGAACCAAGGCTTTGCGGATGGCGTCAACCTCATGACCATTAACAAGGAGTCGTTCGAAAAAGTCACGGGTGTTGGGGATTTGGAGATGGGCCGGGTTCCGAAGGGCAAATCAGCGGCCTTGCGAACCGTTGGCGGGATTTCCATGATCCAAGCCCAAGGGGATGCCCGTCCAGAGAGGCTTCTGCATCGGTTCTTCAGTGGTCTCGCTCAGGCATGGCGCATCATGCACGAATATAACAAAAGGCTCTTGCCACCGAGTAAAATGGTCCGGGTTGCTTCACCTTCCAATGACCAAGAGAATCCATACAGAGAGATCGACCGCAATGATCTTGACGGAATCTACGATTTCGAATTCAAAGCCAACATCTTCAACACCAGCCGTGTGGCTTTGCAGGAGACTTTGACGCAACTGGCTCAGTTCTATATTTCCGGAATTGCCTTTGAAACCGGCGTTAGCGATCCTGGCACTGTTTACACTTTGATTAAGAAAATCACCGAAGCCTTTGGCCAGGATGCTGATGAACTTGGTTTGAAAAGCCCGCTTGGTATGCCAATGGTAACTTTCGAGGAAGCTCTTGAGGCCATTATGGACGATGTGATGCCAACCGGCTCTCCAGCCGAAGGCCCGGTTTTGCATATGCAGAAAATGGAGCTATTTGCTCTCTCAGAGAATTTTGAACTTCTTGAACCTCAACAGGTGGAATTGTTTGAACAATGGAGCCAAGTGGTTCAAGGGTTCGTAATGGAACTGATGCAACAGCAGCAAATGGCCCGAGCAGCAGGTGGCCAAGGCCAGACTCAGCAAGGAGGCCAAGATGTCCGGCCCGGGGAACGGAGTGAAAACCCTCAGGTTCAGGCCAATGAACTCTTAGATGAAAGCCTCCCTTCTAGCGGAGGAGGAGCAAATGTGGAAGGAGCTTAAAGAATGAAAACTTTAGACGAATACGAAGCGGGCAGGGAAAAGAAATCCAACGGCGGAATGTCCCGTTCGGATATGAAAATGCTCATGCGTGATGCGGTCAATGTCAAACACCTGACCGGCAATGAACACTGGGACCGTTATCAGAGCTTCGTTCAGGCCAGTATATCCAAAGTCGAATCATCCATAGAAGACGTTGAACGCGGCTTGGCTGATCCTCGCGTCATTCTCCATGAGCACATTATGGCGTACAAGATGGAACTATCTCACCTTCGCGGAATCCAAGGCGCGTTTGATTGGGTTTTGGGACTTCCCAATGATATTATCAAAAACGGCGATGAGGCCAAGGAATTTCTTTTAGAGGAAAAAGAGGCTAAAGCCCCGTAACTAAATGGAATAAATGCGGCCCCACAGACTTCAAGCCCCTTCGGGGGCTTCTTTTTTGTCTTTTTTTCCTTTTTGGGTTGACATTCGGGATTAAAAGACTATATTAGATATACGAGACTTGTTCTCCACAAGCTCTCGCGCCCACGAGGCGTAACTCAGACTCGCCCTCTGAGGTTTTCCAGTACCACAACTGCGTAAGGAGACAACGAATGGCACAAGATGATCCAAACCCGGACTCTGGCCAAGTAACAGACGATGGCGGTGGTGAAAGGGCTGAACATTCCAGCCAAACATCGCAAAAGGACGACCCTGCATCTCAGGAAGAGGCTAAAATTCCCTTATACCGACTCAATCAGGTATTAGATCAGAACAAGGTCTTGACTGGACAGATGCAGGATTTGGAACAGAAGCTTGAAAAAGCCTCTGCTCCTAAGAAGTATACCAGGGCTGAACTTTCGGAAGCCGTTGAGCGTGAAGAACTCACGCAAGACAAGGCGGATTCCATCATGGACGTTCAGTTGAGGGAAGAGGTCATTTCGGAGGTCACGCAAAACGTGGCCGATGACGCCAAGGACGCCCGTTTTGGTGCGGTTTTGAAGGAATTCGAAGTCGCCATTCCGGACCTTCTTGACGAGACCTCATCCACACATGTTCGCGTAAAGCAGCAATATGTCCATTTGGTGCATGAGTTGGGTTTTCCAAACACACCAGGGACACAGATTGCCGCAATCGAACATGTTGTGGGTTCTCTTTCTTCTCTGAAGAAGCGGTCAACTTCCAAGTCGGGCTTTGAACCTTATCCGGAGTCTCCGGGGGGTGAAGGGCCGAAGGACGACATACATCCAAAAGACGTTGTATGGGATGACTTGAGCAAGGACAATCAGGAATACTATGCCCAAGCCATTAAATCGGGCGGTTATCCTGACCAAAAGGCTGTTTTGACAGAGTTGAACTGGAAGCGCCAAACTTGACATGGTGTGGGTTGTCGGTACTCCCAAAGCCGGACGGCATGATAGTGTCAAAGCACGATCATACGGTAAGGAAGTAGAACGATCCGGTGCTCCTTCGAGACGCATGGTTGGCGGTTGGCTGGATGATATGGCTTTTCAGAAAAAGGCCATTCTCCTTTGTAATGAGCATGTAAGGAAATGGAATCCCGATGCTCATGGTTATGAAGCAAAGGACATCTATCGAGGCCAAGACTTTGTAATGTCCAAATGCGATGCGTGCGGGTTTTTTACCCGCTGTACTCTTCACTTACCGAAAGGATCATCCTAATGAAAGTATTAGGTCTTTTAGGTGGAGGGACGCCTGTTGTCAAGAAGTACCAGATCACGGCCACTTTGGCCACTAAAGGTGTTCTTGTGACCTTTGGCGGAGACGCCGATCCCGGAATCTTAATCTGTGGCACGACTAATACCACGGATTTGATGGGGGTCACTCTTGACACGGCAACCTACTCCACTACGCAAGGTGACGGTGCAAGGGAAGTTTCCGTTGTAATCAATCCCGATGCCATTTATCGCGCAAAGATGTCTTTTGGCGCGACTCTTGACACGGCGATGACATCTTATGATGTCACAACGGCGGTTTCCAATGGCCTCACGTTGACTTCCGGCGACGACTTTACCTCCGCCGTCAACTATGACATCGGGATGGTTTGGTGGTATTCGGGAAACAACTCGGGTTCCAAGCCCCGTCATATCGAAACTACGACTTCAACAGGTCTCACTGTCGAGGTTCCGTTTGAAAACGCTACGGTTGTTGGAGACGAATTCATCGTTTCCGGTGTTTCCGTCGCCCATGATATTGCTGTAGGCCAAATCCAGTTAACTTCGGACATTAGCCAAGTTAACGCTTCTATCGTTCCCGGAACCGGGGCGGAATTGGTCGCTATTGACGGCGAGTTCAATGATATTGCCAAAGACGGCAAGAACAACAGCTTTTATCACCTCTTGAGCACTGACCACTCGTTCAGCGGCTCGGCTCTGGCATAAGGGAAAATAGAAAATGGTACTCGTTTCAACAAACTTCCCCGATGTGCTGGACATCCGGTTTGAGAAAATCTTCTTCGAGGAATATCCTCAACTGGAGAGCATGTTGGGCGAACTCTATACCTTCGTCCCGACGAATGGGCGTGCGGATTTGCGCTGGTCACAGGAAGGCACTTTGCCTAACTTTACCGAGTTCAGTGGCACGGTCACTTATCAGGACTTCTCAGAAGGTTATGATACCGTCAACACGCCGCTTGAGTTCGCTAACGGTTTCCAAATCGAACGCAAGCTCTTTGATGACGATCAACATAACATCATGAACAATCGTGCGGCTGGCTTAGCTACGGCGGCGGCTCGGACTCGTGAGGAAGATGGTTCAAGAGTTTGGAACAACGCTAACGCGGTTGACTCTCGATTCTATGTAAACTCTGAAAGCGTGGCTTTGGTTTCGGACTCGCATACGAACACTTCTGGCGCTTCCATGGCCAATGGTTTTGACAACAAGACCACTTCGGCTTTAACTGCCACTGCTGTTGCCACTATGCGGATTCAATCCCGTGGCTTCCGTGGCGATCAGGCTGAGCGTTTCAGTGTCAAAATGGACGAGATTTGGATTCCGCCCGATCTCTATGAACCGGCATTCGAAATTGTCTCTTCGATGGGCAAGGTCGATACGGCGAATAACAACCGCAATGTCCACCAAGGCGTCTATACCATCAAAGAATGGGACTACATGACGGACTCGAACAACTTCTTCATGGCCGACTCTAGGCTCCGTACTAAGATGTTGCACTGGACAGATCGTGTTCCGCTGGAATTCGGCATGACCGAAGACGCGGATACGTTCATCGGCAAATGGCGTGCTTATATGCGTTATGGCACCGATCACAGTGATTGGCGTTGGACTCTCGGCGCGATTGTGAGCTAAACAGGGTTGAGGGGCTTTGGCCCCTCGCTCCCTCTAGGAGGTTAAAATCGCAAATCCTTTCAACAGCGAAGTCGCTCAGGCAAATAAATCCGGTGGTCAAGGCGTTGTCCTGAAGCGAAGCGACAAGATGCCAGCCAAAGGCAATCCTTCCCAATCCACCGTCAACTGGCCTGGAGTCCCTGGAAAGACTCGGCCCTCCATCGGCTCCGCGCCAAAAATAAAGGACTCCATGAAATCCGTGGGTATTCAATAAACCCACTTCCACAAACCATTCAATAACAACACTTCCAATAGGAGAAGATATGGTTAAGACGTATGAAAAAGGGGGAGTTCAAGAACTTCTCCGTCCGATACAAATTGAAGAGACTAATAAGAGCATAGCGGCTCTGGAGAAAACAGCGGCACAACCTCATGTTCAGAATCCAGGCAGAGTCCGTCAGCAGATTCTTTCGCTAAAGACACAGCTTGATGAATCCGCTCCGAAGTCTTATAGCGCAAATGAAATTGACGCGGCTGCCTTAAGAGAAAGAGAACTTCGGGAACATATGGTCGCGGATGGGATGCCTACGGCTCGGGAAATGCGCTCAATGCCTCCAGGAGCGGAATCCAAACATCGAAATTGGCAAAACCGCAACAAGGTCAACATCAACGAATGGAAGCATATTCAGCAAAGGCTCAATGCCGGAAGCGAGGAATATGATATTTCCAACATTGAGACCTTCCGGCCTACAGGGACTAGCGGGCAGGAATTGAGCATGGACAATGCTTTTATTTCTGGACAGCAGTTCCGTCTTCCGCCTGCCGGAGCCAGTTTGCCGGTTGTTATTACGGAAAGTGAGCAAGAGCAACTGGCGGAGTTGGATTCGAAACTGGCGGATTTGTTGGTCACACTGAACAATGACCAAAGGGCCAAGGTCAAGGAATTTTTGGCTGAACTGAACAACCCGAAGCCCAAAAAGCCTCGGAAACCAATGACACAAGCCCATAAAGACGCTTTGGCGTTAGGGCGTAAGAAGGCGGCGGAAAGGCGACAAGCGCAAGAAGCCGCAACAACTGGGTAAGTTCGGGTCAGATTCCCGAAGGCAGTTTGGAAGCATTTTCGAAGTGTCCCTGATACTGAAGGACTAAAATAATGGGATTGACTAATTTTCCTTTCGGCGTTTCCAGCTTTGGAGTGCCACTTATAGGCTCCGGTAATTACACAACTACGGGGAACGTTTTCTTCGTAGACTCCGGTGCCACAAACGCCTCTGACAATACCTCATCCGGCAACAAGGAAGTTCCTTTCCTTACCATCGAATACGCCTTTGGCCGTTGTACATCTTCCAACGGCGACATCATCTTTGTCATGCCAGGGCATACTGAGGATATTGATGGAGCTGCTGCAATCAACGCCGATGTTGCCGGTGTTCGAGTTGTTGGTTTAGGCGAAGGCCGAAATCGCCCAACTTTGACGGCTTCAAATACAGCATCAACCGTTACCGTTACCGCCGCGAATATCACATGGGAAAACTTCTACATTGATACTTCAGCGGTTGTTGTGGTAAACTTGTTTGTGGTTAGTGCCGCTGACTTCACAATGCGTAATTGTGATATTCTAATGGCGGATAGCACTGAACAAGCTGCTGGTTTCCTTTTGACTACCGCTGATGCAGACAGATTGAAATTCCTTCATAACTACGTCGATTCCACGAACGCCGGAGCCGTTGATTGCATCAACATCATCGGCACGAATGAAGGCATGGAAATTGGCTATAACTATATCCACGGTGATTTCTCCGGTGCGCCGATCCAGAATCCCACAGCAAACGTGGCGTTGAACGTCTGGATTCATGACAACTACATCCAGAACGATAATGCCGGTGAACATGCGATTGAGCTGGTTTCTGCCGTTACGGGTGTGATTGAACGCAACCACCTCGTCACGGATGTTTACGCATTGGCTATGGACCCCGGCTCATGCAAGATGTTCAACAACTCCTGGTGCGACAGCGCAGTTGATACGGGACACGTTTCTTGGCCGCAACCTGGCGTTGACAGTGCTGGGGCTGGCGACCAGCCTCAGGTTGCCCATACCGGCGAGGTCTTCTTCGTTGATAGTGGCCATGCCGATGCTGCGGATACCGTAGGCTATGGCCTCTCGCCTTCGTCCCCTTTTCTCACCATCGACTTTGCCAATGATCAGTGTACCGCTTCAAACGGCGACACGATTTACGTCATGGCAGGTCACACCGATAGTGTTGCCAACGCCACGGACCTGAACCTTGACAAGATCGGCGTTCATGTTATTGGCCTTGGTGAAGGGGACAATCGGCCTCTGATCAACCTCATCACGGCTGACACCGCAGACTGCGCCATTTCCGCTGCATCCGTTCGCGTGAGCAATATGCGTATCGCCTGTGTGACTTTCGACAGTATGACTGCGATGATGACGATTTCGGCAGCCGGTGTCGAAGTTGATCACTGCGACATTGAGATGGCGGACAGTGGACAGCAGGCCGATAAGTGCATTACGACCAATTCAGCACGGACCTACATTCACAACAACATTTTCAGGGGTTCTGCGGATGATGGCCTCTCTAGCGCCGTTGAGATCACCTCCACTCCTGACGGTGTGCGAATTATCGACAACAACATCGTCGGCCAGTTCTCGGGCGGCGGTATCCAGTGTGCATCTGTTGCTACCAATGTCGAGGTCAGAGACAACTTCGTCAACAACACTGCCACTGGTGTTGCGGCTATCGTGTTCAGCACTACTGCCACTGGCATCATCAAAGACAACATGATGGTCACTGATGCGGTTGGAACTTCTTTTGATCCAGGTTCTTGCATGGTTGAAGGGAATAAGTATTCCGACAGCGGCTTCCTTGACGGTGGTGCGATGGACATTCCATATGGTATGGCCGCCGCCAACGTTGCGGGCTTTGTGCCGACGAATGACAAGTTCCTCTCTCACACTGCTGTCACAACCGCAATGTCCACCGGTTGGGACAATCCGTCCACCAACACCATTTTCACCGTCACAGGTGATGTGATCGTTTGGGCGGCCTGGATGGTCGTCGGCGGGACCGCCATTACTTCATCTGGCAATACAGGTACTCTTGAATTAGGCGTGACAAATAACATTGCTGTTCTGCAAGCCTCAACCACAGTCGGCTCGGGTGTGTTTGCTGCGCAGGATGTTTGGTCAAATGGTGCAGCCACGCCAGGACAGGATTTGGAAACAAGCGGCGCGGGAACAATCGTTTCCGGTGATGGCACGAATATTATTGCAACAGTCGGCACCGCTGATCTCAGCGCTGGAGTATGCGATTTCTATTGCATCTGGAGCCCACTTACTCCGAGTGCTACGGTAGTTGGTACGACTATCTAACTAAGACGTTGCTCAATGATAAGAGTCGGGGAGTTGGAGTGTTAATGGACTCTTGAAGCTCCTCGGCTTTACCATTAAAGGAAAACAAATATGGCATTGTCCCTGATTTTCAACCTGAATT
>SDBV01006560.1_pt1 | contig 16102 bp, 20 predicted proteins | sample 2277081 | NCBI WGS metagenome assembly SDBV01 (sample SAMN10402039, study PRJNA504765) | marine sediment metagenome | isolation source: marine sediment core GS10_PC15, 223 cmbsf | place: Arctic Ocean: Southern Knipovich Ridge | collected 2010
ATGCTGCCCTCGCCCTCGGCCAGGCTCCTGTGCAGCTCGCGCGCGCGGAGGGGATATGGCATCCGTGGATGGTCGCCCGGGCCGGGCTCTCCCGCGCTGAGGAATGAGCTGGTCTGGAACATGTTATCGGCAGCAACCACCACCTGCCCGACGCCCTCCTGCATGTCCTCGTTAAGCACGATGTCTGCGATATTGGTCGTACCGCTCCCGCCCTGACCATTGAGGGTGAACTTGGTGGCGCTGCTGTCCAGCTCCCCGCCAATCGTCCACTTCGCGATGACGACCTGTCCATACCGACCCGCGCCCGCCACTGTGTAGCGTCGGAACAACTCACACCCGATCTCGTCAACGATGCTGTTGAGCGCCCCGAGCAGGTTAGGCCCCGAGCTCAACGCCTCCGGCGTCAGATCTGGCGGACCCTGGATGTCCATGTCCGTGTCACCGAGCTCATCGGAATCCCACGACGCATCAGAAACCGCGACGATGTCTTCGAAGATAGCGTCAATGTTGAACCCGACGTTGATGACGCCCGTGGCCGACGACGCGACCGCGTCGGTGTACGACCGCGTTAGCTCCGTGTCCAGCTTCACGCTGGTACGGTCACGGCCATTCAGGATCACAACCACCTGGCCATCGCGGATCTGCGTCGACACCCTCTCCACGACGCCGCAGATCAGCCGCTTCCAGCCGATGGCGGCGCCAGCGGAGTCTGCCACGTTCGTGTCGATCAGGATCGGACGGCCGAACCAGTGCGTGTCCTTGAAGGTGTTTGGTATCGACGGGTCCGCCGCGTCCGCCCCGGCGAGGGTCACCGTGAATGCGTCCGCATCATTATCCCGTCCCTGCGCCACCTCGAAGGTAATCACGCCCGGGAGCTTTGCCCACGTCTCGCTATCAAGATCAAAACGCTCACCCAGCGCGGCATCGTCGATGTCGCCGCCCGCATTCGCAGTGGTCCAGCTGGGGTTGAATGCCGACTCGTAGCCCTCTGCTCCTAGCTGCCTGACCACCACGTCTTGGATCTCGATGATGTTCACGGGCGATGAGGGGGTACCTGCTGGGGTCACGTCTGCGTCGTAGCTCGAGATGACTCCGATTGTGACGGCGTACGGGCGTACGATCCAGGCCTCGTCCACCACCCCCGTTCCGCTCTCCGTGAAGTCATCGTTGTCGATGGGGCCGATGCGGATGGTCCCGTCCACCTTGATCGTCAACTGACCGCCACCGTCAGCGCCGCCGTCCGGGTCCCACTGCATGATGTACTCGTGCGTGAGCTGGTCGTTTGTAAGGCGGTACGTGACGCCCAGCGGCCCGCGAACCTCGATATCCCCAACTCCGAAGGCCCCATAGAAGCCGTAGTCCTCCCCCATCTGGATGACGGAGAAGGGGTCTGCGACCTTGCTGCGCCCCCCGTCGAGGCTAACGGTGGATATCATCGTCGTGTAGCCGGGGCTCACGACCGGGAAGGTCGCGTTGATCTCTAGCTCAAATCCCTTGGTCAGATCCCTGGTGGGAAACCACTTTGGCGTGGTCATCGCCCACTCGAACGGTGGGAGGCCATGGCCCCTGATCAGCAGCTCGCCCCCGCTGACGCTCGGCTGCGGCTCGGAGTGCGACCATAGCGCCTCGTCGAGATCCGCGGCGCCGAATAGCTCGGTCACAGCCGCGGTCCACTGCGGGGTGCTGAGCCCCAGGACGCAACGGTAGCTGGTCTGCTTGAGCCGGTCAGCATACTTCGTTGCGTCGGCGCCTGTGGGAACCGTCATCAGGACGCAGTCTCGAAGAACGTTACCGTGAACGGCCCGTAAAGCGTTGCCGGCCCGTACTTGCGGTCGATCTCCTCGGCCACCACCTCGACCGATTCGGCGTTGGCGTTGGGGTCTTCGAACGTTAGCGTGAACACTGGACCCTCCGCTGCGAGGTCGGCCAGCAGCTCGTCGTATGCGCCATCAGCCGCGACTGTCACGCCCCACGTCACTACTATGAGGTCGCCACCGCCACGGTTCGAGCCGACATAGGTGCCGTCGCCGAGGCGGGTCATCCTACGGACGCCACCCTTACGGTGCTCTATGTGGGAGGGCTGGTTCGCCATGAGCGGCTGGGCGCCAATCTTGAAGTCGGGGTATGCCATTAGCCCGCCGCCCTCTGCTCACGGAGCCGTGAGCGCTGGGGCGCCCCGCCGACAGCCTGGCCGACATCTGCCTGCGTCAGCGATGAGTCGCTGCCGATGACCAGGTCCCCTTCGAAGACCACCGTCGTCGCACCCGTGTCGCGTGTCGCATCCCTCCTGCCAAGCGTTCCACCCTCAGCCGCGGCGAGCAGCCCGGCACCGGGATCCAGCCCCTGCGAGAGTCGGCGCGTTAGGAGCACGCCCAGCAGACCACCGATGTTGCTGGCGCCCTGCTCGGTCTCGCGGCCGATCCGGTCGTACATGGCTCGGAATTCCTCGGGCACCTCAACGCCCAGCCGTCGCAGCCCAGGTAGGATCTTGCTCTCCCACTCCGAGTCGAGGCGCGCGAACTCGCCACGCAGCTTCTTGACGCCGGTCTCACCAGACTTCATGAAGGCCTCTACGGTCTCGGAGAGCCGTCCAGCCTCCCAGCGCTCGAACGCATCGGCCGCGCGCTCAATAGCCGTAGCCGCCGTGCTGGCTGACTCCTCCAACGCCCCAAGACCGGTCGCACCGGTGAGCTGCTCCATAACCTCATTGATCTGCTCTTGGATCGTAGCCGCTGCCTCTGCCTGCTCGAACAAACCCTCGCCAAAGCGCAGGAAGCCCCCGATATCCGCCTGACCAGCCTCGGTCCCACGACGGTCGAGCTCGCGACCAGCTATCACCAGCTGCTCCGCAATCCCGCGCGCCGTCATTGATGCCAGCGCCCTGTCCGCGTCGCGTGCGGCCTTACGCGTCTCCTCCAGTCGCTTGTTCTGCTCGACCAACGCGGCCGAGAGCCTGCGCGCCTCCCCCTCGGCATTGCTCATGCTGCGGCCCATACGGCTGAAGTCACGCTCCGCACTGGCCGCCGTAGCGCTCTGAAGATCCGTTACCTGTGCGAGGTCGATGGCCGACTGAAATACGTTGCGGTTGGCACCCTCCAGCGAGAGCATGGCGGTCGCGAGCTCAGATGACGTAGCGCCTGCCGCGACCATGGCCCGTGCCACGTCAGCGATCTTGGCCTGGACGACCTCAGCCTCGCCCGTGAACTTCACCAGTCCACTCGTAAGCCCAGAGACGATGACCTTACCCGCGGTATCAACGGCCTTCTCCAGCCCAGAGTAGCCCCGTGCGAGGTTCTTGACCTCGTCGGCGAAGCCCTTGATGCGGGTGGCTTGTGCCTTTCCTGCCATCTCGTCGAGCTCGTCATTAATGCGCGCCAGTACATCTGCTACCGAGACCTGCTCCTGTAGACTGTCCAGCTCCTTCCTGACCGTGGCCAGTGCCTGTGCCGCTACGGTCGATCCTTCGAGACCGACGAGCCTCCGCCTGATCAGCGCTAGCTGATCGGCAGCCGGCCGCGTCGCCTCCAGGTCCCTGATATTCTCCGCGACCCGAGACAGCGCCGTCGCCGCAGGCGCGACCTTCTCCAGCATGCTCGTCTGTTCTACGATGCGCTCGATCTCGTCTGCCGCCGACGCTGTCTTGTCTCTGAAAATGAGGAACGCTACACCGGCTGTGGCGAGCGAGGCTATCAGCACCGGCAATGCAAGTGCGCCGAGGGCCCCTGCCAGCGCGGTCACGCCAGCAATCACGAACGGTAGCGCCGCGGTGAGCGCAAGCGCGGCTACTGTGATAACCGCAATGGCCGCCGCGGCGGCGAGCGCCTCCGGAGGCACACTCGCTAGTATGTCTACCATAGGCAGCAGTACATTACCGATCTTGATCATCGCGGTCTCGACGTTGACCTGCAGTCGCGCCATCCTGCGGGAGGTCGACTTCTCCATCTCCTGGAAGGCTGTGTCGGCAGCGCCGGTAGACTTCGCCATCGCCTGAAGGTCACCCGCAAACTTGCCCGCACCCGCACCACCCAGAATCAGGGCTGCCTGCAGGGCCTCGGTCGATCCCAGCACCCGCTTGAGCAGCTGGTCGTTACCGCCTAGTATGGAGATGAGCTCCTTGGTCGCACCGGCGAGCCCCTTCTCCGCGAGCGTCACGCGATTGAACTCGAGCCCCAACTCGTCCAGAGCCTTCACCTGCCGGACCGTAGGAGCTGTCAGGGCCAAGATGAGCTGACGGAGCTGGGTCGTCGCCACCGTCGTCGGTGTGCCCTGGGCGGTCATCGCCGAGAGCGCCGCCGTCACCTCTTCGAAGCCGACCCCGACAGCCGCCGCAATCGGAACGACGTTGAACAAAGAGCTCGACAGCTCCTCGAACGTAGTCTTGCCCAGTCGGACCGCGGTGAACATGTGTTAGGCGCCCTTGGTCACCGAGCGGTTGTCGCGCCCGTAGGCGTTCGTGACCGACGTCAGGCCATCGATCGCCGTCATCAGGTCCGTGACGCCACCGATAGCAGCCTTGGCGCCGACCTCCATGAACTCGAACACATTGTCACGAGGTACACCCGCCGAGATCGCCTGGTACAAGGCCGGGACCGTCTCCTTGGCAGTGACGCCCATCAGATTAGCGAACGACAGGACGTCGTCCTCTAGATCCTTGAACGCCACCTCGGACAGGCTAATCAAGGTATTGACCTCGCGCATGCCCTTGTCGAAGTCGATGGCCATGGACGTCGCCATGCCCGCGAAGACAGCACCTACCGCGAGGCCCGCGACCGCAGCTACCCCTGCGAACTTCTGGACCGAACGCTCACCTGCCGCGAACCCCGCGATGAGGCCCTTCGCATCGGACTGCAGCCGAACCATTAGGGACGCGACAGTGGTAATGGTTAGCTCTCAAACAACTCCGCAGGTGGGAGCTCTATTCCGTCGTCCCCGATATCCGGCGGTGGCTCGTGCGACTTTCGGGATCCCGGGACCTCGCCTCCGCCCGGAGGCAGCAGCTGCTGCTCCGGTTGTGATGGCGCGCCTGGGTCGCGCTTATCGCGCGAGCCTGACTTGCTACCGTCGAGTTTCCGATGGCGCGCGTACGCCCTCCACTCGTTAATCTGCTGCCCCGTCATCTCCGCCAGCATCCGATCCACGTTCGCATACCCCAGCTGGAACGCTAGGTCGTAGGCGAAGGCTCGCTCGGGGCGTTCGGAAAACCCTGGAGTGCCTCTTCCAGGTCCTCATCGCGCATGCCGCTCAGCTTCGTCGCTGCCTCGTACAGGCGGTTAATGAGCAGGGCATTCTTGTTGCCGAGCTCCTTCACGTCCCGGTCGGCGAAGACCCGGACCCCCTCAGCGTTGACGGCCGACTGGGCTACTAGCTTGGCGCGGGCGTTCGTCATGTCCACGCGCGACGGTGTCCGGCCCTTCCCCTGGATCACGAGCGTCTGCTCGAACGTGTCCCGCTCCAGCGCCGTCAGGCCCTTGATGAAGACCCCGGCACCCGGGCCACCCCACTCCTCCAGCGGTACCCACTCGGGCTCCGGGTCGGCCGCCCTGAAGATGTCGGCCGCAGTCATGACCCGACGCACGCCGTCGGCTACCGCATCCGCCACCTGCGCCACTGTGTCCGCTACCTGTCCGTCGTCGCCCTCAACCATGATCTCGCCCTCCTACGGGTCCTTGAGGGAACCTGGGGAGGGCGAGGCTCGATGTCGCTGGCCTTCTCCCGAGGCTCCCATGCTATGGTCTCCGTCTGCTAGTTATAGCTCCTCGCTCTAGCTGTCGTTACGTGTGAGAGCGCCGGCCGAGTGGAACGTCAGGCTCTTGGTCGCCATGTCCCCCACGTTGCCGCCGACCGGGCTGCCTCCGACGATCACGTTGCCTCGGTATTCCGGATTGCCGGCACCGATCACGGCCTGCGTCGGTCGCAGGATGATCGCGAATGCTGATGCGCCCACCAGCGAGAACAGCAGGTCATCGAAGTCGCCGTCGGCCATGTCGTCGAACATGGTGGCCTCGATCGTCCAGTCGAAGAGACCGGCCTTACGGATGCGCGTGGCGGCGGTCGCCATCGGCGTCGCGTCCAGGACCTCGACGTTGTAATTCAGCTGCACCGACTGCACATGGTCAGACTGGTCAACCGTGTTGATCTTCAGGTGGGCGTTTGTCCATACGAACGTCGCCATGTTGGTCTCCTCGTGCTCGGCGTTCGCTGACGCTCAGTGCGTGCTCTGTCTCTACCTGCCGCGTACAACGCCTACAACGCCGAGCACCGTTGCCGACGAGCCTGTGAAGCTGCTCACTCGTAGCCTGACGAAGTCGTCCGTGATTGCTCCGCCATCAGACTCCAGCCAGAAGCTGCTTACGCCAGAAATGTTGACGACCGACGCCTGGGTCTCCGGCGTGCCGCCAAAGTTCGCTACGTCATCGGTCTCCAGCACGATGTCCAGGTCAGTGAAGTCGTCTGCTATGACATGGACCATCGCGACCACGCGGTCTCCCGCGTCGAAGTTGCCACCGATGTATGGGAACGTTGCAACGTTTCCGAATTCGTAGGCCGTGCCGTCAACTGCTCCTGATACGGCAGTCACGTCGTCGATTGAGACCCGCCCGATGGCGAGCTGGTCGATGCTCTTCGCCTCCCAGTCGAACTCACCCATCGAGCCGACCTCGCCGCCCCAGGACAGACGACCGGTCGTGAACTTGCCGAAGTACGCCTTGTCGCCATCGGCGATGACACCTGCGGCGCCCCCGGGGAGCGGGATGATCGTGTGGTTGAACTCGGCCTCTATCAGCTGTACCCACACCTGGTCTAGTACCGGCGGCGTGGTATTGTACACGTTGTCCGCCGTGAGCCGCAGCCGGATGTAGTAGTATGGCCCCTGCGAGTTGACCGTGTCCTTCTGCCAGTCGCTCGGTGGCACGAACGAGATGACACGGTCTGTGGCAGCGGAGGCCGTGAACTCGTCGGTGTCGTCCACCACCGTGGTCAGCTCGGCCCAGTTGTCAGCGCCCTGGCTGTACTCCCAGACGGACTCGCCCGCCACGGCGTCACCGGCGCCAGCCGTCGCAGTATCGATCTTGGCCTTGTCGAACTTGTTGGCCTTACCGATGAGGAATGCGTCGTCCGTGTCATCCCCAAGGGTCGGGAACGGCGCCACGTCCGCGCCGCCGGCTGAGTTCGCATCCGCGGTCTCGTCCACGTAGGACGGGCCGCCGGTCTGGTCCTTGTGGATCGCAGCGTCCACAGTCGTAAAGTCTGCGATGACCGCCTGTCGGAGCGAGTCGTTCAGCTGCTCCTCGATGGCCGCGTCCGTGAAGTCCAAGAACCCGTGGTGCGCGATGCCCACGTCCCAGAGCCCGGCCTTGCGGATGCGGGTGCCCATCGCGGCAACCTGCATGGCTGTGGCGTCCAGGGTGTCCACGTTGTAATCCAGCGACAGTTGATTGAACTGTGCACTGAGATCGATCTCGTCGACGAACAGCCGTGCGTTGGTCCAGACAAAGATCGCCACGCTACTGTGCTCCTGCCGTCACGTCATCGTCCTCGCTAGCCGCGCTGTCAGCCCCGCCAGCCGCGTCATCGTCCTTAGAGGTATCGTCCCCTCCATCGCTAGCCTTTTCGCCTGTCAGGACCTCGGACACGAGCGGGTCCAGATCCGCGGTCATGGCCACATCGTCGTATGCACCCGCCAGTGCGATGACCTGGCCCGATGCCAGCAGCAGCTCGAGTAGGTCCGGATCGGCTAGCTCGCTACCGCTGAAGGTCCCCCCAAAGCGGACCTCGCGGCCTGCGACAAGGAGCGGCGGTCCGCCGACTATCCGGTACTTATCCATCTGCGGTCTCCTCGTCCAGTCCGCTGATCGGTACGGTCCGTCCATCGAGGTATACGAAGCACTGGCACTTCTTGCAGAGCGCCCGAGGCGGCATGCCCATAGCCGACGCATCCTCGGCGCCATTGTGGTCGCACTCCCACGCGGACAGCTGTCCCGGCTCTCCGGGTCCTGGCGGCGTGGCAGCTGTACTACCGAGCGCCTCCAGGCACGTATCCAGAGCGATAGCGGCCGCCTCCACGCTGTTGCGCGCGGCGCGAAGCTGTGCTACCATCCCCTGTCTATTCATTATACGCCATCAATTGCCGCCCCCAGCGCGCGTAGTACTTCACCATCAGGATTGAAATAAGTGACCATGACTTCCTTGCAGTCCTGTCGAGTACAGCGAAACTCGAAAGGCCCCCCTCGTGCGTTCTCGGGGTACCGGCACAGCAACTTGCCGCAGGCCTTGCACTCTAGGCGCCGCAGCCCATCTCGCCCTACGTCCGGGATCCTAGGACTCATGCCCACGCCTCATAGTTACAGGCCCACTGCGGGCGCTCGTTCCGGTCCACCGGTAGTGGAAACGGCTCGCTCATCGCGTTGACCTTGTCGTAGACGGTGCCGTTCATGGTCACCGTACCCAGCGCCTGGAGCTCGGTATGGACGCTCTGCATCAGGGTCTCGAGCGCCTCGTCCTCATCCTTGGCGCCGCGCACCAGTATCTGGAAGGTGACCATGCGCATGACCACCGTGGGCCCCGATGCCAACACCGGCGGCGGGCCGCCGCTTCCAATGACGGCAATCGCGTCATCGGGGCTGGGGGGCAAGCCCTGGAGCTTGATCGTGGGCTCGTCGGTCAGCTGGGCCGCGAGGTACACCCGGACGTCGTTCTCAACAGACACAGGCTATGCCTCCAGGGGCCAGTCGCCACCATCGAGGACGTCATCGAATGAGGATCCGATGTTATCCCATCGTCGACGCGCCGGCTTCTCAAGGAACTTCCACTGGGTCGGCCAGTGATGCCGGGCCGTCCGCGACCCCGGCCTCCACTGCGGTGGATCATCCGGGGCGGGCGCCGTGGGCGGAGGTATCTCGTGCACTGCCAAGGCATAGTCGGTCCCGTAGCCCAGGATCACAGACGTTGGTGAGTCCTGTCGCACGAATCCGGAGCTGCGCAGCTTGCCGACGTCCACCGGCACGATCAGCTTAGACTCCGTCATGATCTCTTCGCCGAGCATCCGGAGCCCGGAACCCACGGACTTGCTCGCGGTGCTCTTGAGCTTCCCAAAGGTAGCCGTCAACGTGGAGAACCCGAATAGCTGAATGATCGACGCCATGCTAAGACCCCGTCGCCCCGAGGTACACCTTCACGTGGTGGTCGCCATCCTCGTCGGGTATACTCTCAACTCGGATGATTGGAGGTGTCGAGCCGTCCGGAAGCGTGATCTCCGCGTCAGGCTCCAGCGCCGGGGCTCCTGAATCCGCATGCGGAGCTATCCAAACTACGTGCGTTGCGATGGTCTCGCGTCCCTCACGGTCTACGACCCGAGTCATACGCTCGAGCACGCGCGCGGTGTACGTGACCGCCGTGCTGTAGGTCCGCTTGTTGTACTCGTCGCGTGACGCCACCGTGGCGATAGTCACGGTATGCGGCATCAGATCCTCGAAGTCGGAATCCCAGCTCATGGCCTATACGTCACTCCTGAGTGGATCCACGGACGTCCCCCCGTCATAGTCGTGCATGCCAACCTTCATCCGCGGGTGCGTGATCGTGCTGTCTGCGTCGTCGCTGTCCTCCTCGGACTGGACGAGACCCCCTAGGTAAACGCCCACAGGGTTGTCCGCAGCTATCAACTCCTCCATCACTGGGATCAAAGCCAGGTAGTGCTTGAACTTCTGCGACGCTGAGATCTTCAGGTCGCCGACCGACTTGTCCACCGTGGTTGCGAACTTGGATACGAGCGTTCGCGTAGCCGCCAGCGCGGCCAATCCTACCGTCGCGTAGGCCGCCACCAGGTAGATGATCTCCGCGTCCTGAAGGTCGCCTGGCGAGGTCGTGTCCCCGATCAGGAACCGCACTGCATCCAGGTTAGAGTTCGACGGGTCGCCGCTGTAGTTGAAGCCCACGTCAGTCCCCTAGTCCATCTGTCCGCGAGCCTGGAATCGGAGCAGCTGCGTGATGAAGAAGTCGTCATCCACCACGAAGAACTGGATCAGATATGCCTGCGTCAGCGTGGGGTCCGACAGCCCCGACAGAAGCGCTGACTGCACGGCCGTCAGTGTGAGCGTGACGCCTCCGTTGGCGGTCGTAGTGCTGGTGTTGCCTAGAGCCACCGCGTGATCCTCGAGGAGGGCGTCGATCACGGTGGCGGGAGCCTGCGCCGTCCTGACCGTCGCCTGCACCGTCTTCCCTGTCAGATTGTAGGTTCCAGCGTCCTTCTGGAGCGTGCACTCAAAGTCGACCGCCTGTCCGACGACGACGATCCCGGTCGCCTCCACCACAATTGTCGTTACCATCCGTGGATCTCCGAGCGTCTCGCCGTTACGGCGCTACCGGTCCGGCGCCGCCGGCTCGGTCGATGATGCCCGTGAGCACCTCCACGTCGACGCCGCGCGGGGCCACGGTCTGTGGTGGACCAACAATGCCCAGCGTCTCGTCAACCTCAGCCAGGATCTCTGCACGCCTCTGCTTCAGGCTGTCGTAGGCCCGCTGGAGCTCGTCGAGCGTAGGCATGCTCTCGGTCGCACCCGGTGGATGCTGCTGCCGCTCTGTGCAGGCCGCCCTGAGGTCGGACTCAGTACGAAGCTCGTCATCCTCGGTCCTGAGGTCCACGCCATAGCGCGTAGCCCACCGCCGCAGCCGTACAGGCTCCAGCGTCTCTGGGTTGGTCCTGTCCCTGTCCTCGGGGCGCACGCCGTGAACCATCTGCAGGTGGTTCGCCAGTGCGAGGATGTCGGCCCTCACGCCCTGCATCTCCACTCGTGCCTGGCTACGTGAGATCGACATCGACATCCGTCCTTTCAGTGGTCTCGAGGAGCCCACCCTCGGGGCCACGCTCGAACTCGAACACTAGCCCGTCGCCGCATGCCGTGCAGGTCCCACCCGAGAGCACCTGCCGTAGCGGCGCGCGGAATGGGAACCTCATAGTACGACGGATCACGCGGCCGTTGAACTCGGCGCTACCCTCCATATTGGCGAGCCGCGCGTGACAGCCTGAGCAGTATGCACCACGTAGCAGCACGTGCTCCACGAAATCTCCACGCAGATAGGCGGCCGCGTAGTCGGCGGCCACGGGATCGTCGCCGACGAGCATCCGCGCGATCTGGCGCGAGTCGACGTGCGGAGGCTCCTGGTGCAGCGCGCGCTGCACGACGATCTGTCCCGCGGCGCCACATACCACGGGAACGTCAATCAGCTGTGCCGGGCTAAGCAGCGGCAATCTGATTCTCCTAGTTCAGCGCAAATATCTTGTTTGCGCCCGCGTCCCACTGGATCGTGATGTCGTTGCCGTTCGGCGTCGTCGTACCACCGAGGTCGAGTATCACCAGTAGCGGATCCGCCGTCTCTGCACCACCGTTATCACCATTCACCAGCACGCTCTCGATGCCGTCGCCGCTGACGCTCGTGAGCACCTCGTCCGCAGCATCGAACACGCCTGCAGAGACGGTGGGGGAGTCAAGCGCATTGCTTGAAGCTACCCGGGCCGCTCCGGCAACGTCGTCGAGGAAGTTGTCGGTCGCGAAGTTAGCCGTGTAGTCCGCGTCATCGATCAGGTGGCACTCGATATTGTCGACCGTGAGGTCCATCGTAGCGGCAAGCGTCTCCTCGAGCATGCCGTCCTTGTAGCTATCGTACATGCCTGGTGTGCTCATGCGTGCCCTCTGCTAATCTGGTGCGCCATAGCGCTCTCTCGTTCCATTATAGCCGATGATTTTCTATAGGCTGCTGATGATTCCAACGATTACCATGTCGCCATCCAGGGTCTCCACGATTATCAGATCGCCATCGAGGACCGCCACTAGTATTTCGTCGCTATCCAGTGACGCCGTGATGGACAGGAACTGCCCTGCTATGGAGAGCGCCGGCGCGCCGAGTCCAATTGCTACCGACAGCCCACTGGGAAGTGCCGCGAGCGCTAGGGCAGGTGTTCCGAGCCCGATGGGCACGCTCAGGCCGCTCGGCGTGATAAAGGAGCCGCCGAACAGCACCGGAACGCCGAGCCCCACGGACACGTCCAGTCCACCCGGGATGACGATCAGCGCAAGCTGCAGTGACGGCGTCCCGAGCCCGATGGGTACGTCAAGGCCACTGGGGGTGACGTTCTGCGGAAGCGTTGCGTTCGGCACGCCTAGACCGACAGATACATCCAGCCCGGCGGGCAGGACCACGAGCATCAGCACGGGCGTACCGAGGCCGACGGTGATCGGCAGACCACCCGGCAGCGCGATCTGCGTCAGCGCTGGCACACCGAGTCCTACGGGGACGTTGACCCCGCTGGGTACGAGGTCCAGGTCGAGACGCGCCGCGGGCGTGCCGAAGCCGACGGGAACCGACAGACCAGACACAATCGCCCTGAGCACCGCGGCGGGCGAGCCCTCCCCGATGGCCACGCCGAGGCCACCCGGCAACGCCAGCTGTTCTAGCGCGGGCGTGCCCGTACCGATTGTTACGCCCAGCCCGGAGGGCGTGAGCGTCAGGAGCACCGAGGCTACCTCGTCCAGCACGGCCTGAAACTGTCCGAAAACCCCCTGCACCTGATCTTCGGTAGGTATGGCCGTCTCGTCGATGACGGCCTGGAACTCCCCGAAGATGCCTTGGACGTGGTTGGCCGTGAAGTTGTCGGCCACCTTACGTCACCACCGGAATCGGGTCGCAGAGGAAGGTGTTAGCCTTGGCCGCTTCCTTGGTCTTCCTATAGTACACCCGTAGGTAGAGCACGCCAGCCTGGGCGGGCTGCACCGTTACCGAGAGAGCCGCCCACGATGTCGAGCCGTTCATGTCTATGACACCTGTAGACTTCGTGATGCGGCGGAAGTTGTTCGAGACGTGGCCCCAGTACTCGGCCTCTACCCACAGTTCGTCAGCCGTGGGGTCAGCAGTCCAGTCGTTTGTGGCTGTAGGACGGAAGTACACGTCGTACTGCTTGGAGTCCGTTGTGGCGTAGAAGGCGTGTTCGAACAGGAGCTGCCGTGAAAAATCCCAGCCCTGCACGTTGCTGAGCAGCAGGCCAGGCGTGACCTTGATCGAGATGTTGCCCCCACCAGACCGGACCGTTCCCGTCTCCGACTGGATGATAGGCGAGGTAGCAGTTGCCAGGCGGGAGGACTGCTGCGTATCGCCGGGCTCACCACCAAAGTCCTCCACCAGCCACTTGTAGAACAGGGGGTTGGTGGAGTTGACGTTCAGTGGCGGGCTTGATGAAAGGGTACAGTTCCGCAGCATAACCCACGGCGTTCCCGGTAGGGCCGCGTTGGTCTCAACATCGGCCTGCGCGTGGTTCTTGAATTCAGAGTCGATCAACCGATACGTGTCCCACGAGAACGCACGGACTCCCACACCCGCGGCTATGTTGCTCCCGTCAAATAGGCTATCCCAGACGGTGCACCGCGTGCCCCCTCCACCGATAGAGCACGATAGGCCAAACATCACGTTGATCATCCGGCACTTGCGCAGTACGACAGCGGTGCCGTCATCCTGGTGCCGTAGTCCCAAGCTGTTGACCGTACCGTTGCTCTCGAATACGCAGTCGATGAACACGTGCCCGAGGCTGGAATCGATACCCACGATACCCTGGATGTCATCCCCACGCAAGTGCACGCCACGCACGAGCCAATAGTGATCACCGAAGAAGGTGAACTGAAAACCCCCGCCCACCACGTTCCACTTCGGCATCGACTGCATGTTCGTCATAGCCTTGCCGGAGCCGGCCTCGTCGCCCTTGTAAGGCAGAAACAACGTGACAGTGGAGTCGGGGTTATCGAATACCACCGAATCCACCTCGTAGGCGAACTCACGCGCATCCTCGGCCGTGACATAGATTATGTCACCGGCAGCGAGTACCGCCGTGATATCTCCAGCGACGAAGGTGATCGTCTTGCTGCCAAAGGTCAGCGTGGCCGCGGCAGTGAGGTTCAGGTTCACGTGGTCGCCGAAGTCGTCGTCGTAGTCGGCATCGATGATGATCGGCTCGTCGGGGTCGCCGTCAGACGTGAACTGGAGATCGCTGCCGTCGTCATAGTTGGCGGCCATGCCGCGCCGCAGCGTCACCACATCGCCTTCAACGCGCGCAGTCTCCGTGAACTTGTGGAGCGTCTTCCACGGGTTCCCAAGGGAACCATCTCCGGTAGTGTCGTTTCCGTTGTCGGCGTCGAGCCAGTATGGCGTGCCTAGCGGCGCACGCTCAACCTTGCCATCAGCGCGGAACCCAGCCTCCGCGTCCAGCAACTCTACGATCTCTCGCAGGCGCTCGACCTTCCAGTTGCTATATGCCTGCCGCTCGCCTAGCTCAGTCTCGATCCCATCGTCGCTGAGCTCGCCCTGCTCCTTCAGATCCCAGCGTATGGAGTCAGGGAAGCTGAACGCGCGTAGCCGGTCTGCGGCGGCGTGCGCCCGCTTGGAATCGTGCGCGTCGCGCATGACCACGATCTGCGTGTCGTGCTTGAGGTGCAAGCCCTCGGTGAGGATGCGATCATCGAGCTTGCGCTCAGCGCGGGTGAGACGGTTGCGGTAGGGCACTCGACGGGGCCTCTCTCTTGATCTCTCTCTCGATGACTTGCGAGGCATACACGCCTCTTACCTGGGTAGCTTGCCGGGAAGATCGTCGGCCAAGAGGGCCACCACCGGGGAAGCTACCACCGCGGCCATGACGATATAGAACCGAGTCTCTAGCGATGTGAGCCTATCGCGCATGCCGCGCCGGCCGTTACCCATGATTTCACGCCACATCTCGCCCACCTTGACCGAGGTATCGGCCATGATCTGGTCGCGACGGGCGTCGTCGATCCCGTCGAGGAGCTCCTCGAGAAGCTGTGCGGCGGTTGGTGCGTCTTGCGTGCCGGACATGTCAGCCTCCGCCTACCTCTCCATGAGACTGCAAAGTGGGCAGCAGTGCGCGCAATTGCTCAATTTCGGTGTCAGTGAGGCGCGGAACACGCGGAGGCGGTTCAGGAAGTGGCTCCGGCTTCGCGGCCTCACGATCCGCAACGGCCTTATTGAAGGCAGCGGCGGTCAGCTTCGTTACCCCGTCAGATAGTGGCCCCAGCAGCACCTCAGCGAACTCCCATAGCCGCACCGTGGCGCCGTTTGGCGTGCCATCGCCATCGAAGCCGTGGCCCACTGCGCCCGGCAAATTCCCCAGCACGGTCACGAGTCGAGGGCGGCCCCGGTGATTCGGTCCGCGCTTGATTGACTCGGCGTAGTAAGCCATCTCAGCCTCCTAGATGTCGTCCAGCGGGAACGAGGAGACGAGCCAGGCCCCTATTTGACCAGCAGCGCCATCTCCGCCGAGCTGACCAGCTATTGCAAAGGCACCGCCAATGGCTGATAGCTTGCTGCTCCCCCGGAGAGTGGCTCCTTGGTCGGTACTCATCAACCCGGCTCTAAACGGGTTGAACTCCTCAGTCAAGACTGCGGAGATGTTCATTTCCCAAAGACGATCATTGGTGATATAGCCGCCACCACCCGACGTCCTGAGCAATAGAACTTGGCTGCCGATACAGAGTCCGGAGAACACAATCGCTGTGCCAGCTCCAACATCGATCGAGGTATCTACAGCCAGCACCTTCGCGTCATCGTAGGTGAAGGTGTAAGTGCCTGTTGATTCGGTCACGTCCGCGAAGTGAGCGTCATCTTCAAAGAACGTCATCACCCGCGTCGTCGAAAGCGGAATGCCGCACGTCGCCATCGAGTTTGTATCAGTGGGCTGATTCGCACCGGCAACGACTACAGCAGTAGCGGTGAGAGACGAACTTCCCGGCGTGAGCACGATGCTGTCTATCTCAAACGTGTCAGTGCCCGCGTCGTTGTTGCCTGCGATGAACACCACGCGATCACCAGAGGCGACCGGGCTGTCGATTGCGAACGCAGTTATCACGGCCTGCCCGCCCGCGACGGTGAAGTTCAGCGTGACGATATCGTCGTATGCACAGTCAGCCGGATCAAAGACCCAAGCGTCGCCGAGACGCTTGTATTCCACAACAGCGCCGGTCGTGGTTGAGAGCACCGTGACGATGACGCAGCGAGCCGGCTCCCCGGTCGTGTCTTTGAACAGCGGGACGTAGAGGGCTGTGTCGCCTGATAC
>SDBV01006561.1_pt1 | contig 16101 bp, 12 predicted proteins | sample 2277081 | NCBI WGS metagenome assembly SDBV01 (sample SAMN10402039, study PRJNA504765) | marine sediment metagenome | isolation source: marine sediment core GS10_PC15, 223 cmbsf | place: Arctic Ocean: Southern Knipovich Ridge | collected 2010
CGGTCGAGCTTGCCGTCGCCGACGTGTGCGGCCAGCTCGGCGAGCTTTTGGCCGTCCAGTGCGGCGTCGGCGAGCCGCCCCAAAACGCGGTCGAGGATTTCGCCGGCCGCCTTGCGCGTGAACGTCGTGGCCAATATGGTGTCGGGCGGTTCGCCGGCCGAGACCAGACCGATGAACCGGTTGCTAAGCTGAAACGTCTTGCCCGTGCCTGCCGAGGCCCGAATCACCACGTGCGGAAAAAGACGGCCGGCATCGCTCATTCGCCGTTTCCTCCTTGGCCGTTTCCTGCATCGTCTTTGTGGCGGGCGACCACCGGCCCGTAGTGCCGGTCGCCGCAGATGCCGGAGAATTCCTCGGAGAAGGCCGGCGGCGGGCTGGCCGGCGGTCAGGAGACTTCGGCCCGGACCTTGCGGACCACGTCTTCGGCCACACCGTCGGCCTGGAGCAAATCGTCGTCGGTCCACTCGGCCGGAAGATGCTTGACGCCGGCGGCGTTCTTCGGCAGCACGAGATAGCCCACCTCGACCGGCCCCTCGAGTCCCATGCCCCGGGCCAGGTGCCGGTAGAGCGGCAGTTGCAGGTCGATCCACTCGCCGCTGCTGCGGTGGGTCTTCTCGGGCGTCTTGGCCGTGTCGGACGACTTGTAATCGAGAATGATTCGCTTGCCGGCCGCCTGGTTGAAGTCGATGCGGTCGATGCGTCCGCGCAAGACCATCGGCCGGCCGTCGACCTTGATGGTCGCCAATCCGTCTTCCGGACCGGTTTCGACGTTCTCGATCCGCCAGCCTTGCCCGGCCCAATCGGCCTGCCAGCCGGCGAAGGCGGCCAGCCGCCGACGGAGTTGCTCGACCTGCACGCGGACCGCCGAGCGCGGGCCTTTGCCGTACTGCCTCAGCACGAGTCGATCGAGCCATTGGCTCAAGAAGCGTTCGATCTGTTCGGCGTCGGTCGACTCCCGGACCGGGCCCTGGCCGAACTCCTTGAGCACCTCGTGGGCCAAGGAGCCGAACGCCGCCGGGTCGAGTTCCTCGCCCGAATCGGCCAGGCCGCGAAGCTTCAGCCGATGTTTCAGATAGTACCGATAGGGACAAGCCAGGTAGTCCTTGAACTCGGTCACCCGCATCGCATCGACCGGCTCCTCCAGGGGCTGCGGCCGCGGCGGCTCGAACTCCGATCGGCTGCGGCCGGGCTGCAACGTGCCCGACAGCACGGCGCGGGGGGCCGGCTCGTCCCTTGAGAAAAAGGCCTTGGCCCGGCGGGCGACCGTTTCGTCGTCGCAGGCAAACAGCAAGCGGCTGGGACTGAGCGGGTCGGACTGGGCCGTTCTCCGGCCGGCGATCACCTTGAACTGCTCCCGCGACGCGGCCAGCACGCTCAGCGCGTAGGCGTCTCGGGCGTAGCGGCGGCCGTTGTCTTCGATGCCCAACTCGCGTCGCAACTGGTTGGGTAAGAATAAATCGGCATTGACCGACTGCGGTACCGTCCCTTCGTTGAAGCCGGTGACAATTAGCGCCGGCGCATCGTCCAGCGGCAGTTCCAACCAACCCAGCAACTCCACGGCGTCGCGGGCCGGCAGCGGGGCAATCATCTCGACGGCAACTCGGTCAAGCAGTAGCCGGATCGCGTCGGCGCCGCTGACCTTCGGCGTCAACTCCTTGCAGATCGCCGAATGTTCACGCAACACGGCATGGATTCTCTCGCAAGCCGCTAACACCGTCCGATCCCGTTTGACGTTCCGATCCAGTCGAGACTGCCCGAAAAGATCTAGCAACACCTCGACCAACGGCTCGCCCCAATGCTCCAACGGGCGCTGGTCACCGCGGAGACCGCTCAGCAGGCCCTCGATCGCCTCATCAAGCTGCGTCAGCGTGCCGTCACGCGCGGCCTTGCCGAACGGTTGGCCAGTCGACCGGTACGGGGGCAGCCGGTACGGAAGGTGGTCGGTGTGGTATCGGTCCAAGTCACTGAGCCAGTCGCCGTGGAGGTTCTTGGCCGCCAGCCAGCTTTGAACGTCCGGGTGCCGCACCAAGGCGGCCAGGCTGACGAACCGGCGATCCTCCAAGTGGTCGGCCAGCACCTCGAGAAGGCGGTACGGGGCCGAAGCAGAGACCGGTATCCCGGGACCGTATCGTGCGAGCACCCCGCACTGCTGGAGTTGCTGCCGGATCTGGAGCCTAATCCGATCGTCGGGCACCCCGACCGTGATTTGCTCGGCGGCGTAGCGACCGGCCCAGGAAGCCATCGCCCGGACCACGGCGGCGGCCTGGTCGGCCGGGTCGTCGACGACTTCGATCTGCTCGGTGCCCAGATCGATCGTCACGTCTTGCCAGGCCTCGGGCCGAACGCAGCCATGGTCGTCGAAACGGTCGGCCAGCTCTTCCGGGGCGAAAACCAAGGCCGTCACCCGATCGGCCACCTGGTCGAGCATCAGCCGCTGGGCACGATTCATATCGACCAGGCCGACCAGGACGATCTGCTTGTCCGTCCGGCATTCCACCTGGCGAATCGCAAACAGCCGGGCCGTCTGGCGGTCCCACAGCCCGAGGCCGTCGAGCGTGTCGAGGTAGAGCTTCTGGATCTCCGCCAGCGCCTGCCAGCGCTGAAGTTCGGGAAACTGGTCGATTCGTTGTCCGCAGTGGGCCACCTCCTCGAAGCTCAGCCCGTCGGCGGCCAACTCCCGGTGCAGTCGCCCGAGCATGGCCCCCAGCGCCAGCCACGCCGTCAGATCGTCTTCGGCCGGCGTGGCAGGCATCAGCCGTTTGAGTTGCCCGACGTCGCTGCGCTTCAACGCTTGGACCCAGGCCAGTTGTTGGACCAACTCTTCGGCGAACGGCCTTTTTGCCGTGTAGAGCCGTTCGGGCAGGGTGCCCACGGTGGCGATGGCCGGCGGTTGCAGCATCCGCCGCTGCTGCCGGGCCCGTTGCACGAGGATTTCCAACAGCCGCCGCCCCGCGCGGCCACCCGGTACGACCACGGCCACGCTGTCGAGGTCGAGCCGCCCGGGCTTACCGAAGCGGTCGACGAGATAATCGACCGCCGCCGGCAGTCCCGGCCGGTCCCAGTTGAAGAACACGCGGTTGATCGCCATGGAATTGCCGCCGGCTAATGGGGGGCATGGCACTTGATGCACGTCGATCTCTTCTCGGCAGAAGCCTTGCTCATCTCGCCGTGCGTATTTGCCTCGAAGTCCTCGATCACGTTGGGGTCCATGCCCACTCGCTTCATCATTTCCTTGTCGGCGTGGCACAACGAGCACCTCCGCACGACCGTCTCGTCGGTCAACGGCTCGCATCCCGCGCCGTGGGCATAGTGGCAGTCGGTACACGTCGGCGCATCGCGATCGCCCTCGGAGATTGCCATGCCGTGCCCGGTTTCGAGATAGTCCTTGAAGTGGATCGTTTTGATGTCCTTTCCCCTGGCCGGTTTGCGGTCGTGGCACGAGGCGCAGAACTTCGCAATTTCCAGCGAGGCGTTTTTCATTCGCCACTGGAAGGCGTTTTTCTCCTCGACCCAACGCCGCCATGCCCGGTCGGGCAGCGTGCCCTCTTCCTTCATTTCAACATGTGCTTTCGACGGGCCGTGGCACAACACGCAATGGAAATCGTCGGCGATGTGCTTGTCCCCGTCGAGCAAATCCGCGATTTCTTCATGGCACTCGATGCACGCCTCGGCCTGCACGGCCGCATCGGGGATGCGCGCCGGCGGTGGGGGCAGTTTCACGGCCGACTTCGACTTCGACTCGTCGGCCGGCGACGCCCCCGCCAACCATCCCGTCAGCACGCATAAGCACACAATCCAACCGGAAATCACCAGCAGCATGGTGCGATTCATAGATGTCTTCCCTCACCGGAATAGACCGCGCACGGTCAAGTGGAGTATATTCTACCCGATCCGAATTCCCGGGGATACGTCCAACGGGAACCCACCGGCGCCCGGGTCAAGACGGTGACGGGATGGTCGACATTGCAAATTGCAAATTGAAAATTGATTCTTGGTTCGTCTGACTGAAGCATCCGTGTGATCTGGTCCAGGGAGGTACGGGTTTCTCTTCTCGCCTCCTTCAATTTGAGATTTTCAATTTTCAATTTGCAATTTTCAATATTGGTTGCGGCCGAAGACTGCTCCAAGCCTCCGCGGTGAGTTCCCTACTCAACAGTGCACGGCTTGGCTACCTCAACTCCGGCACGTCCACCCAGGCCCGATACTGCCAGGATTTCTCTCCCAGCTCGGCCAATTGGACTCCCTTGGCCCCTTCCAGCAGATCCCAGCCAAACGGCGTGTCTTTGACCACGTGCTTCAGAAACAGTTCCCACTGGACCTTGAAGGCGTTGTCGTACGCCGCGTTGTTGGGAACCTCCGGCCAGTTGGCGTAGTAGTCGACCGTCGGCTCGACGTCGGGGTTCCAGACGGACCGGGGCGTGAAGCTCTCGTGCTGCACCCGGCACTTGCGCAAGCCGGCTACGGCGGACCCGTCCGTGCCGTCGACCTGCAAGGTCAACAGGTCGTCGCGACGAACCCGCACGCACCAGGAGGAATTGAACTGCAACGGGACGCCGTCTTCCATCTCGAAGATCGCGTAGGCGGCGTCGTCGGCGGTGCAGTCGTACTCGGCGCCCTGCTCGTCGACCCGCCGTTTCACGTGCGTGGCGCTGAACACGACCAGCGACTTGATCCGGCCGAAGAGGTTGTCGATCACGTAGCGCCAGTGGCAGAACATGTCGATCAGCAGGCTGCCGCCCTCCTCCTTGCGGTAGTTCCAGCTCGGCCGCTGGCACGGCTGGCCGAAACCGTCGAAGACCCAGTAGCCGAACTCGCCGCGGACCGAGAGCAGCCGGCCGAAGAAACCGGTCTGAAGCAGATACTTCAGCTTCAGCAGGCCCGGCAGCCAGAGCTTGTCCTGCACCACGCCGTGCTTCACGCCGGCCTTGACCGCCGCCCGGTAGAGCGACATCGCGTCGCCGGTGGTCATGGCGATCGGCTTTTCCACGTAAACGTGCTTGCCCGCCGCAATCGCCCTGAGCACGTTGGGCACGCGAAGCTTGGTCGACAGCGCGTCGAAGTAGACCGGGTAGGCGTCGTCGGCCAGCGCCGCGTCCAGGTCGGTGGTGTATTTCTCGACGCCGTACTTTTCGGAGAGCGCTTTGAGCTTGTTCTCATTGCGGCCGACCAGGATCGGATCGGGCACGATCACCTCGTCGACGCCGACCGGCACGCCGCCCTGCTCGCGAATCGCCAGGATCGATCGCACCAGGTGCTGGTTCGTGCCCATACGTCCCGTAACGCCGTTGAGGATCACGCCGACGGTGTGGACTTTCATGGTTGGTTCCTTGGCTAGATCGCTTTCATTTCGTCAGGGAAGGTAGCAAGTGGCGCATGGTAGCGTAGTAGGTGGTGGGTAGTGGATAGTGGGTAGTGGATAGTAGGAAGTTGGCGTTGGCGCTGGACAGCGGATGGCAGGTAACCAACCGTGTTCTTGGATTGTCGGTCCAATCGCCGAATGAATACTGCATCGACGCGCCGTTTTGTAAGAGTCCGGTATGTGGTGGTCTGCTTCGCGCGTCTTCCCATTACGTCTGCCATGTGCGCTCCGCCGTCCCCCACGGACCGCAGTCCGTGGGCGTTGAAAACGACCCAACAACGCTCCAATCTATCGAGTCCGGTATGCGGCGGTCTGCTTTGCGCGTCCTCCCATCACGTCTGCCATGTGCGCTCTGCCGTCCCCCACGGACCGCAGTCCGTGGGCGTTGAAAACGACCCAACAACGCTCCAATCTATTACTATCCACTATCCACTATCCACTGCCTACTGCCTATAACGCTTACGTATGCTTCAAGTACGCCTCTTTGATCTTCTCCAAGAACTCCCCCTGGTCCATCGCCCAATAGCGGTTCGAGAAGATTTCCACTTCGATGAAGCCGTCGAAGCCGCTTTCTTCCACCCAGCCGCGAATTTGGGGGACGTCGATGCAGCCCTCGCCCATCAGGCCGCGGTCGTTCAACATATCTTCGGTGGGGGTCCGCCAGTCGCAGACGTGAAACGCGAAGATCCGGCCGGCCCGGCCGCTACGCTCGATCTGGCCCTTCAGCTCCGGATCCCACCAGAGATGATAGACGTCGACCGCCACGCCGACCAGCGGAGAGTCGAGCTTCTGGCACAGATCGTTGGCCTGCCGCAGGGTGTTGATCGCCGATCGCGAGTCGGCGTACATCGGGTGCAGCGGCTCGACGGCGAGCTTGATCTTGGCCTGGGCGGCGCGGTCGAGCACCGCGGCGATGCCGTCGGCGATCTGGCTCCGCGACTCCCCCAGCGGCTGGCCCGGCGCCGCTCCACAGACCAGTACGATCAGCGGCGCCCCCAAGGCCTCGGCCTCGTCGACGGCTTGCAGGTTGTCGTCGATGGCCGCCTGTCGTCCCGCGGCGTCGGACGCCGGGAAGAACCCGCCGCGGCAAAGCGAGACGATCTCGATCCCGGCGGCCCGGAGATTTTCGCCCACCCGGGCCACGTTTCGGCCCTCGAGCCATTTCCGCCAGACGGTGATTCCGTGAACGCCCGCCGCCGCGTAGCGCTCGGTGGCCTCCTCGATCAACCAAGGCTTGGTGGTGATCGTGTGGACGCAGAGTCGGGAGAAGTCGGTCAGCGGTTGCACGGGCATAACGCGGGTCTCTGCCGCAGGGCGGCCGGAGGAACCGGCAAAACCCCATATTCTACCCGCGGGCAACACGCTGTAAAGCGACACCGCGCCACCACCGGACTGGGCGATGGCCCGGAAGAAAATGGGCGCCCGACGCAGGCTCGAGGCCCGTCTTTGTGCCTGCGCCGGGCCGCCCTAAGGGCTCTAAACAGAATTACGTGATTCCAGGAGGAAAAACGTTTAGCCGCCGCGGCCACGCGGCGTGATTTCCCGCGTGGCCGCCGGGGCTAAGCAAGCGAGAAAGGCCGGTCTACTTCCCATTCTCGCCGCCGTTGGCACGGCCGCGACGTTCCGCCAAGGCCTTTCGGGCGGCGGCGTTTTCCTCTTGTCTGAGTTTTCCGTCGCCGTCTTTGTCGTACTTTTTGTGGTTCGCGTCTCCCTAAATGAAGTAACAAAAGCGCTCCAACCGCCGTCGGACGGTCACGCGAGACGACGTATCGCCTCGATCCGATTATTGAACCCCGGAAGACGAGGCGGGTTCCGGGAAGAAAACCGCCCAGCCGTCGCGGCCACGCGGCGTGATTTCCCGACGTGGCCGCCCGGGCTAAACAAACGGTCGCCGGGCAATCCCATGGACGAATGGGCCCATGGACGAATCGGAGTTTGCGTATATACTGATCTGTGACTCGGACCGCCGCAGCCCGTTGAAAACGAGGAGCTCATCGCATGTCAGTACCAGGGACCATGGGCAAGATCCTGATCGTGGATCTCGACACCCAACAAATCTCTACGGAAACGCCCAGCGACGACGTTTACCTGGACTACTTGGGCGGATACGGCCTGGGGGCCTACTATCTGTTCAAGCTCCAGAAGCCGGGCGTCGAGGCGTTGGGCCCCGAAAACCATTTGGGATTCTTCACCGGGCTGCTGACCGGCACACCGGGAATCACCTCCAACCGCTACGTCGTGGTGGCCAAGAGCCCCAAGACCGGTACCTGGGGCGACGCCAACTCCGGCGGCACCTTCGGGCCGGCGATGAAGGCCGCCGGATTCGACGCCGTGATTTTCAAGGGCGTCAGCCAGAAGCCGGTCTACCTGTTGTTGCGCGACGGACAGGCCGAACTGCTGCCGGCCGACGACTGGTGGGGTCTCGACTCGCACGACGTGGCGGAGAAGACCGAACAGCTCTACGGCAACAGAGCGTGTGCCGCCTGCATCGGTCCCGCCGGCGAGCGCGTGAACCTGCTCTCCTGCATCATCAACGACAAGGGTCGGGCGGCCGGCCGCAGCGGACTGGGGGCCGTGATGGGGTCTAAGAGGCTCAAGGCCGTGGTGGCCGTCGGCGACGCCGAAGTCACCATGGCCGATCCCGAGGGCATGAAACAGGCGATCAAGAAACATCGCGACTGGCTCGTGCAGACCGACGGCTACAAGTTCTTCAACCAGTACGGCACCTCGGGACTGGCGGAAACTTGTTGCGCCACGGGCGACACGCCGATCAAGAACTGGGGCGGCATCCCCGAGGACTTTCCCACCGCCGCGAAGATCAGCGGCGACGCCGTCCAAGCGATCCAGAAGAGAAAGTGGGGCTGCTGGAAGTGTCCCATCTCCTGCGGCGGACTAACCGAAGTCAAGGACGGCCCCTACAAGTCCGATACCCACAAGCCGGAGTACGAAACCCTGGGCTGCTTCGGCACCATGTGTCTGAACGACAACCTCGAGTCGATCAACTTCTGCAACGAGCTCTGCAACCGCTACGGGCTGGATACGATCAGCACCGGATGCACCGTGGCGTTTGCGATCGAGTGTTTCGAAAACGGCCTTCTGACCACCGACGACACCGACGGGCTCGAGTTGACCTGGGGCAATCATGCGGCCATCGCCGAGGTTACCCGGCAGATCGCCACCGGCGAAGGTTTCGGCGGCCGGGTGCTGGCCGACGGCGTCAAAGTGGCCGCCGAGCGGATCGGCAAGGGAGCCGAGCAGTATGCGATCCACGTCGGCGGCGAAGAGTTGCCGATGCACGATCCGCGATTGAATCCCGGACTGGCCAGCAGCTACAAGATCGACGCCACGCCCGGCCGCCACACGCAAATGAGCGCCTGGACGGTCGAGGCCTCGTTCTGCCCGCCGGGGCTGATCGACGAAGAGTTCGACAAGTACACCTACACCGGCAAGGGCGAAGTGCATCGGATCGTGGCCGCCCATCACCACGTCAGCAGCGCCGCCGGGATGTGCATGTTCGCCTGGTGCAACCTGAAGGCGGATTGCCTGACCGATTCGCTGAGCTGCACCACCGGCAAGCAGTACACGCTTCAGGACGTCCAGCAGATCGGCGACCGGATCTCGGCGTTGCGGACGGCTTTCAACGTCCGTGAAGGCGTCCGCAGCATCGATTTCGAAGTCCCGGACCGGATGATCGGCTCGCCGCCGCTGGCGGGCGGACCGCTTCAGGGCGTCACCGTGGATATCGACACCGAGGTCCGCGAGTACCTTCAGGCCATGGGCTGGGACACCGAAACCGGCACGCCCACCAAGGAAACGCTCGACAAGCTGGGGCTCGATTTCGTCGCCGCCGAGCTGCACGTGTAGGTCAGGGCAAGCCCTGACCTACTCGGCTCCTGTTATCCTGCCAAAATGGCATGCAGGGGCGAAGGGTTGGCTGGTTGGTCCGTGACGGGGTCTGTGGGCGATCGACGTAACGTCTTTAATGACAGAGTCTTCCGCTTTCTCGACACCTGTTGGCACGCTGCTTGCGGTATTGGGCTCAAAAAAGAGTAGCCGGCTGCCATATATGGTCGTGGTAAGCCAGTGTAGTCCAAATTGGGGACGATCGCCACCCGGCGTGTAGAGTTCGCCATGGAAGCGTCGGGTGAAACCGTATTTTTCGCCAGCAACAGGAGGAATCCGCTGTGGCAAAGCAGATGGTCTTTGAAGATGAGGCCCGACAGCCGCTAGCCGTCGGTGTCAGTAAGTTGGCCCGGGCAGTGACCAGCACCCTTGGCCCCCGGGGCCGCAATGCGGTGCTGGACAAGGGTTGGGGCGCTCCGAAGGTAACCAAGGACGGGGTGACCGTGGCCGAGGACATCGACCTGGACGACCCGGCCGAGAACCTCGGGGCCCAACTCGTTAAAGAGGCGGCCTCGAAGACGAACGACGTGGCCGGCGACGGCACCACCACGGCCACCGTCCTGGCCGCGGCGATCCACAGGGAAGGCCTCCGCATGATCGCGGCCGGGGCGGATCCCATGTCGCTCTCCAGGGGCGTACACAAAGCGGCCGCCGAGGTGGTCAAGGCCATCAAAAGGATGGCCACGCCGATCGACGAAAAGAACAAGAAAGAGATCGCCCAGATCGCCACGATCGCCGGCAACAACGATGCCACGGTCGGGGCCGTGTTGGCCGACGCGTTCGTCAAGGTGGGCAAGGACGGCGTGATTACCGTCGAGGAAGGCCGCCAGGCCGAGACGGTCGTCGAGGTGGTCGAGGGCATGCAGTTCGACCGCGGATTCCTCTCGCCCCACTTCGTCACCGACCAGGACAACCAGACCTGCGAGTTCGAAAACTGCCTCGTGCTGATCCACGAGGAGAAGATCTCCAACGTCAAGGACCTGGTGCCGCTGCTGGAGACCGTCAGCAAGGCCAACAAGCCGTTGCTGATAATCGCCGAAGACGTCGAAGGAGAAGCGCTCGCCACGTTGGTGGTCAACAAGATGCGCGGCATTGTCCAAGCCTGTGCCGTCAAGGCGCCCGGCTACGGCGACCGCCGCAAGGCCATGTTGGGCGACATCGCCACGCTGACCGGTGCCCAGGCGATCTTCAAGGACCTGGGCGTGAAGCTCGACGCCGTGAAGATCTCCGACTTGGGAACCGCCCGCAAGGTGATCATCGACGCCGACAACACCACGATTATCAGCGGCGCCGGCAAGAAGGCCGCCGTCGAGGCCCGGGCCGACCAGATCCGCAAGGAGATGGAAGTCACCGACAGCGATTACGACCGCGAGAAGCTCCAGGAGCGGCTGGCCAAATTGGCCGGCGGCGTGGCCCAGATCAACGTCGGTGCGGTCACCGAAACCGAAATGAAAGAACGCAAGGCGTTGCTCGAAGACGCTCGGGCCGCCACCCAGGCCGCCTTGGAAGAGGGCATCGTCCCCGGCGGCGGAGTCGCGCTGCTGCGGTGCACGAAAGTGCCGGACAGACTCGAACTCGACGGCGACGAGGCCCTGGGGGCCAAGATCGTGCAAAAGGTGCTCGACGCCCCCTTGCGGGCGATTGCCGAAAACTCCGGCCAGGACGGGGCCGTGGTGGTCAACCGGGTCCGGCGGATGAAAGGCAAGACCGAGGGGTACGACGCCGAGAAGAACTGTTACTGCGACCTGGTCGACGCCGGCATCATCGATCCGGCCAAGGTGGTTCGCGCCGCGCTGGAAAACGCCGCCAGCGTAGCCGGCCTGCTGCTGACCACTTCCTGCCTGGTCACCGAGATCCCCAAGGACGAGGAAGAGGCGCCTCCCGGCGGCCCCGAAGGCATGGGCGGCGGCATGGGCGGCGGCATGGGAGGCATGGGCGGCGGCATGGGCGGCATGGGAGGTATGGGCGGCGGCATGGGTGGCATGGGCGGCATGATGTAGACCTGCGTCTTCCGGCCGGGCCGCGACACGCCGATTGCGGCCGGTCCGCCAAGCTTCCAACGATCGAATTCGACAAACCAACTCACCTATTAAGGGAACCAGATCATGAAGAAAAAAATCAACCTGAAGCCTTTGGACGATCGGGTCGTGGTGGAGCCGGTCGAGGCGGAGGAGGTGACCGCCGGGGGTATCGTCTTGCCCGACACCGCCCAGGAAAAACCCCAACGCGGCACCGTGCTGGCCACGGGGCCCGGCAAGCTGTTGGACAGCGGCGAGCGGGGCGAGCTGTCGGTGGCCGTCGGCGACGAGGTGATCTACGGCAAGTACTCCTCCTCCGACGTCGAAGTGGAGGGGCGTGAGGTGAAGATCCTCCGCGAAAGTGACATTTTGGCCAAGGTCATCAACTGACGCCGCGGCGCGGCGGCCACCACCGGGAACCATCAAACAGGAGGAACGCCATCGTGGCTAAACAACTTTTATACGAAGATAGCGCCCGGACCCGAATGCTCCGCGGCGTGGAAAAACTGGCCGACGTGGTTGCGGTGACCATGGGCCCCACCGGACGCAACGTGATCCTCGACAAGTCGTTCGGCGGACCGACCGTGACCAAAGACGGGGTGACGGTCAGCAAGGAAGTCGAGTTGGAAGACCGCTTCGAGAACATGGGGGCCAAGCTGGTCAACGAGGTCGCCTCCAAGACCTCCGACGTCGCCGGCGACGGCACCACCACGGCCACCGTGCTGGCCCGGGCGATCTACCGCGAAGGCTTGCGGAACGTCGCCGCGGGAAGCAATCCGGCAGCCGTTCGCCGCGGGATCGAAAAGGCGGTCGATGCGGCGGTCGACCACCTCCAGTCGATGGCCAAGGCCGTCACCAATAAGAGCGAAATCGCCCACGTGGGCGCGATCAGCGCCAACAACGACGAGTTCATCGGCAACCTGCTGGCCGAGGCGATGCAGAACGTCGGTAACGACGGCGTGATCACGGTGGAAGAGGGCAAGACGGCCGAGACCACTTACGAGGTCGTCGAAGGGATGCAGTTCGACAAGGGCTACCTCTCGCCCTACTTCATCAACCGCACGCCGGAAATGGATTGCGTTCTGGAGGACGTCTATATCCTGATCCACGAAAAGAAGATCAGCAACTTGCGCGACTTGGTGCCGCTGTTGGAGAAGATCAGCACCACCAGCAAGCCGCTGTTGATCATCGCCGAGGACATCGACGGCGAAGCGCTGACCGCGTTGGTGGTCAACAAGCTCCGCGGCGTGCTGAACGTGGCGGCGGTCAAGGCGCCCGGCTTCGGCGACCGCCGCAAGGCCATGCTGGGCGACATCGCCATCCTCACCGGCGGCACGATGATCAGCGAGGATCTCGGCCTGAAGCTGGAGAACCTCACGCTGGAGCAGCTCGGCCGCGCCAAGAAGATCACCGTCGACAAGGACTCGACCACGCTCGTCGAGGGCGGCGGCAAGACGGCCGAGATCAAGAGTCGGGTCGATCAGTTGAAGTCCCAGATCGAGAGCACCGACAGCGACTACGATCGCGAGAAGTACCAAGAGCGGCTGGCCAAGCTCAGCGGAGGCGTGGCCGTGGTCTCCGTGGGCGCCAATACCGAGGTCGAGATGAAGCAGAAGAAGGCCCGGGTCGAGGACGCCCTGCACGCCACCCGCGCGGCCGCCGAAGAAGGCATTTTGCCCGGCGGAGGCGTGGCCCTGTTGCGGTGTATCGAGGCGGTCGACAAAGCTCGCGGCAACGCCCGCGGCGACGAGAAAATCGGCGTGGACATCGTCAAGCGGGCTTTGGCCACTCCCCTGCGACAGATCGCCGACAACTGCGGCGTCGACGGCTCGGTGGTGGTCGACGAAGTCGGCGAGAAGCCGACCAACACCGGCTACGACGCCAACACCGGCAAGTACGTGGACATGCACAAGGCGGGCATCATCGATCCGTTGAAGGTGGTCCGTACCGCCTTGGAGAATGCCGCCAGTATCGCCGCCTTGATGCTGACCACCGAAACCCTGGTAACCGATTTGGACAAAGAGGACAAGAAGAAGCAACAGGTCGAGGGGAGCGTGCGTTAAGCGCCGACCGGCGAACGGCAACGACTTCACGATTTCATGCATCGGTGGCTGGGGCAAAGCGCAGCGGTGCCCCAGAGATTAACGGTCTGGGGCTTCGCAAGCTCAGCCGCCAGCCACCCTAAATCCGCGAGTTGTTTTCCAGCCGGTCCCAACTCGAAAATCACCGGGCCACCTCGTCGCGGGGTGGCCTCTTTTGGTGGGTTCACACGACCCGTGAGTGGAGTAACTGGAGCCGGCACGTTTAAGGTAGAATTTCAAGCGTAGTATCCGGACACACGCTCCTCCGACTAGCCATGGCGACGATGCCCGCGAAACGAGATTTCTACGAGGTCCTTGGGGTCGACCGTTCCGCCTCGGACGGGCAAATCTCCGAGGCCTACCGAAAACTGGCCCTGCAGTACCACCCGGACCGCAATCCGGACGACGAAGAGGCCGTGGCCCGTTTCAAGGAAGCGGCCGAGGCCTTCGAAGTGCTCAACCACGCGGATAAACGGGCCCGCTACGATCGTTACGGACATGCGGGCCTGGAGGGGGCCGGCGGCGGGGCGCCGCACTTCCACGACGTGGGCGATATTTTCGAGGCCTTCGGGGACATTCTGGGTGACTTTTTTGGAGGCGGCACGGGCCACCGCCAGGCCCGGCGGGGGGCCGACATCCGTTGCGACGTGACGCTGGATCTGCTCGAAGCGGCCCACGGCGCCTCCAAGGTGGTCCGGTTCCCGCGTCACCAGAAGTGCGACAAGTGTCACGGCTCCGGCGCCAAGCCGGGAACCAGGCCCGAGGCCTGTCCCTACTGTGGCGGCCGCGGCCGCGTGGTCCAATCGACCGGTATCTTCTCGATGCAAACGACCTGTCCTTCCTGCCATGGCAGCGGGGCGGTGATTCGCCAGCCGTGTTCGGCCTGCCGCGGCGGCGGGTTCGTGCAAAAGCGGGTCACCCGCAAGGTCGACATTCCCGCCGGGGTCGACAATCAGACCCAACTGCGGCTGCAAGGCGAGGGCGAACCGAATCCCAACGGCGGCCCGCCGGGCGACTGCTACGTGTTTGTCAGCGTCAACGAGCACCCGCTTTTCGAGCGGAAGGGCAAACACGTCGTCTGCCAGGTTCCGCTGAGCTACTCGCAGGCGGCCTTGGGGGCAAAGATCGAGGTCCCCACGCTCGACGGGCGCGAGGAGATCGATATTCCGGCCGGCACCCAAAACGCCGACGTGTTCAAGCTGGCCGGCCTCGGCATGCCCGACCCGAGATACCGGTCCCGCGGCGATTTGCTGATCCAGGTCCACGTCGAGGTGGCCAAGAAGCTCACCGAGGAGCACGAGCAGATCCTCAGGCAACTGGCCGAGTTGGAGCATCGCGACGTCACCCCCCAGCGAAAGAGCTTCTTCAAGAAACTCAAGGAGTACTTTCATTCCGAATGACCGGCTCAGGCCGACGGAGGACCACGCGTGACGAAGAAGAAGCAGGCGAAAGAAACCAAGCCGGCGGATGCTAGGCAATACGACCAGGCGGCGGCCGCTCAAATGGCCGCCGACGTGGCGGCTGCGGAGGATGTCGCGGGGGATGGCGCGGAGACTTCCGGGCTGGAATCGATCCGCGCCGAGTTGCAAGAGGCCAACAACCGGGTGCTGCGAAAGCAGGCGGAGTTGGAGAACTATCGCAAGCGGGCGACTCGCGAAATGCATCAGCAGCACCGCTACGCCCATCTCCCCTTGATGCGCGACTTGTTGCCCGTGCTGGACAACATGGACCGGGCGCTGGAGGCGGCCGAGCAAACCCACGACGCCGCCGGCCTGCTTCAGGGAGTGAAGATGGTGGCCCAACAGTTCCAAGACGTGCTGGCGAAGTACGATTGCGTCAAGATGGCGGCGCTGAACGCTCCGTTCGATCCCCATGTCCACGAAGCCGTCATGCAGCAACCGAACGACGAGCATCCGGCGGGCACCGTGCTGCAAGTCACCCAAGCCGGTTTCCAACTGCACGACCGGGTCGTCCGGCCCAGCCAGGTGATCGTGTCCACCGAAAACCCGTCCGAAAAAGAAGAATAAGACAAGCCGAGGGAGCCTCTTCCATGCCGACATACGACTACGTTTGCGACGCGTGCGATCACGAGTTCGAGCTGTTCCAGTCGATCACCGCCCAGACCAAGCGGAAATGCCCCGAGTGCGGCCGCTTGAAGCTCCGCCGTTTGATCGGTCCGGGGGCCGCGATCATGTTCAAGGGGTCGGGCTTCTACAAGACCGACTATCGCAGCGAGTCGTACAAGAAGGGGGTGGCCGCCGAGAAGAAGGCCGACGGCAAGACCGGCAGCAGCGACGGCAAGGCCGCCGCGAAGAGCAAGGACCGCAGTCCCGCGGCGAGTGAGAAGAAGTAACCACTACGAACCTTTTTATCTTCTCCTTTCTTGATTTGCCTGATGCCCACCGTTCGCTGTCCGAGATGCGACCGACCGTTCGACCCGGAGCAAACCCCGGCCATGCCCTTCTGTAGTGACCGCTGCCGGCTGCTCGACCTTCAGGGGTGGCTCGACGAGGACTACTCCCTGGAGGTCCAGCGGGAAGACGAAGCGGAGCGTCCGGAAGCGGAGCCCTAAGCCGCTGGCGGCTTCGCAGGCCCTCTGCCACCGGCCCTCCCCTCCCGGCGGGTGCAGGAACGGACTTTTTTAGCCGGCGGTAGCCACGGGGTGGACGTTGGGGGCCAGGGGGGTGCCGGGACGACTTCGCAGGTGACGAACCAACCGGTCGTCGTCGCACAACGCCGC
>SDBV01006562.1_pt1 | contig 16101 bp, 11 predicted proteins | sample 2277081 | NCBI WGS metagenome assembly SDBV01 (sample SAMN10402039, study PRJNA504765) | marine sediment metagenome | isolation source: marine sediment core GS10_PC15, 223 cmbsf | place: Arctic Ocean: Southern Knipovich Ridge | collected 2010
CGTTTACGGAGGGGAGGATGTCAAACATTGCCGGTTGCGTTTTCCAGTTTTTTCATTATTGAGAAGATAAAAGCGGCAGACATCAGGCAGCATAACACGAATACTGACCAGAGGATCCAGAGATCTATCCGTATCCAGAGAAGGCTGCCAACAAAGAGCAGTCCGTTTCCAAGGGCTGTGGCTCCAAGCCATCCTCCCTGCATAAGTCCCTGGAATCTCGGCGGAGATACCTTGGAAACAAATGAGATACCCATGGGACTCAGGAATAATTCAGAGATGGTGAGGATTAGATAGGTATTGATCAGCCAGTATGGCGAGATCCTGTCAGGTGAAGGCATATCTCCCAGATCTGCAGGTGATGTAAGTCCCCTTGACCCCACAATCATGATCACGAAACCGGAGGCAGCCAGAATCATTCCGATCCCTATTTTTCTGGGTGTTGAAGGTTCCACTCCTTTTTTATTCCAGTATGAAAACACTGCAATGACCAAAGGGGTAAGAAAAACAATGAAGATTGGATTAAATTGCTGAAAGATTTCAGGTTGGATCCGGTTGCTCTCAGAGTAGCTTCCATAAAAATACCATGCAAGTGCACCACCAACCAGAAGCATACCAGCTCCAATAAGTTTTTCAATCATTTTTGATTTCCTTCTTACCAGGTAGACAAGGCCAATTATCGCGATGATAATCGCAAGGAATGACTTCAGTTCGAAGAACATATTTGTCACGGGACCCACATGGGTTGAAGTGTAGTCCCTTGCAAAAAATGATAATGTAAGTCCGTTCTGGTGGAAGGACATCCAGAAAAAGATAACAACAAGGAAGACAAGCAGAAGGGCTATGATTCGTGGTTTTTCTTCAGACCATGGCATTTGTACAATGGTTTTATTTTCTTCGATCTGTTTCTTACGGTCGGGCAGTAATCGGTGGAAGAATACATATACCAGCAAACTTATTGTCATGGCAATGGCAGCAAGGCCGAAGGCATAGTTATACCCCGTTGAGAAAGCATCAATATATTCAGATGTATACGCCTGGAGGTCTGCGACCGGTGCCCCGGCCATCTTGTCGGTTAGCAATTGGAGATGAGTACTGTCCTCAAGTCTGCCAGCCAGATAGGAGTTGCTGAGACCGGCAAGATCTGCGTCATAAATATATCCCTGTGATTTCAGGTACCAGTTCCTAATCCCGTTTGCTGCGCTGGGAGCAAAAAATGCACCAATATTAATTCCCATATAAAAGACAGAGAATGCCCTGTCTCTCAGGTGGGCAAATTGGGGTTTGTCATAGAGTTGTCCGACGATAGCCTGAAGGTTGCCCTTGAACAGGCCATTCCCGAGAGCGATAACGAAAAGTGCGATAAGGGTTATGGAATAACTCAATCCAGGAACTGCAATTAATATTTTTCCCAACAACATAATCAGGATTCCCACGAAAATGGTTCCCTTGTACTTCTGTGTCCTGTCAGCGATAAATCCGCCTAACAAAGCGAGTGCGTATGTCAAAAGGTAGAATGTGCTATAGATATTGCCTGCCTTATCCTCAGCAAGTCCGTACCTGGCCTGGAGAAAGAAGACCAGGCATGCCATCATGATATAAAAACTAAATCTCTCTCCCATGTTGGCAAAAAAGGCAATCGCCAGTCCCTTAGGTTGTTCTTTAAACATTACTATGATGTTTTTGTTCTTCCGAATTTAATTGGACAAATATAGAAATCTTTTCCCGACACAGGAATGAAGGTTTTAAGTTGTTTACAATTGCTTATTTTTGTATTAGTATGAAAATATTCACATCGGAACAGGTAAGAAGCATCGATGCCTACACCATTGAAAACGAGCCCATCGCCTCTATTGATCTGATGGAGAGAGCCAGTGTGCAGATTGCATCATGGATGGGAGAGGTGTTTGAGGGTGAGCGTCCTTTTGCTTTTCTTGTGGGACCAGGGAATAATGGCGGAGACGGACTCGCGGTTGCACGCATGCTTGCCGGGATGAATTATGTTGTAGAAGTTTTTCTAATTCGAATCTCAAAGAAGCTTTCGCCGGATGCTGCAATCAACCTTGAACGTCTTCAGAGGCAGGGTAAGGTTGGGATTACTGAGGTGGAGGATACCGGGGGAATTGATTCCCTGTCTCGTTTCTCAGCGGATAATCCTACCGCGGTTTTGGTGGATTCAATTTTCGGTTCGGGTTTAACCCGTAAGGTCGGGGGACTTGCAGCCGATGTGATTAGCATGGTAAACTCTTTACCCAACCTGAGGGTTGCAATCGATATGCCAAGCGGACTGTTCGGGGAGGATATGCGGGGGAATAATCCGGATGCCATATTAAAAGCCGATTACACTCTTGCACTGCAGTCTCCATCCCTGTCGTTTTTCTTTTCTGAGAACCAGGAATACACCGGGATATGGGAGGTTTTGCCCATTGGCCTGCATCCGGAGATTCTGGAAAGCGAGGAGACACAATACAGGTACCTTCTGCCCCAATATTTATCAACTCTGCTTACTGAGAGGAAAAAGTTTGATCACAAGGGGAGCTACGGGCATGCACTGCTTATTGCTGGATGCTATGGAATGATGGGGGCTGCAGTACTGGCTGCCCGTGCCTGTCTCAGGAGCGGTATTGGACTTGTAACCAGCCATGTTCCCCGTTTCGGTTACCAGATACTGCAGGGATCTGTCCCTGAATCGCTTATAAGTATTGACCAAAGCGATATTATGTTTTCCGCAGCACCGGCACTGGGGTTGTTTTCAGCGGTGGGCGTGGGACCAGGACTGGGATGCAAGCCCAATTCAGGAAAGGCACTAAAGGAACTTATTGAGACCGTGTCGGTACCAATGGTGATAGATGCTGATGCTCTGAATTTACTCTCTTCAAATCCGGAGTGGATCAGTCTCCTGCCTGAAAATACAATACTGACTCCCCACCCGAAGGAGTTTGACAGACTGTTTGCAGCGGAAAGCCTGAAGGGAAAAGAGAGATCTGACAGGGAAGGGAAATCCCAGGCTGGTTATGAGCGCCATCTGCTCCAGATTGAATTTGCAGGGAAACACAAACTTATCATTGTTCTTAAGGGTGCCCATACAAGCATCGCATTTCCTGACGGAAGATGCTGGTTCAATACTTCCGGTAACCCGGGAATGGCTACAGCAGGAAGCGGAGATGTGTTAACGGGAATAATCCTATCTTTACTGGCACAGGGATATTCACCCGGGAACTCAGCCATGCTGGGGGTTTACCTGCATGGACTTGCGGCAGACCTTGCAGCTGAGACTTCATCGGAAGAATCCCTGATTGCAGGCGATATCATTGAATCTTTAGGCCTGGCATTTCAATATTTAAAAGGCTCACGAAATGAGACAGACACTTAGTTTTTTTATATTAGGATTATTGGTACTGACAGGATGCAGTGTACCCCTGAACATTGTGGAGACCCGTCCCATTCACAAGGGTGATTCCATGTCCCTCAGCGGATATGTGTATTCCCTTCCCCAGACATCCTTCAAACTGAACATAGAGGTGGTCCGGACAAGAACCATACGGGGTCCCTACTACAGGTTTGCTGAGAAACTTCTGAGCCTTGTAGATGTTCCCACACGGAATAATAATTCCTACAGAATATCAAATGTAAAACTTGAATCTTTCGAGGAAGCAGATCCGGGACATGCTTTCCTGGTTAAGCAGGTGTCAGGGCAGACCGATCTTTCCGGGTTGCTAAGGCTGGGTGAAGAGGGACTGATTTTCGATGACCGTAAGACCACAAGTCCGGGTGATCCGGTAATACTGACCGATGATTCGGGTGATGGACCGATTTTTACTGAACTTTCCATGGAGAGTAATACAGCCATGTCTATCGATACTTTTTATAAGACTATACTGACGGATACATCCTTCATCCGGGTCCCTGTCCTGAAGCAACAGCTGATGGTCAAGACAATTGATGAGAAAGCCGAGGAAGCAGCTGAGTTTATCCTTGAACTCCGGTATGAACGTTTCATGATGCTTACCGGTAACAACAGTACACCCATGCCTGATTATGCAGTAAAGAGGCTTGATGAGATTGAAAGAGAGTATCTGGAACTTTTTATTGGTAAAAGCTTTGAGGAGAGCTACCGCTATACCTTTTATGTTACCCCTTCCGGGGAAGAGGTATTTGAGAATATTGAATTACTGGAATTTTCTGAACGGCGTGGTGTTGTAGAAGCTGGATCTGTTGATTCAGAGGTACTCAGCTTTGAATTCAGGAAGACTGGAAAAACTGAAATTCTGAAAGATCTGACAAGACCTGAAAAACTACCGGTTCAGAATAATTCACTCTATTACAGGGTGCCGGATGTGGCTGAAGTTGAGGTCAGCCTGGGAGGACGCACCTTGCTTTATGACAGGTATCCGGTTTGTCAGTATGGGGAGATCCTGTCTCTGCCCATCGGTAATTCCCGGTAAGATCAAGAAGTTTCAGTATGATCCTCAAAAAATTTGATATTATTCCACGTCGAAGTATGTGATTCCCTGCAAGTATGTCCCACTCTCTGTAAATCCACGGATAAGTAACATGTACCTGCCACTTCGATCTGATGTATTGAAATGAAAAGTACCTGATTCACCTGGAGTCAATACAATATCCGGTTCCCATGTAAGAAAATTCCGGAAGTCCGGTATATCTGAGTCTTTATCCTGATGCACAGAATTACCCGGTACATTATGTGGCAAAAATCCTGTATACGGAAAGAAAAAGGAATTCGCCGGAAGGTCCATTCCGGCCATGTCACCATTTTTGGAAATGATGTTTATTACCCCCCCGTATAAAGTATTCCCGAGTACGTAAATTTCATTGAGAACCTCGATGCTCTGGATCCTTTTTGGAGAAAGTACGTATAGTTTTTCAAGATCATTGACGGGTAACTGGTCGAGTAGAATCAAAGGTTCCATATCTTGCATCAATGGAGCCGTGAGGGTATTCCCGGTGAGGTAAAGAGAGGTTTTGTTTCTTCGGGTTATGGAAATTACTTCCGGGACGAGCTCAATAAATACCTCTTTCAGATTCGGCAATTCAATATACTCATCAATCATTAGTTTGTGCAGAGGAATATCATAAAAGGCCGTTCTCTCAGAACCTGTATCTGGATTAGATTGGATCGTAGGTTCAGAAGTTTTGTACATTTTTTCAGCCTGCATATTGATCATAATTTCTCTCGCCAGGATCTTTTCTGACGCCGAAAGTTCAAATGAATTTTGAAATACTCCAGGAGGGAAATCAGAGAAATCCTTATCAATGTTTATATCCAGTTCCGGATACTGCTTATGCCTTGAGGCAATGAATAGTTCGTAATCCCCTGAAATGGAATCCAATGCAAAATAAAACTTCCCATCCTGTTTCGTGTCATATACAAAGAACCTGTGAGGTTTTCCGAGGATGGAGAGTTCAACTCGTGCATCTTTTACGGGTTCGTCTGAATTTTTCAGTACAATCTTGCCGCCAATGGACAATCCTCTTATATCGGGTAGAAAGTTTACGTTGTAGGATTTGGGACTTTCAAATTTATCAGAAATAAGCCAGGCCTGGTGCAACGTGTCAATCGCTCCGGGTCTGCAGGCTACTGCGGTTACCCGTGAAGGTTCAAAGTTTAAATGTTGGGGAAGACGTATCGTGTACCCGACTTCTTCTCCTTGACGATATTTTGATTTATCCGTTTTACAGATCACCATTGTCCCCTGTTGTTCAGGAATCATTCTTCCTCTCTCAGGGATTGTCCCGGAGGTATCTCCCTGGCCAGTTCCTTCGATCTCGGTCAGATAAGGATTGATGATCTTTATACCCAGGTAATCGTATTGCAGGGATGAGAAATTTCTCATCCATTTTGTATAGGCGATTAGATAATAATTACCGGTAAGTAAATTCTCCGGTATCACAATGAATCCATGGGAGCCTGAGCGGGATAATTCAAACTTGCCATTCTCTACGGAGGTCCCATTCTGGTTAATTAGCTGCACATATAGGACTTTGCTCCAGAAAGCTTTTTTAATATTGGCCGGACTTATATTAAATGCTTTGAAATAAATTTTCTCACCTACAGCATATATATTCCGGTCGGTGATCAACTCATATTTTTCATTGTAGGTGTCCTCTACCAGAAGATTTGAATCAGCCTCAGGAGAGACCATGCTAAAGCCTTTTCCCTGATACAACAATGCAAGGAAGAAAAACAATATATATGTGGAATGTATCCTCATTACTATTAAACTTATTGCCAATAATCCGGACGTTCCAGTGTTCCCCCACTCATCCTGCAATCAAAACAATGTTGGTCTACATAATCGTAGATTGGTGGCGAACCATCAATATAAAACAGAAATACAGGGTATAATGATGGACCTATATCTCCGAGAAATGCCATTAAAGTAGCGTCATCCAATCCATAAGGTGTACAAGATGATGAGGTCTGAGCTTCTATGCTTGGCTGCACCAGGATTCGTTTTTCAGTTATGGAGCTGGCCGAGAAATAGCCCAGTACTGTTTCTTCAGGATTTTCCAAGGATCGAATATTGCCGAAGATTCCGGAAGGTTGTGTCGCATATAGTTCACCGGTTTGTTTTGACTGCCCTTCGAGGTTCTTCCAGAAATCATAAGCCGTTTCACTCAGGGAATACTGCTTGACTAGAAGACTATATGTAATAGTCAGCCTGTCGGTCTCGTCAGAAACATGATTGATAGGAAGCTTGGTAATATGGTCGCTGGTAAGATGTCTGGTCGAATACGTGTAAAAATCATTAATTCGCAATGTCCTCCAGCAATTTTGAATAGTATCGCTTGGGAATTCCCCCAACTTAATACTACCATCATAGTAGGCCCATGTTTGAAATGTGGAATGGTATTCCCAGGTTTCCTCGAGCTCCCATCGATAACTTTTGGCATATTCACCTGTGGCATCCGTAGCCACAAAAAATTGTACACCTTGTGTGTTTCTGTTGGGATTTGTGCCTGGCTTATCTGTTTGCTCCCATAATATGTCGTCAATAGGTGGACTGGGTAATAATTTTTCGACTCCGGAATAGTATTGTTTCCCATTTTCTGTGGTTACGGTTAACATGTAATCTGTACCCGCAACCAGGTCCTGAGCAGTCATCTGGCATGCATAAATACCAGGACTTGATTCAAGGAAATGATATATATGGTCCTTATTATCCTGCACTTCAACGATACAATTTGAAACATGGAGGAGTCCCTCATCATGTCCAATCGGAGAGGTCCTGGAAACTTGAATATACTGTACTCCTTCCTGATCGGTTATGACTCCATTAATAACCATTATTTCCACAGATTCTCTAATCTCAGGAGTATAGGGAGTTACACATCCACCAAGCAGGATTGCTCCGAATATTATCATGAACAACCGGCTAATCACTCGCATAATTACCAAATTTAAAATTCCACGACAGGGTGAATATGGGCTGGCTGAAGACAGACATTTTAAATCCATTAAGATTTCTTCCCTCCACCTCGAAAAAAACGGAATATGCGTTGTCTCTTCCGGTGAGGTTGTAGATACCCAACATCCAGTAGCTATGTGCTAGTTTGTTAGCCTTGAGATTCCCTTCCAGGTTCAGGGACACATCGACCCTGAAATAATCCGGGATTCGGTAGGCGTTCCTCGATGAATAGTAAATATATTTCCTGTCATCAACAAGGTAAACGGAAATCGGGTAGGTGGCTGGTCTTCCGGTATGATAAACAATATTGGATGAAAAGCTTAATCTTCTGTTCAATCGGTAATTCAGAACTGAATTTACAGAATGGGGGATATCATAATTTGATGGATACATTTCACCCTGATTAATTTGATCCCAGGGCTGGGATCCATTTACCTGGATCATTGAACGGGACCAGGTGTAGGACAACCATCCGGTCAGTTTTCCGGAGTTCTTTTTAAACATTAATTCAATGCCATAAGCATGCTGCCTTCCCTGAAGTACCTCTGTCTCAATGTTTGGAGAGCTAATAAAATCTGCACCATCTTTATATTCCAGAATATTGTTTATCAACTTATAATAAGCCTCAGCAGAGAAGTTGACGTCCAATCTGAGAATATCCTGGTAATGGCCAATGGAGATCTGATCTGCATATGCAGGTTTTACATGATAATCACTTAGCTTCCACTGATGTGTTGGTGAAATAGCAATGGTATTGCTAAGCATGAAAAGGTATTGCCTTGTCCTGTTGTAGGACAATTTCAAGGAAGTGTTTGAGCCGGTAAGAAAGGTAATTGCCCCCCGTAATTCAGGACCGGAATATGTTTTTACCGCCTGATTCTGTGAAAACTTCAGGGTATCTATGATGTATTCCGGATCAACCGGGCTTCCTGGATTATATAAATAGACAGACTGGGGTCCCAGATTGCTGAAGAAACTGTATCGAAATCCACCATATAGTATTAATCTGTCAGACAGATTATATTGATCAGCAATGTGCAGGGCACCTTCCAAACCTGATTCCTCTCCGAGGCTGACAGATTTCCTTGATGATTCTGATCCGAATGGCAGGATGTCTCCCCTGTTAAGGTCGTAAAGTATCAGGTTTCCACCGAAAACGATTTTGTGACTGGCAGTTGGTATCCAGTTGAAATCAGTTTTGATTTCATAGTGTTTGATTCTGTATTTGTGCTGGTACGCTTCCAGTGGAATAGTATTGTCCTCATGTCCTGAAGTATATTGTGAAATCACTGCTGATACATCAGAATTGAGCCTTGAAGAATATTCCCTCCTCCAATTCAAGGATCCCCCGGCATTTGAATAATCGTATTGATCTGTTGATGCAAATATAAATTGGTCATAACTGTAGTATCCGAAAACTTTTATCAGGTTCTTTTCATTTGGTCTCATACTGATACCTCCTGCCAGATCATAGAAAAATGCATTGCTAGATCTCAGGTCCGGATTTTCCATTCTTGATAGGATCCAGTCTGAATATGTAGATCTGGCACTTAAGACAAATGAACTTTTTCCATTCTGGATTGGACCTTCAACGGTCAGACGGGCCGTAATGGGACTTATTCCTCCCCTTGCCGTATACCTTTTATTATTACCCTGACGGGAAGAAATGTCCATGACAGAAGCGAGTTTCCCTCCGTAGCTGGCAGGCAGGTTACTTTTATAAAAGCTAAAATCACGGATAATATCAGGATTGAATGCTGAAAAAAAGCCGAATAAATGAGATGTATTGTAAACTGGAATATTGTTTATTAAATACATGTTCTGGTCGGCAGCACTGCCCCTGACATTCATTCCTGAGGTACCTTCCCCGGTGTTTTGCACCCCGGGCAATAATTGCACCACTTTCAAAACGTCCATTTCACCCATTACGGCAGGAATTTCTTTAATGCTTTTAACAGATATCTGGCTGAACCCCATTTCTATGCCTCTAACATGATCATATGCGCCTGATCTTATAGTAATTTCATCTATGGGATACAATTTCTTTCCCATCTCGATTGTTATCTTTCCTTCCGAGAGAACATCAAGATGGTAATTTAATTCCTCCATCCCCAGACAGTTAAATCGGGCTGTATATTTACCCGGAGAGACTGAGATGCTGAAATGTCCGTATAAATCGGTTACAAAACCTCTGGATAATTCTTCAATGTAAATGGTGGCGCCAATGAGAGGTTCACCATTCTCGGCATCCTTTAGCTCACCGTTGATAACTGCCTCGTCCCGGTTGCCGAGATCTTTTTCGTTTCCAATAATAAGGGTACTAACTATCACTGCTTTTCGGCCCTCTATATATAATTTTTCAGTATTCGTCAGGACATTCGCACCTTCTTTACCCATTGAAGCTTTAATAGAACTGTTTTCATAGTCAGGCAGGTCCAAAACCATATGCATGCCCCGGGTTATAAAAATTCTGTTATCAGTATCTATCTGGAAATTAAGTTCAGTTCCCCGGAACTGATCCGACAGAACCTCCATGAGATCCAGGTTGTCTCCCCTGACCGAAACTGAAATATCCTGCATCCAGATTTCCAGATAAATGAAACGTACGGGCACCTGATCTTCAACTTTCCTGACAAATTCCTTAAAAGACAGATCCGTAAAATCTCCCGAGATCACCGGTCCCTGAGCCTCAGACAATGAAGGTGAAAAAAGATATCCCAGAATAAGGAAGGCGATTTTGAAGTATTTGTTCATCAGCCTCGAATAATAATGTTACACTGTCTCAACAGGTTTATCATTTCAGCATCTGTTGCCTGTTTGATCATGATAATGTTTTTCCGGATGTATTTCAGAATCTCGGATTGGTGTTCGGGAAAAATTTTGGAAAATGATTTCGCCCCTCTGAATTTATGCAATGTGGAATTGCGGAGCATATAAGAATCTCTTTTTGACTGATGAAATTCTCCCATTATATACTCTTTTGACGAACCTGGACTCAGGGTTTTACTCCAGTGAAAATAGAAAGCCAGGTCATCTGCTTCTATTATCTGATAGATCAGGGTGTCGGTGCCTGGAAAATTACATTTCCTGAAAACTTTTCCATCCAGCTCAAATTCATGAATCCTGGAATTACTTGGGATGATCTCATGATAAATCTGGTCAAGATAAGTGTATCGAAGAATTATTTGCTGCTCGTACAGATTGTACTTCAGAAATACATCATTATATTCCCTGTTGTCCAGGACAAGTTTTCCCTCTCTGAATTCATCCTCTCCGAAAAATTTGTGACCGGAGGCCAATAAATGCATGTTGTAGTAACGTGCACCGTTAACCAGGGACTGGTCGGGGCCATACTGTTCATCAAAAAACGCATCAAGCTCAGTAATTTTTTCAGCCGGGAGTTGACCTTTCAATTGAAAAGCAGTAAGCATTGATATGAGATTGAATAGCAGGCAAATGTTCATCCGCATATGCTTGATCTTTGAACTATGCAATATTCAGTGCTTATGAAACCATAATGGATACTGAAATAGAGGAGACAAAATTAATAAAATTATTAATCAATGTCCCGATAAGTTATATTCCTACGGGTGTTGGTATGAAATATTGGATTGTTTATTTTAGCTTACTCTGGAAAGTCTTCTGGTAATCCTCCAGGCTCTCGGAGGTAAACTTGTCCTCCACAATATAATTTAGCAGTGGTTCAATACCTGATGGTGTCTGATAACCGGGAACGGCGCCCAGCAATTGCATTTCTTCATTCAGGTAAGCTATCGAGGGGTATGACATTTTCCCGTTAAGGAGTCCCGCAGCAAGCTCGTGATAGCCTCGGGAACCCTGGGCTATGAATTTGTAAGAGGTTCCATTGAAGGTGATTTCTTCTTTTCCTTCGGCATCCAGCTTGACAGCGTAATAGTTTTCGTTGATGTATTCGGCAATGACCGGATTGCTGAACGTTTCCTTATCCATTTTTTTGCACCAGCCGCACCAGTCGGTATAAACATCGACCATTATCTTCTTCGGATTTTCCTTATTCAGTTTTTCTGCCTCTTCGATTGATACCCATTTAACCTTGTTGTCTTGCGCAATCAGGGTTACAGGGGAAAGAATAAGGATTGCTAATAATAAGTAAATCTGATTTTTCATTTTTATCCGCATATATTTCATAGTCATCCAGGAATCAAATTCTGTTCCAAATTTACGGAATCGGGAGTAAATGGTTATAGTATAGAGCCATTTTAACAATTATTTATACCCTGCTGATAGGGTTCAGGTCTCCCGCATCTTATTTTTCTTATTTTTACGATCACACAATACTAAATCATAATCTACTATCATGGAAAAAGTAAAACAGACCCTTAGAGACTCAGCATCTGCAAGATGGATCGCACTGATTCTTGTCAGTGGACTCATGTTCGGAACCTACTGGTTCCAGGATTTCTTCGGAGGATTGAAGGGATTAATGGAAAGCGAGATGGGCTTTACCTCTGAGGAATTTGGGCGTCTTATCGGACTCACGACTATTGCCAATATGTTTGGTATGATCATAATCGGAGGAATGATACTTGACAAATGGAGTATACGGGCTGCAGGACTGCTTTTCGGTGGACTTGCGACGATTGGTGCTGCAATAACCGCAATGGCGGCACATGGAGTCTTCGGTGAGGGGCATAAAATAACTCTCACGATGATGATCGTTGGACGGATCATGTTTGGCTCGGGTCTGGAAGTCGTCTGTGTTGTGGCCACGCGTACCATAGTTAAATGGTTTAAAGGCTACGAACTGGCCCTTGCTATGGCAGTTAATATGGGATTTGGCCGGCTCGGAACCGCTATCGCAATGGCCGTTTCCATTGATATTTCAAAAGGAGTCGTTGCCCCTTCAGTTAGCTTTGCTGCCACCCTGATCGGCATTGGACTGATCATGTTTCTTATCTATTGTATTATGGATGTAAAACTTGACAGGCAGGATGCAGAAGTATCTTCCGCTCCCAAAGAAGAATTCAAATTCACGGATCTCTTTAAACTACTTAAGAATCCCTCTTTCATGTACATTGCCTTCCTCTGCCTTGCATTTTACGCGGCTGTTTTCCCATTTATTCAATATGCCCCGGACCTGCTTGTCAATAAATACGGATTCTCTTATGATCTGCCTGCCGACGGGAGGGGTAGTATTGTACTCTTTGGATCCACAGCCCTGGGAAATGCTTCCATCATCGTAGCAATCTGGGCGTTTGGACTGGCATTTTCCATGGTCCCGGCCAATATTAAGAAACGGAGAGGCAAGCTGATATCGATCGGAGTGATTCTGGTTTTGTTTGTCCTGTTCATAGGTTCCCTTTGGGAAGATACACTGAGTGTATGGCTTAAGAACGGACCAAAGACAGCAAGTCTGATTCCACTGGGTACCATCCTGTTTACACCGATATTCGGGAATATGGTTGACAAGAAAGGTAAGGCTGCTTCTATTATGATCCTTGGATCCCTGCTGTTGATCTTTGCCCATGTTGCACTTTCGGTGTTCAACAGCGTAGCGCTGGGTTATCTCGGACTGCTGTCTCTTGGTATTGCATTTTCACTGGTGCCGGCTGCCATGTGGCCTTCGGTTGCCAAAATTGTGCCGGAGAGCAGGCTTGGTACAGCATATGCGACGATGTTTACGATTCAGAACTGGGGACTCGGACTCTTTTTCTGGGGTATTGGAGCCGTTCTTGATCTTTCAAACAAGGCTGACCTTGAAGCAATACGGGCAGGAGAGAAGGTTTATAACTATACCACACCCATCCTGATGCTGGTTGTATGTGGAGTTATCTCTATTTTCCTCGCGTACAAGCTTCTTCAGGCTGACCGTAAAGCAGGGTATGGACTTGAACTGCCCTCTGGCCAGGCCGGAGTACCCCAGGAATAGTCTCCTGGGAGAATTCAAAAATTAAACAATCTAAAACCGGCAGATATGAGCCGGGCTAAATGATTAACAAATTCAACTAAAACCAAAATGAGCACTGAAATTAAAAACCTGGAGCCCAAAGCAATATGGGAGATATTTTATGAGCTAACGCAGATACCAAGACCTTCAAAGAAAGAAGAGAAAGCCGCTGAATATGCTAAAGCTTTTGGTGAGAAACTAGGTCTTGAAACCATTGTAGATACTGCAGGTAATGTGATAATTAAGAAACCTGCCACGCCCGGTTTTGAAAACCGTAAAGGTGTGATTCTGCAGGGCCATCTCGATATAGTACCACAGAAAAACAGTGATACAGACCATGATTTTGAAAAGGATCCCATTGAGGCATATATTGATGGAGAGTGGGTGACAGCAAAGGGGACTACCCTGGGTTCCGATAATGGTATGGGTGTAGCAGCCGGACTGGCTGTAATGCAGGACAATTCTCTGAAGCACGGACCTGTAGAGGTTCTTATGACCATTGATGAAGAAACCGGTATGACAGGTGCTTTTGAGCTGCAGGGAGGACTACTTGAAGGAAAGATCCTGATGAATCTTGATTCTGAGGACGAAGGTGAACTTTATATCGGATGCGCCGGAGGAATAGATGTCAGCGGAAAGTTGAGATATTCAGAAGAGGCAGTCCCACACGGAAGCGAGGCATTTAATCTGGCTCTCACCGGCCTCAAAGGCGGCCACTCCGGACTGGATATACCTCTTGGAAGGGGTAACTCCAACCTTCTTATATGCCGTTTTATGTACGAGGCCGCTGAGAAATTCGGGATGAGACTTGCCAGTATTGAGGGTGGAAGCCTCCGGAATGCAATCCCACGCGAATCCTTTGCAGTAATTACCGTACCTGCCACAGAGAAAGATGCCTTTCTGGCTTCGGTGAAAGAATATGAAGCTGTCTTTGCAAATGAACTGGGAAGTGCTGAGCCCGGTCTTTCTTTCAAAGCCGATCCGGCTGACCTTCCGGGAAGTTTGATAGACGCCTCCAGCCAGGATAAACTCATCCGTACTGTATATGGAATGCCCAACGGAGTCATCCGCATGAGCGCCGAGATGCCGGGTGTGGTCGAAACATCCACAAACCTGGCGATTGTAAAATCCGGGAATGGAGAAATTGACGTGTTATGCCTTGTAAGGAGTTCCGTTGATTCTGCTAAACTCAGTCTGGCCGATTCTCTGAAAAGTGTTATGGAACTTTCTGGTGCTGAAGTTGTATTAGGCGGAAGCTATCCGGGATGGAAACCTGATGTGGATTCACCCATCCTTGTAACCATGAAAAAGGTGTATGAAAGGGATTTCGGCAAGGTGCCTGAGGTAAAGGTGATTCACGCAGGACTTGAATGCGGGATTATTGGTGATACATACCCGGGTCTCGATATGATTTCTTTCGGTCCGACAATACGCTTCCCACATTCTCCTGACGAGAAAGTTCATATTGCAAGCGTTCAGAAATTCTGGGATTACCTGGTAAAAACTCTTGAAGAGGTTCCTGAGAAATAATTTTAGTCAACCGAAATCAAGAACTAAATCATCGTATCAGTCTATGTCAATCATTGGTCTGGTTAAAACACAGCGCTTACAATCTGCCTGATGTTTTCGGAGAGGCCCAGGGAGTAGTAGTGGATTACAGGGACACCGGCGGCTTTCAGTTCTTTTGACTGCTGAATGCCCCATTCGACACCTACCTGCCTGGCTTCAGCTGTTTCCTTGCATTTCTTGAGTTCTCTGACCAGGTCATCCGGAAGTTCAATACTGAAGGTCTGTGGTAAAAGGCGAAGGTCATTCAGGAAGGTGATCGGCTTGATTCCCGGAACGATGGGTACCGTGATGCCTTCAGCCCTGCAGAGGTCCACAAATTCAAAGAATTTTTTATTATCAAAGAACATCTGGGTTACCACATAGTCGGCACCGGCATCAACTTTTTCTTTCAGATATACAAGATCTGATTTCATATTGGGGGCCTCGAAATGTTTTTCAGGATAGCCTGCAACGGCAACAGAAAAATCTGTTGGTGTAGCGTTGATGAGGTTTTCGTCAAGGTAAATCCCCTTATTCATGTTTACAATTTGTCCAACCAGGCCAGCAGCCTGTGAATGACCATCCTCCTCGGGAGCAAAACGTTTCTCACCCCTCGGAGGGTCGCCTCTGAGTGCCAGTACATTATGCATACCCAGGTAATGGAGGTCCATCAGGCCGCTTTCTGTTTGCTCCTTTGTAAAACCGCCACAGATAAGATGAGGAACCACTGTAATATTATACTTGTATTTAATAGCTGCAGATACTGCAACGGTCCCTGGTCTCTTTTTAATAATCGTCTTTTCCACCAGGTTTTGCTTGAGTTTCTTATAAACAATTTCCTGCTGGTGATAGGTAATGTTAATGTTGATGGGGTTGAATTTCATCAGGGGATCGATGGCATCATAAAGTTTTTGTATGCTATGTCCCTTTACGGGTGGTAGTAATTCAAACGAGAATACTGTTTCAGTTGCGCTTTTTATCTGGTCAATGACTTTCATTGTAGGAGAGGATTCATTTTATACATGGGCAGTACCAGGGTCAAATGGTTTTAGGCGGGCTAAATTACTTATTTATAATTTAATAGGTATAGGCGCTTAGGCATCCCTCTCTTTCCTTTTGTTTAAGCGGATTACACTATTTTTTACCATCCTTTTCACTAGGGAATTAAACAATACCTCTTTATTATTTCGTCTGTTAAAC
>SDBV01006563.1_pt1 | contig 16101 bp, 14 predicted proteins | sample 2277081 | NCBI WGS metagenome assembly SDBV01 (sample SAMN10402039, study PRJNA504765) | marine sediment metagenome | isolation source: marine sediment core GS10_PC15, 223 cmbsf | place: Arctic Ocean: Southern Knipovich Ridge | collected 2010
TCAAACACATTCCCATCATCAAGTATGTTTTTGCGAGTCCCGGTCAATTTTTTTAATACTTCAGTTTTGCGTACTTTGAGCGTTGAAGTACGCGGAAAGTCAGCTTCTTTCCACACAGAGTACCCGCGTATCCTCTGGAAAGGCAGCAGTTTGGAGTTGACCGCGGATACTATCTTTTCCGGGTCGAAACCGGGTTCAAGAAGCAGCACCCCGTGCACGCTTTCACCGCCGGTATCGGGCAACCCGACCACGATACCGTCTCGTACTCCTCTGGTTTTGTTCAGCACCTTTTCGATGTCCTCGGCATAGACATTGCGCCCGTCTGATGTTGGTATCATATCTTTTTTGCGACCCTTTATGAAAATATGCCCTTCGCTGTCAGTGGACCCCACATCCCCGGTTTTCAGCCATCCGTCCTTTAATATCTCGGCAGTGCTTTCGGGGTCATTGTAGTAACCTGCCATCACATTGGAACCTTTTACAAGGATCTCACCGTCAGGCCCGATCCTGACCTCCTGCCCGGGCAGTATTTTTCCGACTGATCTCATATCGTGTTTGAAGGGATTGAACATAGTGACCATGGGCGCAGTTTCAGTTAGACCGTAACCCTGGAACACGGAAAATACGGTCCTCCTCCAGAATTCGTGGGTATCAGGGTCCAGGGGGGCGCCCCCTGTAATGAACGACCAGAAGTGCAGGCCAAGAAAACTGTGAATGTTTAAAAAAAATAGGACCCTGATCTGGTAAGGGAGTTTTACCCAAAGCTCCCACCGTTTTTCAAAAGCTGCCAGTTTATTCCGGGCGGCCATCTCGGCTTTAACATATTCCTCCAGCAGCTTGAGAACCCTCGGGACCGTGATCAGGGTGAGGATCCTGTGACGCTTTATCGCTCTCACTATTGCTGCCGGGCCGGTTTCCCTGGTGAAATAAACAGTGCTGCCTATGATTATCGGGAGAAATATCCCGGTGACCTGGCCGAACATGTGGCTGTAAGGCACAGTGCAGAGAAGTCTGAAGGGGGTAAGAAACTTAATTAATTTTTCTTTTTTTTCAACCCCCTTTTGGATCGTCTCCAGGTTGGAAATAATATTTCCGTGTGTCAGACGCACACCCTTTGGATCCGATGTTGTTCCAGAAGTAAACACGATTTCAGCCGTATCATCGGTTTCGATTGCCGGCGGATCGACCTTTGCAAGGCTTCTTTTATCATTAATTCCGGTGGTTTCGATTTCTGAAAATGAAATGCACTCGGTGTTTATACCGGCGGTAGGTTTTTCACTTATGATGAGCACCGGGGAGGTTCTTTTATAAATATCCTTTAACAGCCCGGACGACGTGTTGTGGTCGAGGGGTACGACAACAGCTCCCCTGTGCAGGATCGCGAAAAACGAAATCACCCACTCGGGGGACTGCTCCCCTAAAAGGATCACCCTTTCCCCTTTATGCACATTCGCTTTGAGGAGTATACCGCTCAACCTCAGTATAGACGACCGTACCGTACCAAAAGTCATGGGGTTTGTTCTGTAGCCTTTATACCCCACTATAAAGTTCCGGTTTTCCCACTTCTTCATCAGATCGATGTACTCGTGAAGCCCAGAAATTTTCATACAGCACCTGCTGTTTTTAATAAAGTTACAGAAAAGTTTTCAGCATTTCAACACCTGAAGTCTTGATATAACAGTTACCCACCGACCGTGGTATAAGGATAGTTTCCCCTTTTTTAAACGGGACATGGCCTGCTGCATAATGGATGCTGCCGCTTCCATCGAGGATATTGAGTGCGTTAAAGTGAGATTCATTTATAGAAATGTCGAACTCCCGGGTGTATTTCAGATGGTCAATGTTGAAGTACGGGCACCGGACAAGCGTGTGGGAAATGTTTTTTTCATCCCCGGCGTAGTCAACCACAATTTCTTCCATGTATTGTTCATATAGTTCGCTTCGCGGGAAGGTTATTACATCCAGGGCTTTCTCAACGTGAAGGGGGCGAGGTTTTCCGTCCCTGCCTTTTCTTCCCCAGTCGTAAAGCCTGTAGGTCGTGTCCGAATTTTCCTGGATCTCGCATACCATGATCCCCTCGAGTATTGCGTGGACAGTCCCGGTTTTTATGAATATAAAATCGCCCCTGAACACGGCCAGCCTGTTCAATCCTTCCTCGATCCTGTTTTCCGCGATCATTCGGGTAAAAACCTGCTTGTCAATGCCTTTTTGCAGCCCCATTATCAGCTCGGCCCCGGGCGGCGCGTCCATTACAAACCAGCACTCGGTCTTGCCGAGCTCGCCCGGGCTTTCATGAGCGCCCGCGTAATCGTCATCCGGGTGCACCTGGACCGAGAGTCTTCTGTTAGCGTCTATATATTTTATAAGGACGGGGAAACGGCCGTTACCGGTTTTCGGGCAGAGGTCTTCTCCAAAAGTTTCAACCAGCCATCTCAGACTTTTTCCCGCAAGAGGCCCGTTCTTTACTCTACTGATATCTTCGTCATGGTCGGATATCTCCCAGGATTCGGCAACGGTCTCGTCATTTTTTATATTCTTGCCTATCTTTCTAAGATTATTCCCGCCCCAGATGTAGGGTTTATATATTTCGGTAAATTTAAAAGGGTATAAATCGCTGTCTTTCAAAATAATCCTCCTTTTAGATTCTTTTTGTTTATTTACGATTATTTAATACAATTTTACCTGAAAAATATTTATTTTTCAATTATTTTATTTTTATTACACTGCATGGGGGAATGTTAAATGGATGAAAAGAACAACAGGATCGTCGCGATAGAGGCCCACCCTGATGATGTTGAGTTTGTGTGCACGGGCACCTTGAAGCTTCTCAAAGATAAAGGTTACAGGATCTTTATCGGTGCGCTGGCAAACGGCAACTGCGGCTCCATGGTCGAGTCGCCGGAAAGCATTACCAGGATCAGAAGGAAGGAGGCGGTAGATGCCGCAGAGATGCTGGACGCGGAGTTTTATCCTTTCGGTGAGCAGGATCTGAAAGTTGAGTACAGCAATCCCACCTTGATGAAGGTTACCGAGTATCTGAGGGCTGTCGACCCGCTGATAGTCTTTACCCATCAGCACGAGGACTACATGATCGAGCATGAGGTTGTAAGCAGGCTCGTGAGAACATCCTGCTTTCAGGCGTCGATACCGAACTATTTTACCGAATCAGTACTGCCTCAGCCACGGACAGCGGGGGTCCCGTACCTGTACTACTGGAACCCGTTTGAAGGCAAAAACATGTACGGGGATTTTATCGAGCAGCGGATACATGTAAACATAACCGATGTGATGGATTTCAAAGCACGGATGCTTTCCTGTCACAAAAGCCAGAGAGACTGGCTCATGGAGCAGCACGGTATGGACAAATATATCGAGTACATGAAAAACACCGGGGTGATATATGGAGAAAAAAGCGGTTTTAAATTTGCAGAGGGTTACAGGCAGCATCTTGGAAATGCCTACCCGCAGGACAATATATTAAAGAAGATCCTGGGAGATCTTGTGAAAGAAAAAACCTGATTGTCAAAGCACGCCCGGCAGGAAATGTTGTATAATTTGATGAATATTTGTGGGCACGGCCGATATACTGTGATAAAAATAATTTTAAGGTAAAGGGAATTTACAAAAAAAATTAACTGGAAGTTATGGTATGGTTTTTGATCATATACCCGCAATGGAGAGAACATGGCGAAACTGGCGTTAAAAGGCGGCAACAAGACACGGGTAGAGGATTTTCACAGGTGGCCGGTCTTTGATGAAGAAGAAGAAAAAGCTGTCAATATTGTCCTGAAATCCGGCAACTGGTGGAGGTACAGCTATGCCACCGGTCTGGATATGCATGAGTCCGATGAAGGGCCGCGCTCAGAGGTGGCCCTCTTTCAGGAGGAGTTTGCCGCGTTCCATGGGGCAAAATATGGTATTGCGTGTAATAACGGGACCGGCGCGCTTGACATGATCGTTCGCGCCCACGGTATAGGGCCGGGTGATGAAGTGATCGTTCCGGCATATACTTTTGTGGCCGGGTCCACCTGTGTGCTCCAGTCGAACGCCGTGCCGGTTTTTGCGGACATAGACCCGGAAACATACAATATCGATCCTGCTTGTGTAGAGGAAGCGATCACGGACAGGACAAGAGCTGTCATTCCCTGTCACTTCGGTGGGCAGATAGCGGATATGGACGGGATCCTGAAACTGGGGCATAAACATGACCTGGTTGTAATCGAGGATGCAGCCCACGCTCACGGCTCTGAATGGGACGGGAAGAAGGCCGGAACTATCGGAAACTCGGGAATGTTTTCGTTTCAACTGTCCAAGAACATGACGGCAGGGGAGGGTGGCATAGTTTTAACCGATGATGATAAACTGGCCGAAAGAGTGGATTCGCTCGCATGGTCGGGTCGAAAGAAAGGAAGACCCTGGTATGAATTTCATCAACTTGGGTGGAATTACAGGATGCTTGAGTTTCAGGGGGCTATTTTAAGGGTCCAGCTCAAAAGGCTTGATGAACAAAACCAGACCAGGAGAGAAAACGCGGCCTATCTTACCGGACTTATGAAAGAGATCGAGGGTCTTGAACCTGTAAAAATTTGCCTGAGGGGAAAAAAATATTCTGTTCATATATTTATGCTGCGGTACGACCCTGACGCATTTAACGGCCTGCCCCGCTCAATTATGCTCGAGGCTGTAAACGCCGAGGGTATACCTGCATTCAGTGGATACGCGCATCCTCTTTATAAAAATCCGATGTATCTGAACAAGAATTTTGCCGGGAGTTCTTTTCCGCTGGGCACGAGCTTTCATGAAGATATCGACTACCGGGCCTTTGAAGAGAAATGCCCGGTGGCCGAAAGGGCCTGCAATTACGAAGCGGTGTGGCTGGAGCAGCGGCTGTTCCTGGGTTCGAAAAAAGATATGGATGATATTGCCGAAGCCTTCAGAAAAGTGAAAGAGAACGTCGGTGACCTAATGTGACAAGCCGCATCCTTGCAACGTCGGGGGACCCGAAGTTGTCGGGCTTGCCCGACTTTTAAATGATGTTTCCGGCAAACTAAAGTTTGTGCAAACTGAAGTTTGTGCCAAAAAAGCAAGGAAATTTTTATTTAGGCACTCACATGTTCGTGAGGTCGTCGATATCAGCCGGGAAACACTCGACATTTTATTAAAATAACGTTATTATTATCCTATAAATCATTTCTCATATTTGCGACAGAATTAATCACCAGTATAAATCAATCAAGTAAATAGCCGGAGGGTGCTGGATGGAATATAAGGTAAAAGATATTAAATTAGCAGATAGCGGCAGACTTAAAATAGAATGGGCCGAGTCAAGAATGCCGGTTCTGATGCATCTGATGGAAAAATACAGGAAGGAAAAACCGCTGAAGGGCCAGAAAGTAGCCGGGTGTCTGCATGTTACAAAGGAGACCGCGGTCCTGATAAAAACCCTCGCTGTGAGCGGCGCTGAAGTTTCATGGTCAGGATGCAACCCGCTTTCGACCCAGGACGATGTCGCGGCTGCAATTGCCGATGAGGGCACACCGATTTTCGCGTGGCACGGAATGAACGTGGATGAGTTTTACTGGGCGATCGATGCGACCCTCGAGTTTGAACCGACACTTACACTTGACGACGGGGCCGACCTTATTAACAGGATACATCAGAAACGCCCCGATTTGGCAAAGAAAGTGATCGCCGGCACAGAGGAGACAACAACCGGAGTACACCGGCTGCGTGCAATGGCAAAAGCTGGAGAACTTCTTTATCCCGTTATAGCGGTAAATGACGCTGAAACCAAATGGGATTTTGATAATGTATACGGCACCGGTCAGTCATCGATAGACGGGATACTCCGCTCAACATCCGTGCTGTTAGCGGGAAAGAAATTTGTTGTTGCCGGTTACGGTCATTGCGGGAGGGGGACAGCTTCCAGGGCAAGGGGTATGGGAGCGCAAGTTATTGTCACCGAGATAAATCCCCTGCAGGCGTTAAAGGCTATGCTGGACGGCTTTGAAGTAATGAAAATGGATGAGGCTGCAGCTGTCGGGGATATTTTTATCACGGCTACAGGGATGAAAGACATCCTGGTAAGAAGGCATTTCGAAATGATGAAAGATGGGGCAATAGTGTGCAATACCGGTCATTACGACTGTGAGATAAACCTGAACGACCTTGCAGCCCTTAAGGATGAGGTCCGTGAGATAAGGCCAAACAATGAGGAGTACCGTCTAAAGAACGGCCGAAAGATCTTCCTCCTTGCCAAGGGCAGGCTCGTGAACCTTGCAGGTGCCGAGGGACACCCGTCTGAAGTAATGGACATGAGTTTCGCGAACCAGTTCCTGGCATTGATCAGATGCGCCCGTGAAGGCAGGGACCTGGATGCCGCGGTACACGACGTGCCGGTCGAACAGGACCTCGATCTCGCGCGCCTCAAGCTCGACACCCTCGGGATCGGTATTGATTCTTTGACCCCCGAGCAGGAAAAGTACAACGATGATTATCTGGCGGGAACTTAAAAGGTTTTGTATTTAGTGCGGTTTTCTCACAAATTGAATGATATAAAAGATTTTTAATACTATGGCAATACATTACAAATTCAAAAACAGAATGCAGTGATATGTGAGAAACCCGCTAAACCCCCTATTCGATGTATTTATGTATTTTTGTGAGAAATGGGGGTTAGAGAAAACCGGAACGATTTAAACTGTAATTAAATTTTTGGAGTAGACGTTGTTTTTGAAAAGTGTGGAGATCCACGGTTTTAAATCCTTTGCTGAAAAAACAACATTGGTTTTCAAACCGGGTGTTACGGCGATCGTGGGGCCCAACGGTTGCGGGAAGAGTAATATTATTGATGCAATCAGGTGGGTCCTCGGTGAATCGAGCGCCAGGTCTCTAAGAGGGGAAGTCATGGATGACGTGATTTTTTCCGGTACTGAAGATCGAAAAGCCCTTGGGATGGCGGAAGTGGGCATCACCATAGCGAACGAAGGAGGTCTTCTGCCTGTTGAATATTCAGTAGTGAACATTAAAAGAAGACTTTACAGGTCGGGCGAGAGTGAGTTTTTGATCAACAAGAACAATGTCCGTCAAAAGGATATTCATGATCTGTTTGCCGACACGGGTATAGGGAAAAAGGCGTACTCGGTTATGGAGCAGGGCAATATTGATGAAATACTCAGTAACAAGCCCGAAGAGAGGATGAGTGTTTTCGAAGAAGCGGCGGGAATAACGCGTTACAAATCACGCATCAAGCAGTCATATAAAAAACTTGCCTCCACGCGGGAAAACCTGGTCCGGCTGGAACTTGTTATCCACGAAGTGGAAAAAGAGTGCAAATCACTTGAAAGACAGGCAGAAAAAGCGGTTCTTTACAAAAAGGTCAAAAAAGATGAAATACATTATGAGACTCTGTACTACTACGAAAGGGTCAGCAAGCTGAAAAAACAGATAGATAAAAACAACGGCATGCTGTCCGAGTTGAAAACCACAAGAGACGCAGGGACAAAAGAAACGTCCGAGTTAAAGAATTCTATAAAAAAGAACATTGACAGAGTCCGGGATGTTGAAAATGAGATCAGTGATATAAAAAATGAAGTGTACAGGAAGGAAGCCGAGATCGAGGCGGCCAATTCAAAGATATCGCATATCGCGGACCGGATATTTGAGATCCGGAATGAGATCGATAAAAAAACCCACCAAATAGAAAAGATCGAAAAAAACAAACAGGACCTTGGCCTGAAGTTAGACCGCCTGGCCAGGGACATCAAAGATGTTCAGGACCTTCTTTCTTCCCAGGAGGATAAACTCAATAATTATTTAAAAGAAGCGGATTTTATCAATAAAAAAATAAACAGGAACACAGACAAGCTGTCTGAAAATTCGAAAAGGATCGAAAAAACGGAGGCAATGGTCAGGGGTTTGAGAGAGGAATTACGGAATGTAATTAATCAATTGCTCAGGGAAATAGATGCTATCAAAGCCGGGTTTGAGGGGAATGAGAAAAAAAAGAATGATCTGGTACGTGATATATCAGAGGATTTTCAAAAGATCGACAGCGGTTTGAAACATTGCATGACGAGATTCGATGACCTGGTGTACACCACGAAAGAGTCGGATTTTAGCGGGCACACCGGGCAGCTGTCAATAGAAGTGACCGGTATAAAGGACAGGCTCAAGAGTCTTAAATCCAATATAGAAATGGTTATCGGCATTCAGGATGACTTGAGCAGGGTGATATTCGGGAAAGAAAGTTCGCACACCCGAAAAGAGCAGATAGAGAAAGACATAGAAAAATATTTAAAAAATATTGAGAACATCAAAGCTGAGATAGTCGAGCTGAATGCGGGGCTGAAAAAAAGCAGGGAAGAAAAGGAAGAGTTCGATGGGCTCATTAATAACCTGCGTCTTGATATTACCAGGAATAGAGAAAAGATCAATTATTATGCTGAAACCATCCGCAGGTTGAAAAGGGACCTGGAAATAAGCGCGGAATCACTCCAGGATGTTAAGTTTGAAATAAAATCCCATCGGGAGCGCAACGAACAATTTGAAATCGAGATAAAAAACCTCAGAACCGGATCTCGCGAACTGGAAAACACAAAAACAGTACTTGCAGAAAAGATGAAAGGGCATAATTCTCTTATCAAGAAGATCATTGATAAAATACAGAAAAGCGAGACCGAATTAAACCGGAAGAGAAACCAGCTGGATAATATGATAAAATCAATTGAGGGGCTGGAGCTAAACAATGCCGAGCTTAAATCGAGGGCGGATACGATCTTAGAAAACTTCCGGGAGAGATACAGCATAACGCTGGAGCTTTTTAAACCCGAAAAAGAGATCGACATTAAAAGTATCAACGAAGGGAGAGAGAGGATAAAGACCGAACTCTCTTCCATCGGTCAAGTCAATCTGATCGCGATTGAAGAGTTCAAAGAAGTAAAAAAGAGACATGAGTATCTCACCGAGCAGAAAAAGGACCTTGAGAAAGCCAGGGAAGATATCAATGTTATTGTTGCGAAAACAGTAAAAACTTCAAAAGAGTTATTTATGGACTCTTTTGAAAAAATTAAAACGAATTTTAACGGGCTGTTCAGGAGACTTTTCAACGGAGGCCGAACGGACCTCTTTCTGACCGATGATTTGAATATTTTTGAGGCCGGGGTAGATATATATGCCTGTCCGCCGGGTAAATCATTGAAACGCAAGTCGCTTCTTTCCGGAGGTGAAAAAAGCCTTACCGCAATATCGCTTCTGTTTGCGGTTTTTATGGTAAAAGCGAGCCCCTTCTGCATGCTTGACGAAGTCGATCACGATCTTGATGAAGAGAACCTAATACGTTTTCTTAAGTTGTTAAAAGAGTTTACCGACACGACACAGTTTATAATAATTACTCATAACCGGAGGGCCATCGAGTTTGCGGATGTGCTGTACGGGATCACAAGCGAGGAAGCCGGGGTCTCAAAAGTTGTTTCACTGGATCTGATGGAGCAGGCCGTTGAATGAAATCGTTGAGTGGATCAAAGCGAACACAAGGCTGGTAATGATCGGTGCAATAGTAGTTATTGTGTTGTCAACCGCGATAGGTTTTCTTCTGGGGTTGACACAAAGAGAGCGCGGGCCAGAAGAAAGTTTTGAACTGGATGCAGCATGGGAGAGGCTTACAGCAAGTTCTTTGACGGAAAATAAAGACCGGCAGCTGCTTTTACCCGCACCTGTAATTCCGCCTCTGGATGAGGCAAGTTTTAAATACTCATTTTATTTTGATGAAGATGATTCCAAAACAGGCGAGCTTGAATTAATTCCCTTGAAAATTTCTGAACTGTTCAAATACCGGCAAATCGGACTTGAATCTAATATTAAGGCTTTTCAGTTTAATAATGAGGAGCTGAATATAATAACCGGTAAAAACGAGCTTGTTGAGCCATAACTGGAAATAAGAATATTCCGGTGAAATATGAAGAAGTCATTTTTTGTTGTTATTATTTTTTTATCCCGGATTATTATACTTTATTTTACTGCTCCAGGATCATCGGGGGCTGAACTGATCCCTGTCGACCCTGATGCGGATGCCCATCACAAAGAGATAAGCGTTAAAAGGGGTGAGACTTTTACGATCCGTCTGAAAGGAAGCGGATGGTATTTAAACAGGTATGACAGTAATAACCTTGCTTTCAAATTGAGGACCGTACACTCAGAGTATACCGATTTCACTATTCACCCGGTTGGGGAAGAGCCCGCGTACCTATTTTTCAGTTACCTTGATAAAGACATGTACATCAGGGTCAACATCGACCCCCGGATTAGATCAGAAGTGGAGGAAATGTTGAATGATGGGGGAGGGATGAATGAGAAAAAAGAAGATATGCCACCTGAAATTAACGAAGTGTCTGTTGAAAGCCCGGGGGATGGCGATGAAGAAACGGTTATTGATTCCGGCACTGAAATTGATGAACTGCCGGATGATGTTGAAGCTGAGTATCTAAAAACCGAAACAGAATCAAGTGTTATTACAAAAGATGAAATCAAGAAAGAGACATCTCCTGGAAAGAAAATGCCTGATGCCGAAGATATGTATTATATAACAAAGGACAAAGAAATCGTTAAAATCCCGAGTGTGAATGAAGAAAGCGAGTATAGAAAAGGAGTTGAGGCTTTCAATAATGATGAACTGGAGAAAGCAGCAGAGCATGTTCTTGATTACCTGTCAAATTGTGTCTCCTGTGTGTATAAGGATAACGCGCGTTTTATTGCTGCTGAAATATATATAAAACAGGAAAATGAAGAAAAAACCATGATATTTCTGGATAAGTTGATCGATTTCGGGAACCTGGAATATAAAATGAAAGCAGGCAGGATAAAAGCGGATTTAAATTACGAAGCGGACAAATTTGAAGACGCCCTCGAGGGGTACAAAACTTTGCTATTGTACGACGGCAATAATGTAGAGGTTTTGAAGAATACAGGTGATATTTACTATATGTTCAAGGATTACGAAAACGCCCTCGCGAATTATGAGCTGGGGATGGAAAACGGATTGGCTGCAGATGAAGTTTATTTCAGAATGGCGCTCATGTATGACAGTGCCGGGAAGCTAAAAGACCTTGAAAAGGCGTACAGATATTACAGGTTTATTACGGAAATGTTCCCTGATTTCAAGCATTATCAGGAAGCGAAACAGAGAGTGCAGTTTATGGAAAAAAATTTTTTTAATTATGAGTAATAAATACACAGCATGAGGTGAGGAAATGCTTGATTCACTTTCGGGCCGACTTTCAGAAATTATGAAGAAGATCAGGGGATGGGGGAGCCTTAATGAAATAAATGTCACCGATGGACTGAGGGAGATTAAACTGGCGCTTCTGGAAGCTGACGTTAATTACAAGGTCGTCAAGGCGTTTATGGAGGGGGTAACCGCCGAGGCCATGGGAGAGAAAGTGCTGAAAAGTATAGCCCCGGCCCAGCAGTTTACTAAAATTGTTTATGATTATCTGGTAAAAATACTCGGTGATACCCCGAAGGACCTGAATATACACAGGGGAGGCATCTCGGTGCTGATGCTCGTAGGACTACAGGGTTCGGGTAAGACCACAAGCGCGGTCAAGCTCGCACGTCACATACAGAAGAGCTACAACAAGAAACCTCTTCTGATTGCGGCAGATATATACAGGCCGGCAGCTGTAAAACAGCTTGCGCTTCTCTCTGAAAAAAATGGTTTCGACATGTTTGAAGCCGATGATGATCCTGTTAACATTTGTGCCGCGGGCGTAAAACACGCAAAGGAAAACAGCTTCGGGGCGGTAATCGTCGATACTGCAGGGAGGCTTGAACTGGATGAAAAGATGATGGATGAGCTTGTAAAAATCAAACGCGTGATAAACCCTCACGAGATCCTGCTCGTTGCTGACGCGGCAACGGGACAGGCTGCGGTTTCGGTGGCGCAGGGTTTTGATGAAAAAATCGGTGTTACAGGTCTCATGCTTTCAAGAATGGATTCAGACGCCAGGGGAGGTGCCGCACTTTCCATGTCTTATATAACCGGAAAGCATATCAAGTTTATCGGGACGGGAGAGAAGGTGGCTGATTTTGAAAAGTTTTATCCTTCAAGAATCGCCGGGAGAATACTTGGCAAGGGAGACGTGGTTTCACTTGTGGAAAAGGTCCAGGAGGATCTTGATTTAGAAAAGGCAAAGAAACTTGAAAAAAAGATAAAAAAAGCCGCTTTTGATCTAAATGATTTTCTCGATCAGATAAAACAGATGCAGAAAATGGGCCCTCTCGAGAATATACTGGAAATGATACCCGGCCTGCCCAAAAAGGCGAACATGAATATAGATGAAGGTGAGTTGAAGCGCACAGAGGCTATTATCTGCAGTATGACAAATTATGAGCGGGGGCATTACAAGAGTATAAACGGCAGCAGGAGAAAACGCATCGCTATGGGAAGCGGCACCACGGTTTTTGATGTAAATAAACTTATCAATAATTTTCAGCAGATGAAAAAAATGATAAAAAAAATGGGAAAGGGGGGGGGAATGAAGGCTCTTTCTTCTCTTATGGACAGGATGTAGCCGGCGCGCAATTAAACAGCCGGTTTAATACTCGGATTTTATATAACGGCTCGAGACAACTATTTCTTTACAATAGCTATCAATGAAATTATATTAAATAAAAAAGCAGGAGGCATTGTTTGTGGGTGTAAAAATTCGGATGACACGAATGGGAACAAAAAAGAGGCCGTTTTACAGGATCGTAGCGATTGATTCTCGAAAGAAAAGGGATGGAGTGTATCTTGAAAAACTTGGTACATATCATCCTCTTGACGAAGATGCAGAAAAAAATGTTGTGATAAATGAAGACAGGATAAAACACTGGCTGAATTACGGGGCTAAACCATCTCATACTGTAAAAACACTTTTGAATAAAAAGGGGATAGAGTTAACGTAGCGGAAGTCTTGAGGATCGATCCAAAAACGGGAAAGGAGATGTGGATATGCGAGAAAAAGAGTTCCTGCTGTACATAATAAAGGCGCTGGTGGACGAACCCGATGAAGTTGAGATCAATGTTGTTGAGGGAGAAAAATCTACTATCTTTGAGTTGAAAGTCGCTCCTCCCGATATTGGAAAAGTGATCGGGAAAAATGGACGTATCGCAAAAGCAATCAGAACAATTCTCAACGCTGCAATAGCCAAGACCGGAAAAAGAATCAGTCTGGACATATTAGGATAAGCAGCCCCTATTCTCTCCATTTTTATTTTGAAATCGCTCAAAAGTTAGATCGAATTCCACAATTAGCTCTATTAAAATAGAATAAAATTGTTTTAATAAACCGGTGAAATGAGCATAAAAACAGAATATTTAGTGATCGGAAAAATCGTAAAGCCCTTCGGGATAAAGGGGGAAGTTAAGGTTTTCCCTATTACTGATTCAGCGCTGAGATTTAAAGACCTGCGATATGTGTTTTTGCAGAGTGGCTCCCGCTTCAACAGGTTTGATGTAAATTCTGTGCGACTGGCGAATGAGTTTGTTCTTTTAAAATTTACAGGCCTTGAAACAAGGGATACTGTGGAAAATTTTCGGGGTGAATACCTGTATATCGACAGAAAAAACGCTGTGGAGCTCGAGGAATCAAGCTACTATTACTATGATCTGCTGGACTGCAAAGTCAAAACCATAGAGGGAATAATGTTGGGCAGTGTATACGACATACAAAATGCGGGCAGTTGTGATGTGTATTTTGTTCGAGCTCAAAATAAGGATGAAAAAGAGGTCTTGATCCCGGCAATCTCACAGGTAGTAAAAAATATAGATGTAATCAACAAAGAAATTACTGTTGATTTGATAGATGGTCTTTTGTAATCGATTTTGAAAATAGTATGACCTATCACGATTTCTAGCAGGATTTCCTGAATTAACAGTAGAATAACTATGGTTTTTAATATATTAACTTTATTTCCTGATATTTTCACGGGATTTTTCAGTGAAAGCATAATCAGGCGGGCTGTAGAGGCAAAAATAGTCCATTTTAATGTTATTAATATAAGGGATTACAGCCAGGACAAACATAAAAAAGTGGACGATTATCCCTTCGGGGGTGGAAGAGGAATGCTTTTTGCTCCGGATCCTGTATTCAGGGCCATAGAGAGCATTTCTGAAAGGGGAAGGGTCCTGTACCCCAGTCCAAAAGGGGCGTTATTAAAACAGCCAAAGGTGCGGGACCTGGCCCGCTGTAGAATATTGACAATAATATGCGGTCATTATGAAGGGATAGATAACAGGATAGTGGAAAACCTGGTTGATGAGGAGGTTTCGATAGGTGATTACATCCTCACAGGCGGTGAGCTTGCGGCTGCGGTTATTGTAGATTCAATTACAAGAGAGCTGGACGGCTCGCTCGGAAATGAAGGATCAAGGCTGGAGGAAAGTTTTGATGACTCAGGACTTTTGGAGTACGAGCAGTACACCAGGCCGGCTGAGTACCGGGGTCAAAGCGTGCCTCAAGTCCTTCTGTCGGGTGATCATGAAGAAATAAGAAAATGGCGGATAAAAAGAAGGCTTATCAAGACACTGGAAAAAAGACCGGAACTTTTAGATGAAGTCACTGTTCCGGAAGATTACAAAAAAATATTAAACGAAATTATTAAGAGGAGAGGGCCAAATGAACGTAATAAATGAGATTGAGCGGGAATATATAAAATATGATGATCTGCCGTTTAAAGTCGGCGACCTTTTAAAGGTCCACGTAAAAATAATCGAAGGAAAAAGGGAGAGGATACAGATCTTTGAAGGATATGTCATTGCTATTAAAAACAGCGGTGATAGAAAAACTTTTCGTGTGCGAAGGGAATCCTACGGCATAGGTGTAGAAAGGGTGTTTCCTGTAAATTCACCCAGGATCGAAAAATTAGAAGTTGTGAGAAGAGGCAGGGTGAGAAGGGCTAAATTGTACTATTTGAGACAGCGGGTTGGAAAAGCAGCGCAGATCAGGCCGCTTTTGAAAAAAATGAAATGAGTAATATCCTGATTGATAAACTCATGTCATAAACGCCTATGATTACGTGAAATTAAATAATTTTCCTTTTATGATCACATCCGGGATAAATATCCAGGAAATATTTGATGTACAACTTTGAAAATAAGTTTATGTGCCGGTTGGAAAATAATGCTTTAACAAGAGGTTTCAAAACTATTGCCGGCATTGATGAAGCGGGTAGAGGGGCCCTGGCCGGCCCCGTGGTTGCAGCGTGTGTTGTTCTTGATCCTCACAATATACCGACCGGTATTGTTGATTCAAAAAAAATCAGCGATAAAAAAAGAAGAAGTCTTTTTGAGCGTATCTGCAGGACCGCGGTATCGACCGGTATCGGGTCGATAAGTTCAAGCGTGATCGACGAAATCAATATATTCAACGCGACAAAGTTGGCAATGAAAGAAGCAATTAGCAATTCAGCTTTGAAACCCGATTTTTTATTAATTGATGCTGTAAAATTATACGATATATCAATTAGTTCTCTCTCCGTAGTCAGAGGGGAGGAAAAAAGTGTTTCTGTGGCAGCCGCAAGTATTATTGCCAAGGTCTACCGGGATAACATTATGGTTACACTTTCAAAGCAATATCCTGATTACGGTTTCTCATCCCATAAAGGGTACCCAACCGCTTTACACAGGAATATGCTTTTTGAGTACGGACCGCTGGTGATCCACAGAAACTCTTACAGACCTGTAAGAGAAGCGTTTGATTTATGGAAATTAAAAAATCAGAAATAACAGCACCGGCAGCCAAAAGCGTGACAAAGGATGTAAAAGTCGGTCAGCTTCTAAGGGTCAGGGTGCTCAGAAGTCTTGGAAAAGGAAAATTTCTGGTTGAGTTCAAAGGGAAAACCCATAACGCGATCCTCAACAGAAATATTTCAAGCCGGCTGTTTATGGCAAAGGTTGTAAAAGTGTCGCCGGGTCTGGAACTTAAATATGTTAAAAAGCTGGAACTCCCGAATTTCAGCACAGGCAACAATAACCTGTTAGCACTGCTAAACACGAAAAAACCATTTATTCAAAAATTGATTACCTCCGATAATTTTCTTGTAAGCCTTTTTGTTTTTATT
>SDBV01006565.1_pt1 | contig 16097 bp, 22 predicted proteins | sample 2277081 | NCBI WGS metagenome assembly SDBV01 (sample SAMN10402039, study PRJNA504765) | marine sediment metagenome | isolation source: marine sediment core GS10_PC15, 223 cmbsf | place: Arctic Ocean: Southern Knipovich Ridge | collected 2010
CTTTCTTCCTTTCTTCTAAAAGATTTTCAAGGGCAAAAGAATCATAGGGAATCCGCTAAGCGGTGGCAATGAATGTGGCCGGAGAAGGGCTGTTTTGGCTCAGATAATTTGGCCGGTGACACAGAGCGAGCAATCCTCTACTGAGCACCGCGCTACGTTCGCGCGACTATCGCAGCAACATTCGAGACAGTTTCGGCGAATTGCTTTGAGCGGCGATAGATGTTTCATGAATTCACCTCCACGGCTATTTCGGGGAAGGCTCGTTTCAGCTCATACACGGCTCGGAGGTGTTCCTTGTCCGCTCCAATAAGCTCTTTCAGTTCGTTGCGGGTAAAGGTGGGACAATCGATTTCGAGTGATTCTGGTATGTGGTCATTTCGCAGAACCAAGAACTGACCGCCACAAGTCCGCGAATAGAATCTAATCGCTTCTGCTTCGCCACACTCAAGGCGTTTTAGCGCCTGGCGTATCTCTTCCCTACTAGTAGCGACAACCCTCTTAGGAGCTTCAACGAGTTTCGCAATATCTAGGTATCGACCCATTCATATCACCTCATGCAAATACGAATTAAACGAATTTGACGAATTAAGGGTATTACCAGCGGTTTCCCGCTTTCCTTTGATCTGCAATTTACGAATTAAGTCATTGGTCGCTTTCGGCCCTCTACCTTCTTTCGTAATAATGCACCCGCCATTCATGCTTGATCTCCCTGCTCAATGGCTTTATTCGTATTATTCGTTTGTTTCGTAACCCAACGCTCTACTGATCGACCCTTTGTCGGCTCATGAATTGGTTCAGCAAGATCGTTTTCGTAGAGCACGGTGAGCGCTCTGTTGATTTGTTCCGTTGATTTGTTGCGCTGAAATAGTCCACTGATATCCGTACGCGTTATCCCTTTTGCTTTGGCGCACAATGCACGGTAAATCAGGTCGGCATCGGGATCGCCCAAAGACTCACCGAAGATATAGTGAACCGAGTTTTCCGCGTATTCCCAAACGGCAAGAGCCGCTTCCAGGTGTGGCCGCTTTACGAAATACGAATTATCTATGACCGCATAAATGACGGCCAGCCTCATTACTTGAGCTTCTGCCCTGGCCGTTATTGCACCGACTAGTCCGGGCCTGCCTTCAGATAGTTCAGGATAAACCTCGCCCCATATCTTTTTGGCTTCATTATCGCGCTTGATTTCGCCTGCTTGTTTACCAAACTTGATCGCCTCATCTAGACGTGCGACCAGAGGGTCTAAGTCTCTATCTTGGAGATTGCCGCCTTCCGCAAGGTACTTGGAGCGTCTAACACATATCCAGAGGAAGCGGTTGGCAAAGCCGTTGGCGGTTTCAACATCATCCAGATACTTCAAGAGTTCTTCCCGCGTAATATGGCCTATGATCGAGATATGAGCATCAGTGGCTTTGGCCGCGTTGTTCTTTGTAAGCGTGCTGAGATTGCCGGAATCCCAAGCGTTGCGTACAGTAGGTGAGAGTGTGCTGCCTTCACGTTTCGATACACGCAACGCTTGAGCGAGTTCGCTTTCATAGACCAGGAGCCGCTTGTCCTCAATGCCAGGATCGATCACGACCGTTTCATAACCTGTTACACGGCCTTTCTCTTTAATCGGGTCTTGGCGCTGTATTTCGTCGCGTACCCGCCAGATAAGACCTTCACCGCTTGAAAGTCCCGATACTATGCAGTCGTTGGCCCATTCGGGATCGGCCTTCGCGAGGGGTCTCCGCGCTTGCCCGAAAGAAACCCCTTTCCGACCACCAGCCGTAGCGCCTACCAGATTGCAAAATATGTTCGTTCCATGCCGGTCGGCTTCGACCGCTGCATAGGAACCGCGCCCGATAGCACTACCAAACTGAGTAAGTAGTTGAACCAATATCGCCACCGGATCAGCCTCAGTGTGTGGTTCAAGTGTTCGAATGATATCTCCGGGCAATCCATGTAGCGCCGCGTCATCGAGAGACGGCCAAGCTTGAGCTTGTTTGTGGGCTTCGAGGCCTGTTGATTTGGCTGGTTCCAGTTCCGGCTTGAGTGTGTCGGTCCCTGCAAGACTCTCGATAAGCTCGCTACTCATTACGCGGCCCCTTGCCGTAGGCGTGCATCGACGAGCCTATCCCAGTGATCTTGCCGTTGTGTGACCGCTGGTAGCTCGACCGGTACTTGTGAGCGCTGGATAATGTATGAGTGAAACTCCTCTTTGGCAGCAGTTATCAGCTCTCTAGCTAGTTGTCGGCGGTAGACATTGAGCAACACACCATCAAAGAAGTCGGCGGGATGTGGGGCGGCTTTTAACGCTGCTTGAGCGCGTTCCTCAAGAAACCTGGCCTCTAGGTCTGCGAAGACTGCATTGATCGAACTACAACCGCCCTCATAAGTGGCGAACCATTTAGCCATAGCCGCACTACCAACGAGTTCGCACAGTGGCATAGGGCTAATCAGCATGATAAGCTCACCGCCTCTCTCGGGGCTTGTGGCGGTTAAAGTAGCTCTGATCGCTTTCAAGCTCAAGTAGTTCGGGTTTTCGGCTTGGCATCGTGAAGCCATATCGGGCTGATCCCCACGAGTTGTATGCGAGTATCCACTGACTTGCACTATCAGTCGCTCGGCGGTATTGTTGTCTCAACATCATTTTCCTTTTCTTTGAGGTCGCCTTGCAGGGCGACCTTGTGTTTTTCTTCTAGATATCTATCAAACTCACTGATTTTGAAGAGAAGCTTCGCTCCGGCCCTCGCATGAGGAATCTGATCTCGATTGTGATAAATCCAAGACGTCGAGAGGCCGGAATGCTCGCTTAGTCCTTTTACGTCTGTCCATGGCTCAGTCATTTGGCGCTCACCTCAAATATATCTTCCTCTGGCACTTCGAGGAATTTTGCTGCCAGCCTTCGAAACTTTGGATATGCGGTTCGGTGGTTTGCCTCGATCTGCGCGACTAGCGGTTGGCTCACATCCATAAGACTCCCAAGCTGTCTCTGGGTAAAACCTTTAGCCTCTCTCGCCTTTTTGAGCTTTTTACCAGCGCTTATCATCCAGTCCCTCCTAAATTGAATAACCTATTGCATTACCAATACTGAGGGGTTATACTTCGCGTGTAAATGCTTGTCCCATTGTAAGGCCATTACTATTAGGAACTTTCATGAAGAATATTCCATATTTGCACTTTGACGGCGAAAGATTTGTTGAAAGCCGTGCGCCCGGGTTTACAGCGATGTGGGTTAGCGGCAAGCACTTTGAGTTTGCGAAGGACTCGAAGACCTGGGCGCAGGCTATTCACAGTGCGTCCGCATCATATTCTCAAAGAACCGGTGCCTTGATCTCTTTCAACAGTAAACGCCATGCGCCCTTTGATCTCGACAAAGGTGTGTTTTTCTTGCCCTTCGACTGGTATGAGCTGAGCAACGAACAACAGAAAAGTTTGCTGTTTAATCCGATGATGCGTGAAGATATGTATAGAAACTTTCTAAAGGTTGATGACCTGAGGCCTGAGAGTGGCCTGCGCTTTATTAAGAGGTATGGAGCGTTGGGCTTCTGTGATCTTTTCGAACCCAAGCGACTTGGCCACCTCGGATGTGAGATTGAGCCCTGGGCCTACTTTCAATATTGGCTGAAAACATTTAAAGAACTCGTTGAAATCTGGGGGCGTTTAAAAGAGCGAGACATTGCGTGGTTGAGAGATAAAGTTCTCGAGTATAAGGAAGAACACGCCTTCTCGTCCCTTCAGGAGTCAAAAGGTATCTCTGATAAGGAGGTTCAGTACGAGGCCTATGGGTTGATGCGAGGACAGCTTGATTATGGGCTCAGAAAGGTGAATCCTTGCCTCAATCATGGATTTGACGATCATGGTGAGTTTCTCGAAGATGAAGCGCATGCCCTCTCAGATGTGTCAGACTCACGTTTTCTGCTCGGATATCACTGCCCAACCCTGCTAGATGCAATCTATCTTCAGTTTTACTTGGATGTCACTAATCCGAATGGCACGCTCAAGAGGTGTCTTCATTGCCACAACTATTTCATGACCGGTTCCGATTCAGTCGCTGGCCACGGGAAGAGGAGTGATAGCAAGTACTGCACGAAAAGCTGTCAAAATGCAGCTGGACAAGCACGTTTTCGAGCAAACACTTCTATGAACAAGAAAGGAAAGTGAGTAAGTCATGGCAACGGTATGTAAAAAGGGCTCAGTATACTATCTGGTCTATCGGGTCAACGGAAAGCAGCGCTGGGAGTCGCTAGGTAAAGGGACGACCAAGAAACAAGCACTAGCGATAAAGGCCGAGCGGGAAGTTAGTATCAATCAGGGCGCTTTCGCAAACAAAACTGTGAGCATGCCTGAACTGGTCGAGCAGTGGCTAGACTCCGTGCAAACGCAAGTCAAGCCGACTACGTACAGCTCCTACGCCGGAAACGCCAAGCACATCAAAGGGTATTTCGAGAATGTAGCAGACGTTAAGAACATCGGCACCGATAATATCGAGAAGTACATAGCCGCCAAGCTCAAAACACTGAGCCCCAAAACAGTTGGCTATCATTTGGGCACCCTCAAAATGATCTTCGCTAAGGCGCTCCAATGGAAATACGTCTATTCAGACCCATGCCATGGACTCAAGCGGCCACGGTGCGAGGATAAAGAGATACAAGTTCTCACCGAAGAACAGGTAGATTTGCTTATATTGGAGGCTGAAGACCGGACAGCGCTGATTATCTCTGTCGCCTACCGCGCCGGTCTGCGTGCCGGGGAGATTTGCGGATTGCGCTGGGAAGACGTTGATCTAGTCGCCGGTAGAATCCATATCAATCAAACCTATACTCACGGGCGGTTTGGTAGCCCTAAGACTCGCGGATCAAAGCGAAAAGTTCCTATTCCCCACTCTCTTGTTGATGAACTCGCCCGCCTCAAGGATCACGCGACAGAGGAACTAGTCTTCCACAATAACGGCCAACCGATCAGTTGGAGCCATTTTCTACACGTTCAGTGGGACAAGCTGATAAAGACGCTAGAGCTGCCGAAGGTCACACCGCATTCGCTACGCCACTTATACGGCTCGCTCTTGCTGGCCCACGGTGAGCCGCTAGCGCTCGTCTCAAAGCTCATGGGTCATGCGAACGTGGCCATAACCTTGAAGGTCTACACTCACTGTCTAGAGAGTTCAGAGGTGGGCATTCACGATAGGCTCAACCGGATTTTCGATCGTCCTGTTAGAAGAATGTTAGAAGAATCGAGAAACGACAACACTCCTGAATCTGTTACGTTACCTATTTCCCCTGTTCTACCCTAGTGGGCGGAGCAGGACTTGAAGTTCTGCGTCACTGACCGATACCGATGAAGAGTTCGTTGAAGATCACTAGTAAGATTGCGACCAGGAACCAGGTACCGATTGCGTAGATAAGCCCATTGAGCACCCCGGCCGTCTGTTGCCAAAAGAAAAACGCAAACAGGAATGTCACGACGGCGGGCAGTGAATAGATAGTAAAAAGAGTAATGGTCCTGATTTTCTCCGGGGACTCTGATTGGCTAAGAAAAAAGAATCCCAACATTGTGACAACGGGAAAAAGCAGGAAGATCCCGGCAATAAAGGGATATTTTGACCTTGCGAGCCAGGAAATAATGACGATCGCCGATCCGCCAGCGAAAAAGCGGAGAATCAGTTCCGAAAAACCCATCTTTTTTCTTTTCATTTTTCCACTGTCGTCAAAACACGCGGATGTTCTCTTATTCTCCAGGCGGATCGCGCAAATGTTTCAACGTAAATCGAACGGGTAATATTTTTTTGGTTTTAGAAAATTGGCAGAAAAGGAGGGGTTAATAAATGCCTGATAATGTAACTGTGGCAGTATTTGACGAGGACTCGGCTGTTCGAAACGCGATCAACGCGCTTAAGCAAGCGGATATCACGAGTGATCATATTTCGATGGCCGGACCGGCCGGGAAAGTAAAACCGCTTGAGGAAGAAGTACAAGGTTTTCATACAACTTCACATCGCTTGAAAGCGGGAGCGAAGTGGGGCGGTTGGATCGGCGGTATCGGTGGAGTGATCGGTGGCGCCGCTATCTTTCTCGCGGTCCCAACTGTCGGTCCGATCGTAGCGGTCGGTGGTTTGGCCGCGATTCTCGCCGGAGGGATCGAGGGCGCCGTTGTCGGTGCGGGTGTCGGAATCCTGGCGACTGCGCTGGCCTCAATGGGCATCAAGGAGCCTGAGGCAAAAGAGCTTGAGAAGCGGATCGCGGCGGGAGAGTTCTTGGTTATCGTCAAAGGACCTGCGGAAATCGTGAATAGAGCTGATGATGTACTAAGGGCGATGAATCCTATCCACGTAGCTGCGGCGTAATATTTCTGCCATGTGGGCAACATGCAACCAAGGCTTGGGCTTCCAAGCCTTGGTTGTCTTGTCCGGAACGTGGAACTTCACTGGAGATAGGGTCAAGGTTTCGTGACTACAGGGCCTTCATGAATAGAATCGCTGTCACCAACGAGCTCACGGAAGACCGCTACTAGATCCCGGTTGTCATCGACGTACATGTTTGTGTCGTGTCGAGAGTTGTCATCATTCTCCCACCAATCGTTCCACCAGGCGAAACCGATCAACCTTGGCCAGCGGCCTGATGTAATCTCTGTGAGGGCGCTCCTCGCCCAAGCGGCCTGATCGACGCGCGGGTTACCGTTAGTGGCCCCGAACTCAAGCAAGACGATCGGTTTCTCAGAACTTAGCTCAGCGAGTCGGGGATAGACTTCATCCATTAGCTCCCGAAACGATGAAGTCTCGTCATCAAGCGGGTCCGCGGCGCCGTAAACGCTCATCCCGATCCAGTCGATCCATTCATCGCCTGGATAGTAGTTTTCTAGACGGTTCCAGGGTCGATCGGGCACATCGTCTTTATCGACATGGAAGACCCATGTTATGTTCTTCGCCCCCTCGGCGCGCATGGTGTCGATGATGTGCCGGTAAGCGTCTCTGAACCTTTCTGGGCCGTCTGCCTCGCGCTCGTCTCCGTACTCGGTTTTCTGTCCACCACCGTTCCAGTCGCCGTTCCATGAAAACCAGCTACCGTTGACTTCAGTGCCGAATTCGACCAACAAAGGTGAACGAAAATCGCGGGCGTCGCGTGCCCATGCCCGGAGATCCCGGTCGAATCGGCCGCGGATGATCCGGTCCAGAGTGAATTCGGGCTCGGCTATATTCTGCTCTTCGCTACTACGCAGCATCAGGCGGATAAAAGGAACACTGCCCCGTTTCCGTATCCAGGCGGTTGTTTTTTTGGGGAAGCGTCGGTTGCGAAACCAGTTATCTGAAAAGTAGATCCAGGTGGTCGATCTACCCGCTGCATGCTCATAGGCGGAGACATCGTCCGGTGTGATTTGATCTTCCTCGCCCGGGGATCCCGGGAATACGCCGTGATAGAGTTGGCCCGCCGGTGGTTCACTGATCGTAGTTGTCATTGTCCCGGAGGTCCCAGCCGCCCCGCCGGTTTGGGCACAACCGCTGAGTGCCAGTACTAGTGCCCCGGCAATCATGGCTTGGTATTGTTTGCGTCGCTTTGCCTGTGTGACGGCCATATGTTTAAGATACGGAGATGGGTCTGGTATTGCAAGGCACTTGCCTAGGCAAGGAAGTAGCCTTGAGCCAAGATGAGCGTCTTTCCAGCCAACCCTTTTCTGCCAGAGAGTTCTACCGCACTCTACTCGGCCGCGCCTAGGCGACATCCGTCACGTTAGGACCGCCCCCTGGTTGGCGATAATCCTGTAAGAAGCCAACCGGGAAAGGGTGGGTCATCGAGAGCCGACAAGATCTGGGGCAAAACGAACAGAGATACCTAGCCATAATTCACGTGGTAGGTATAAACATAGGCGTTATCGCTCTGGCTGTGGCCTCGGCTCTGGCGTTCATATTGGCGCTTCTGAAGCTGGTGGGCGCACTGACCTTTATGTTTGCCCCCGGCTTTGGTATGAGCGCTGAGTCTGCGCTTCACTCCTTTGGGGTGGAAAGAAAGCCCGTGACCTTGATGCTCATCGATATCGTCGATAGCTCTTTGCTCGGCGTGATCTTATTGGTCATGGCTTTCGGCCTAAAATCGGTCTTCCAGGAGAAGCGATACAAGATCGCAGCTTTCGACATTAAAGATGTAACCGAACTGAAAGAATATCTGATCGGTCTGGTAATAACTTTGATGGGAACTCGGTTCCTTGAGCGCATCGTGAGGGGAGAGGAGCAGGACGACCTCTTGTCTGTCGGCGTTGGGGTGGCCTCCGTCATCTTGGCCCTGGGCATCTATGACTTTATCCTCAAATGGACCAAGCCCGCTTCCGGCGGGCGAGCGGCTTCCAAGGGTCCGGATGACAAATAAGGGTGGTCCTTGGGCGCCGGCGTTTGTTCTCGATTCAGCGTGGGAAATTACTCCGGTAACGGTAGTTAGATTGGTACGCTCACGAGGAGAATAGATTTGGAATGTTCTTTTTTGCCGGCGTCAGCTCCGGTCAGCATTGTGGCCGGCGGCCGTCAGGTATTTACTGGGGAAAAGCCTGAGGCGGCTATCGTCTTCGCGGATGCCGACGAAGCAAATAGGATCTTGGCCGCCCGCGACCTGCTTCAGTTGTCAGAGGCGTTCGTTGAAGGACGCATGGATATCGAGGGAGATATTTTTGCTGTTGTCGGCCTTAGGCATTACTTTTATCCCGAGCATCTGAGTCTCATAGACAGGGCGCAGATCGTTTTCCGTGTCTTGAAAGAATATAAGAGGCATACACCGGGACACGATCGCCGGTACATCGCTCATCATTACGAGCTTCCGGACGACTTTTACCGGCTATTTCTTGGCGAGTCGATGACGTATTCATGCGCCTATTTTACCGATCCCGATATAACATTAGAGGCGGCCCAGGAAAGCAAGATCGACCATCTACTCTCCAAGTTGCAGCTCCAGCCCGGGGAGCGCTTGCTCGATATTGGTTGCGGGTGGGGCTCACTGGTCATTCAAGCTGCCACGAAATACCAGGCAAAAGTAGTCGGAATCACTCTGAGCCGCACCCAGGTCGATTTCGCCCGCAGTCGGATCCGGGCACTCGGCCTCGATGACGTCTGCGAGGTTCGGTTGGCGGACTATCGCGATCTCGCGGATGAAGCGAAGTTCGATAAAGTGGTGAGCGTCGGGATGTATGAGCATGTCGGCTATCGGAATCTCTCTACTTACTTCCGTACAGTCTTCGATCTTCTGCGCCCCGACGGTTTGTTCGTCAATCACGGGATAACCAGAAAGTTTGCCCCGGATTGGGAGCGGGTGTCTGAGGCCCTATTCTTGGGCCGATATATATTCCCTGGCGGAGAGCTGTACAGCCATGCTCATGTTGCCGGGGCCATCGAGGCTGAGGGATTCGAGGTTTATGACAGCGAATCCTTGCGCCGGCACTACGCGATAACGCTTAGGCACTGGGTGGCAAACTTGCAGGATAATCAAGAGGAGGCCCGCCGACTGGTCCCCGAGAGCATCTACCGAGCCTGGCTTTTATATATGGCCGGATGCGCTTCGGCTTTTGAGGAGGGCTATCTAAATGTCCATCAAATCAGTGGCAGCAAAACGACCCAGTATGGGGGAGAGATTCCCTTGACCAGGAGCTACTTGTATCAATAATTAATTGTCGACTTTGTCTATCTTGGCCAGTCTCCGGCGAACACGGTCCGGACTTGTTTCCAAGACTTCCGCGACATGTCCGATCGCGATTTCGGCGAGTTCGTCACTGGGATCAACGCGATCTCTTTCCGATCGTGTTTGCTTAATATGGAGGCAATTAACATGTAGCCTGGGCTGGCACTAATGAATTTGAACCACTGACCTCTTCCGTGTCAAAGCAATTCAGGACACTTTTGCTAGCTCGGGAAATGCGCAGAAACGCATTATGAACTGGGAATAAACCTTCCAGGCTTCATTAACGTTTTTCATAATTGTTCAGCTTGGTGTGCAATAAGCGTGTACCGGGGTGATCAAGAAATACTCATTCTGGCAGTCCTCACTGAATCCGATATTTGATTGATTGAGCACGGAGGACTAAAATCACATTCTGGAAACCGATACTTCCCTCAACTGGAGAGTCCCGATGATGAGATTTCCCGAAATAGCTCTCAGCCTGTTGAATCTGCTCAAAGCGAAACTCGAGCAAATGAATGAGAATCTCAGCTTGTTTGGCTGGACACTTAAAGGCATACGAGCAATTGCTCCATATGTAGGAAAGCCGCTAAGATCGTTGTCCTGCCTTTTCTGAGCCTGTGAGTAAGATTCCCGACAAAACAGCCGCATTAACGAAGGGCGAAGCCCCTCGGGAATTATATATAGGCAGGCAGAATGCACGAGGTATCTTCAATCTCTCCTTTCTTATTCAAACTCAGGACGGCAAAGTATCACCAGAAGCCATCAAAGGGTTGCTTCAAGAGATATCACTCGCACGTCAAGAAGCCGACGAGAGACTATTAGCAAATCCAATTCAACCCCTGCCGTTTTTAGGAAGCAAGTACCGCGATCTTGTACTAGAAAACAGAATTGAAGAGATCGATAGTTGTATTGAGTACCTGGCAAACGACAACAACCTGCTGCTAATAACAGGGTTGGCCGGTATCGGTAAAACAACCATCGCCAGATTGTTGGCTGAGTTCCGTCATGAAAGCACCCCGACGCCTTTTTGGTACGACTTTGATAAGGCAATACTGGACCCCTCAAGTGACATCTTTGAGAAACTGGCGATCTATCTACAACGACCGGCTATCGGTCAATTCTTAGAAGAGGGCAGAACCATCGGTCAAGCCGACTTGGATCGCCTGATTCACGCCCTCGACCAAGAGACACGCTATTGGCTCATATTTAATAACGTGGAAAAAGCCATCGATCGAGAACTCAAGTTTGTCGATCCGCCGGCCGGAGATATCGGCCTATCTCAGCTCTTTGAAGCCTTGGCTACAAGCCAGCACAAGGCCACGATACTAATGACCAGTAGAGAAGAACCAAGGCTAGATAGTGGTAGGCTGCTTGTTTCCGGCCCGGGTCAACCAAACAAGATTCTTGGTCTGGCGACTGAGCATGTAATCAAACTTCTCAACGACAACTGGTTACGACAGGTCGACGAGGGCCTACTCGAAACTATGGCAGCAGGCGTCGATAGACATCCGTTGGCATTATCATTCTTGATCGAGCTCGTGAAGGTGGAAGGAAGCCCGGAGAGTATTCTTGAGGATTTGCAGAGGTGGCAGCAGCGTAGCCTAGAAACTCTTACCAAGGCAAAAAGCCTCTTCGACCGGCTCGTTGGCGAGGAAAGAGAGCTTCTCTCATATCTTTCAGCCTATAGCGAGCCGCTTGAGCTCTCGGCGTTCGAGTTAATGTGCGACAGCGGCGTCCGGACGAAGGCTCACCTTAGTATTCTATTTGATAAATCACTGATACGAATTGAGAAAGGCCTATACTCACTCCACCCACTGGTAAGAAACTTTGCCTACGAAGACTTTGATGCTCATCATGAAGCCGAGCTAAAAGCCGCCGAGCGCTACCTCAGCATACCTGTCCCCGATCAGCCGGGCTCAAGAACTGACGTGGAGCCATTACTAAGTGCCTTTGAGCATCTAATTAAAGCCAACAACCATGAGGCTGCCGGAGATCTTCTTCTTGATAGTGAGTTAAACTACAAACTCGATCTTTGGGGAAACGCCACTTTACTTGTCGATATTTACACAAAACTACTTGCTTTCAAGTCTGTGATCGACAAGCGGCGCTTGACAGCCTTCCTGGGCAACCTTGGTAATGCGTGGGCGAATTTGGGCGAGGCGAAAAAGACTATTGAGGCTTATGAAGAGGCACTTGAGATCGCCAGGGAGATCGGCGATCGCCGGAACGAGGGCATCCATCTTGCCAATCTCGGCAATGCGTGGTCCGACTTGGGAGACGTCAAGAAGGCGCAGGACAATTTGCATGAGGCCCGTCGGGTTTTTCTAGAGGCCCAGGACCCCCGAGCGGCGCAAGTCGCTGGAATCATCGAAAAACTGGCGAGCAAGAGGGAAAAAAATTAGAGTCGACGACTGGTATGCGGGTTTCTGCCTGCCACCGTTTACCGTTATTTTCATGAAACGGCTAGGCGGGTCCGTAGACGATTTTCTTCAAGCGATGAGCTAGGTAGATAGCAGCGATTAAGAATAGAAGTGAAGATAGGAGTTCGAGGGCCTCGGAAATCAAAAGCTCGGGTAGGAGCAGGCCAGCCAAGTGGTGGGCACTGAAGACGAGGATAGCCAGAGTCAAGATGATCGTAAAAGTGAAGAGCATGCCCCTGTAAGCCAGTCGCGCGAGCAATACCGAAATGATCAGTCCGATGACTGTCAGGCCGAAAGAAAACCACATGGGGAATAGAATCCCAAAAGGATAATCCATTAGGAGCGCCCCCGTTCAGAGATATTCTTCAGGACAATGAAGACCCCATAGACAACGAGCAGGTAGCTTAAGGAGGCCATGGTGGCAGTGACCCCAAAAATGAAGAACCCGAGTCGCCCGGACAAAAATATTTCGGAGACGACATGAACGATCAGGCTCAAAGCTAATACCAACATATATATAGCCACGTCGGAAAAAGCTGATCCGGAGAAGATCATAATCAATCTCAGCGTCGCCACGGCCAGGGAGATGTTTACAAGCACCAATGCGACACTAAGCGCCAGTTCCATCTTTTAACCCCCGTAGTCGTTCGATGATGGCTTCGCCGGGACGAAGCCCGACTAGGTTCGGAATCAACTTTTCCAGGCGCATCAGGAATCGATCGAACTCTTCACCATGGATATCCGCTTCCTCGACGCTGAGTATATTGCAGGATCCGACAATTATTCTGTTTGCCAGATCCGGCCCCATAGCGTCTTCCAGTATGGCCCTGATCTCAGGCGTCAGCGATTTTTCCTCGCTGTCAGGCACAGCCAATTTTGATCACATTCCTCTCACTCACTGATACGTACAGTTCACCTAAACGACCCGGTTTAAACGCTTTCAAGTATTGGAAATGGATCCGCCCGCGAGGTCACTTATTGAGAAATTGAAACGAAATGAACCTCTAGCGCGTGTTACTAATTGGAAGCCCGAAAACCATTCGCGAACGGAAGATGCAATGAGCGATCTAGACAAGAGACTGGAAGAGCTGAAGAATGTTGCCAGCCCCGTAGGGCTGGACGAGCGGATCATCGGCGCGGTGCGCCGGGAGGCCCGCCGTCGGCGGGTTATCTTCTCTTTGCTGGAAGCGGGCTTGGTGTCGGCGGTAGCGGCTTCGTTTCTCTCGGTCCGGCTCTTCTTAGCGGACCTGGCGGTCTCCCCGCTCGGACAGCTGTTGAAATTGGCCTGGACGGACAGTCGCGAGCTGCTTGGATTTTTCGGCGACTGGCTTTTGGCGGTGATGGAGTCGACGCCATTCGGCTCCCTCTCATTGGCGCTCGGGATGGTCTTTCTCTCGGCTTTTTTACTCGATAGGTTGACAAGACTTTCGGGCTTCAAGTTTAGACAGACAAAGAAAGCGGTGTGACCGATGAGCGACAAAGAAGAACTCAGCAGAGAACCTAATAAAGAACCTAATTGGACGGCCCAGAATACTCCTCTGCTGCGCGGCATCGCTATCGGCCTCGGCATCGCTTTCGTGGTGGCGACCGTTTTCTCTATGGGGCTCTTTATCGGGCAGCAAAAAGCCCGGTTCTCCATTCGCTGGGGACAGAATTATGATCGTAATTTCGGCGGACCGCCGCGCATGCTCCCCGGCGGGCCGCGAGACTTTTTTGGCGGCCATGGGACGGCAGGTGTGGTTATCGACGTGAAAAAAGAGAGTCTGGTCGTACGTAGCCGCGACAATGCTGAGAAGGTCGTTCTGATATTGGGCGCGACACGCATCGTCAAGGGCCGCGAAGCGATGGAATTGAAAGACATTAAAGAAGACAATGCGATCGTTGTCATCGGCCGCCCTGATGATGAAGGGCGCATCGAAGCGCATCTAATACGGATATTCGACGGGACCGGCCCAGGCGGCCGGCCGATGCAAGGAGGATTTTTGTGGAGAAACGATACCTCGCGGCAATTGCTCTAGTCGCCGTAGTCGTGGCGGGGGGATTCGGGATCGTTCGGTGGCGAACGAGCGCAGCCGAACCGAAGACACCTGAGATCCAGACGGCCAAAGTCGAGAAAGGGACGGTAGCTCCCACGCTGGCGGTAACCGGGTATCTCTTTTCAGTCGACCGGCGGGAAGTTAATTCAGCGGGTTCGGGGCCGGTCTTGGAAGTCATTGCCACTGTGGGCGAGACTGTTAGTGCCGGGGATGCTCTCTTGAAGGTTGAACGCGGCACCGCCGGGCAAACCGTCAACATCGCCTATGCCGACTTGTCGGCCGCCCGGGTCCGATTGCAGGAGTTGCTGGACCAGGAGGTGTCCGACGATGAGATTGCGACGCAAGAGGCGGCGGTCGATGAAGCCCAGGACGAGTACACGCGGTCGATTGACAACCGTTATTCGACAACCATTTATTCACCAATTAATGGGACGGTTATTGCCGTCAACGCTCGAATTGGCGATGAGCCCGGCGGCAGTTCTTCGGCGGGTACCACCGGGGGAGGACAGTCAACCGGCTTGATTACCGTGGCTGACTTGAGCCGGTTTCAAGTTGAGGCGGCCATCGACCAAGCGGATATCTCCAAAGTCGTAGTCGGTCAGACTGTCGAAGTGACACTAGACGCTCTGCCGAACGAGAAGTTCGACGGCAAAGTGGCCGCTATCGATCCTATTCCCGAGACGAACCAGAACGTGGTTACTTACACGGCGTATATCTCAATAGACGAACCGAATCTCGGTATGCGCCTGGGGATGAGTGCCGATCTCGAGATCGCTCTCGAAAAACACGAGGACGTTCTTTTTGTGCCCAACGTCGCCATTCGGACTCGGGGAGATAGGCAGTTCGTCTCTAAGGTAATCGACGGAGAGCTGACTGAAGTAGCTGTGAAGACCGGTCTCGTGGCCGGCGATCGCACAGAGATCGTCAGCGGACTCCGAGAAAGCGACGATATCGCCATCCAGTCGTTCACCGCTGCCGGCAGCCAGGGTTCCCAAGGCGGCAGCGCCTTCGGCGGCGGCTTCGGACGTGGTTTCGGTGGCGGCTTCGGCCGCGGCCGCGGCGGCGGACAGGACCACTAAAGTGTTAATTGAAGTAAAAGATTTAAAGAAAACATATAGCCTGGGTGGCGAGGTGTCGGTCGAGGCGCTGCGTGGCATTGATGTGCAGATAGACCACGGCGAGTTCGTTGCCATCATGGGGCCGTCCGGTAGCGGTAAGTCGACGCTTATGCAGATACTTGGCTGTCTCGACAAACCGACCACCGGCGACTACCGTCTTGATGGGGTCGAGGTCGGCGCGCTCAGCGACGACGCCTTGGCTGAGATCCGAAGCGGTAAGATCGGCTTCGTCTTTCAGCAGTTCAATCTGTTGCCGCGCACGACGGCGCTGGAGAACGTGGTCCTGCCGCTCGTCTATTCGGGACAGGCCCACCAAAGAGAGCGGGCCATCGAAGCCCTCTCGGCGGTCGAGCTGAGCGATCGGGCCAATCACTGGCCGAACCAGCTTTCCGGCGGCCAACAGCAGCGGGTGGCTATTGCCCGCGCTTTAGTGAACAGCCCTGATCTCATCCTGGCCGATGAGCCGACTGGGGCTCTGGATACGGTCGCCGGCGGTGAGATCATGCGCCTTCTGGTCGAGCTGAACGAGAGCGGCAAGACGGTCGTTCTCATCACGCACGAGCCGTACATTGCCCGGCATACTAAGCGGACTATCGAGATCCGGGATGGCTTGGTCGTCAAAGACGCGCTCAATGAGCCCGGCAGTGCCGGCGGACCGGACGGTCGTGCAGTATGAGCATCGTAATGACTGTCCGCGTTGCATTACGGGCGCTGGCTGCGAACAAGGCCCGCACGGCCCTGACGATGCTCGGCATCATCATCGGGGTCGGCGCTGTCGTGGCCATGGTCTCGATCGGGGCCGGTGCCAGCCAATCGGTCACCGACCGCATTCAAGGCCTAGGCTCCAACTTATTGACGGTCACCCCGGGCGCGGGCGGCGGCGGTTTC
>SDBV01006566.1_pt1 | contig 16094 bp, 36 predicted proteins | sample 2277081 | NCBI WGS metagenome assembly SDBV01 (sample SAMN10402039, study PRJNA504765) | marine sediment metagenome | isolation source: marine sediment core GS10_PC15, 223 cmbsf | place: Arctic Ocean: Southern Knipovich Ridge | collected 2010
AAACAACAATTCATAATTTAGTTCCGGGAGATGAAATTTATGAGTGTGAAATTTGTGGAGGATTAAGAAGGATAGATGGAACACCAAGTCTTGGAGAGTTAATGAATCTTCCAAAGGGAAATAAAAAATGAAAGAAGAAAAAGAATTTAAGGAAATAATTGAAGAAGCAGAAAGAATATGGAACTTTCATAGTTCTCATGATAGAATGACATCTCAACCGAAAGGAGTAATGGCTGTTAGTGAAGCAAAGAAGTTATTTAATAAATTGTTAAAACTTAAAAAATGACAAAAGAAAAAGAATTTAATTTGAGCGAGAAGATTTTAACAATTGAAAGGACTTACGATACTGATAATGCTATTATCCGTAAAGCAATATCAACAAGAAAAGTCAAAGAATTCATAAAAAGATTGAAAGAGGAATTAAGTTGTGATTGTGGTAATGCCTACAGATGTCCTAATTGTCAAATGATATTAAGAATTAACAAACTGGCAGGAAAGGATTTAATATGAAACTTAAAACTTTGAAAGAAATGGATATGATAGATATAGAAGATAGAAAAGGATTTACTGAGGAAGTCGTGCGTGTGGAAGAACTAAAAGCCGAAGCAATTAAGTGGGTGAAGAAGATTAGAATGGAACATCATGGAGCACAAATTCCGGAGTTATTGGGAGAAAATCCAAAAGCGGAATGGATTAAGCATTTCTTCAACATCACAGAGGAGGATTTAATATGAAAATCAAAGAAATAGTCAAGGCAAAGTTGAAAGGTTGTGGAATAAACGAAGTTCAAAGATATACTAAAGAAATTGGCTTTGTTGATGAAATGTGTAATAAATTTGAATTATGTCCAAATTGTAAAGCAACCCTCACAGGAATGCAAATCGCAATAAAAGACTGCAAAAATGCAATTAAATTAATTGAGGAGGAATGAAATGAAGAACTATGAACAAACTTGCACAAGATTAGGAGAGACACTTAACAACATCCTGGATTGGGCAAGGGGGGAGAAAGAAGTCGGTATAAAAGATTCTTTATTTATTTGTGAAAATGGAACAGTAGAACAATATGTAGAATCATCTGAAGGAGAAAAGTTTCATGAATTCGTGAAGAACCTGTCTGAAAGCGAATTTAATCAAATATGTGACGAATTCTTCAAAGCAATAGAAGAAAGAAACCTGTCTAAAATGCACAAAGCTTTAGCAATATTTGATGAGATGGATAACTACAGTCTGGGGACGGAACCAATGAAAAGAAGACTGTTGAGAATCAGGAAATCCACAGAGTCTAAAAGTTATGAATTTGGGGAGGGAGAAGGAATAAAAGATTTTATCTTATATAAAGGGAAAGTGTATAACCCCACATAAAAATTAATTGACACCTATGGTGCATCACAAAAGACATAAAATTTATAGAATCAGGAAGCATAAAAAGAAAATGCTGGAAAAGACGAGGAAGAAAAGGATTAAAATTGGTAGACAAATTAAAACAGACAAAAAGAATGATAGTTAAAAAATGAACAAATCACAACAAGGCAAAAAGAATAGAGAAGCTGGACAGAGGTTTGAACTCAAAGAAAATAAGTATAGTTTAGCAAATAAAAAGAGATGGTCAAATCCAGATTATAAAAAAAGAGTAAGTAAAAGTATTAGCAAATCTATGAAAGGAAAGAAAACCAGATTGGGGGCAAAGTTATCTGAAGAATCTAAGAAAAAGATAAAAAACAGTAATTATCACAAAAATTTAAAAGGAAAAAATAAAGGAGATAAAAATCATTATTGGAAAGGAGATGATGCACAATATGGTTCAATTCATGGATGGATTAATAAAAATTTTGTTTTACTCCATAAATGTGAAATTTGTAATTCTCAAAAGAAAAAATTAGAATGGTCTAATAAAGACCATAATTATAAAAGAAATAAGGAGGATTGGCAAGCAATTTGTAGGTATTGTCATCGTAAATATGATAAAGAAAATAATAGATAGAAAAAAAATAGGAAAACAAAATAGGGCAAAAGGCGCCCGTTTTGAATTGGCTGTGCGAAAAAATCTTGAATCAAAAGGTTGGATTGTGGATAGATGGAGCAATAATGTTGAGTTTGAAAAAATATATGGAGAAGATGTTTTAAAAAAGAAGATAGATGTAGACAAAATTTCTTGGAATATTGAAAGTAAAGAAATATATGACCAAGGATATATTGGAAAATTAATCTCAGCAAAACATAAATTCAGAGGACCTGGAATACCGATGGCAATTGGAACGGGCTTTCCTGATTTTATTGCCTTCAAAAAATGGCACCCACCAGAAGCAGTAAAACAAGCAGAAAAAGCAAAGCCAGGGAAACCAGGGATTTATCTATCTCCATATCCGTTAACTTATACAATTTATGGGGTTGAATGCAAATCAAACAGCTATCTAACAAAAGAAGAAAAGGAAAAATGTAAATGGTATTTGGAGAATAATGTGTTCAGCAAAATCCTTATCGTTAAAAAAGGCAAAAAGCGAGGAGAAATTATTTATGAAGAATTCAAAAATGAGGACAAAAGTGTGTAAGAGATGTAATAATGTTTATGATACCCCCAACAAGTATTCAAAAATTTGTGATAGATGTAAGTTACCTACTGGATATTATTCAAAAACAAAAATGAAAAGAAAATGAAAAATTTATATTCCCAACGAAAGGTAAGCTGTGTAGATGCAAGGTGCGTTTCTAAAAAACACCTCTTTTGTGATACCTTGTGTTGAATCATCGCCTAAAGTCAGGAACAGCATCCGCAGGACTTTTTCATTTCGTTGGGAAATAATTTTATAGAATCAGAATCCCATCACAGGTTTAACCTTCTTTACCTTCACATTCCTCCATCCTGTTAATTGTCCTTGTCGGCTATCAATAATAAAATGACAAGCTTTTGTAATATCTCTACCAAACTTTTCTTTTGTAAGGAGAGGTAACATATTCAAACCACAAAATTCTTTATATTCATCATAAAGATTTTGTTTAGAATACCATGTTCCTTCTTCTTCAATTAAACAATCCTGACTAAACCTCGCTATATCACTCGCATTCCTCTCCACTATTCTTTTAACTTCATCAACATCTTTACCATAACTAAACTTACTATTTTTTAATAATCTCTTCAAACCAACTAAAGACCAATTCAACAAACCACTCAACTCTTTCTCTGTTGTGAGCTTATCAATCAAATATTTGTCGGTTTTCTTATTATTATCATCAAAAATATTCTCAAACATTAAAACAATCCATCTTTTATAGTAAGCAATATCATCGTCATTCAGTTTTGTCATTGGGATTTTATTTGTGGCAAAAGTTAATTTAGCAAAATTAATAAATTGGAATTGGTCACCAAATTTGTATTCTCCGCTAATATATCCTCCTCCAGTAGCAATTTTAAAACTACCAGTATCAGCAACATCTGTCACACTTAAATCATCATAAATATTGGCGTGTTTATTATATAAATGAGCACCAGAAAACTTATCTGAACTTAATTTTTGTAAACTAACACCACTTATGTTTTTCTTACCTATGAATTTAATAATTAGATTCAAAAGGGTTGTTTTGCCAGTATCACTATCTCCTACAAAAATAATGCCTTTCTTAATATGATAACCCCTAAAAAGCATATATCCAAACCATTCTTGAATAGTATTGATATCTTCCTCATATAATATATCATGGATAAAATCTTCTATTTTAGGACACTCCAATTTGGGATTATATGAAATAGGAATCTTACTCATAAATCTATATTTTGGACTATGTTCCAACAACTTCATAGTTCTCAAATCTAATACTCCATTGTTCAAGCAAATCAAATTTACATTATTATTTCCTAAACTTTCTCTTTTAATTATACTTTTCCTCGCTATCTTATTGACCACTTCATTCACATAATGAGTTTTACAATCAGGTCCTAATATTTGTTCTACCTCAACTCTTATAACATTCCTTCCATCAGAATCATATATTCCATTAATGTAAACATAAATTTCATCACTCTTTTTTCCGGGAATTGTTTTAAATTGATATTGGTTCAAAAGGCTGTTGGCTATGTTGTGACAGATTTCCCCTATACTTTTCTTTTTTTCAACCATCTTTTAGAAAACCCTTATTAATATTATTAAAAAATAAACAGACTTTATATAATTTTATATAGCTTTGTATAAAATTAATAATAATTATCTTTCATATCTTCAGATAATATCTCAGGAACTTCAATCACCCACATATCATCTTCTTTCACTGCTTCATATTTCCCTTTAACTGGTAAGTATCCCATCAACGATTTAATAACCAAATATGGAATTGAACCTTGTTTTTTACGCGTTAATGTAAATCCACTTATCCTGTTTAGAGTAGGTTTAAACCCTACTTTATTATTTTTCCTGTCAAGGTATACCTCTACATATCCTGCATCCTCAAATTCTTTGCCAATTATGGACCCTATACCAAAGGCCGTCCTTGTTATTGAAATTTCTGTGGGACCAATACCTCTTCTACCATATCTTGCTATTTTCTTATACAATTGATATGCCATTTTATTCCTTTTCCTCTCTTACAAATGGTTTTCTTGGCCATTCTTCTCCGCATCTTTCACACCGTCTCATATTATCTTTGCGTCTTGTGGTAACTTTACAACTACCACAAACAGGACATAAAATTCCTATTTTATTAAGTAATTTTCTATCAACTATTTTATATGCCATGTTAAAACAACAAATCCTCGTTATATTCTTTAATTATATGCTTAACAAATTCTATTTCATTATCTATCTTAACTTTCCTCATAGCTTTAACTAATTCCTTTCTATTAAGACATAAATAAGCATATACAATCTTACTCTCATCTAATATTTTAAGAGCGTCTTCCAAAGACATATCTCTATAAGTTAACAATATTGCTCTCAACATTGTTACATTGTAACCTGTAAGTTTTCCTTGTTCAATATAATCAAGTAATACTGTCCAATCTTCTTTTGATAGTTTATTTCCTCTCCTGGCTCTACTTAAACTGTTTTGTATCTTCCAAATAAGGGTTTCAGGTATTCCTTTATTATGTCCACCCATGACACCAAATGTAACTAATTTTTCAAAAGGTGTACCAACTGTCACATTGTATGCTGTAACTGAACCGTCTACTCTTGACTTTGAAATACCTAATTTAGTTGATATTTCGGAATGTGTCATTCCTTTTTCTGTAAGTATTTTGCAAATCCTTCCAATTTCAATACTACCAATATCTTTTCTCTTTATGTTTTCAGCTAAATTTGCTATTAACAAGTCCTCATCACTTACATCATCAAAAAAGTCTGCTTGAATCTCACTATATCCTAATTTCTTAAATGCAGCTACTCTTCTGTTTCCAAAAATCAAGGCATTATCAGTTGTTCTTACTCCGATATTTTCCAACAATCCTCTTTGCTCAATATCGTGCATTAACTCACCGACATCAGTTTTTGCTCTCAATCTACTATTTTCAAGATGTTTAATGTCCCTTAGCAATATTTTTCCTGATTTTACTTTTCTCATTTTATAATTCTACACCCCCTTTCAATTTTTTTCTTTCTTTTACTATTTTATTCATAATTTAATTAAAATTAAGTTATTTATAAACTTATATATAATTAAAAACATATATTTAATTATATATTTTCTTATTATATATAAATTTATAAAGAGTAATCATTTTTACATTATATGGAATTAAAAGTTACTCCTACAAAAATAGGAAATAGTTATTACTTTAGAATTCCAAAACCAATTCTTTTTTTCTATGATATGATGTCATGGCTTGAAGATTATGATTTTAAAGTTTCAGTTTATAATAATGGTAGAACACTCTCGTATAAAAGAGTTAAAAAAGAAGATAAATCTCAAACCAAATTAAAAGATTTTGAAAAAGATGGAAAGTAAAACACTTAGACATATTATAACAGTAGTTTGGGGAATGATATTTTGCATGAATTTAAGTATTTGTTTATTAACTCCAGACCCCCATCCTATTAGTTGGATTTTGGTTGGATTTGCTTTAGGGGGAGTTTTTTTTACATTAATAGATAATTCAATCATAAATCTCCAGGATAACTTTGTAAAGATTTTGCTTAAACATAATAAAGATATACTTAAATTTTCAAAAGAAGTAACTGAAGTAAATGATGAACTTTTGAAAGAGCTAAAAAACAAAAAAGTGAAAGGGGGTAAAAAGAAAAATGGAGTTAAGTGAATATATACAAAAATGGTCAGAAAAGTTATCAATTTCAGAAGAAGATATAACAAAGGAATATAATAATCTGTTAAAAGAGGAGGATACAATCCACACAGCACTAACTGAAGAAGATAGAAAAACAAGAGCACTTCAAAGATTGGCAATGACCTACAAAAGACAGTTAAGAAGTCCAGCAGTTAGTTTTGAAGGAATGGTAATTGGAGTTGGAGATGCAATAGATACTGTTGCAAGAATAAGGGCAGAAGCAATAAGAATGTATAAAGATAATCCAGAAGCAGCAATTGCAGCAGGAATAGCAGACCAAGAAGGCAATCCATTAGATACAAGAGAAAAGTTTGATTCTGGAAAGAAAAATAGAGGATTTGGAAAACCACTTCCAGAACATAATTTCCTAAGAAGTATTTTTGGAGTTACTTTAAAGAAAAATGTTGAAAATAGTGCAAAGTTCTTTACATTAAACCTGAGTGGTGAAATTGCAAAAGATAATGACATACCAATATTCAAACCTGTAACTTTCAGAGCAATTGATAAAACTACACCTGAAGAATCTGAGTATAGATTAAACTCTTCGGTATTTACAAAATTTATTGTTGATGAATCATTAAATATGCCTCCTATAAATGTTTTAATAGATAATTATTGTGGTGATAAGAAAGTAACTTTATCAGAATTAGATGCTTATCATACCCAAAATGAAAATGATTACAATCGTTTTGTAATTGTTGAGGGAGATGTATCAACAATGATTTTAGAACCAACAGCAATAGGAAGTAGAAGATTAGTTTTAGATTCTGAGCAAGAAAGATTTGATTTAGAATCTCCAGGAACAACTTGTTGGGTTCCAGAAAGGATTGATATTGACTTTGCAGAACAAAGTAAAGTAGTTGTTATGGGAAGAACCACAAGAGGAAGGAAATTAGATGAACAGGGCAATCCTACAGATGAACCAGGCGATGTTATGATTAATGTATATGGTTTATATTCTCTACCTGAATATAAAATTGTTCCAAATGTTAAGGAATTAATAGAGGAAAAAGTTGAAGTTCAGGAAGAAGTAATTAAATCTGAAGAACCATCACAAGGAGATTGGTAAATAAAAATTTTTATTTTTTATTTTTTTATTTTCAGTTAAGTTAAATAAAACAAAACAAAAATGGATAACAAAATTATAAATGTGGATATAGTGAAAAAAGTAATAACGAAAGTAGAAGACATTTTCAATGAAGAAAAACTTAGTATGATTGATAAGGAGTATGTTATACATCAATTACAAGACGCTATAAATGCATGGGGTGACTACCAAAAAAGAAATGCAGTGCTTGCATATAAGATAGATAAAATAGCAGAGAAAATAAAAAAAATACAAACCAAAAAGGATTTATAAAAATGGAATGGAAAACTAATGAAGAAGCCAAAGAAAGAATAGAAGAAGTAAGGGAAGTTAAAATGATAAAAGATAAAGTACAATTCAAACCTCTTTCAGAAGCAGAAAAGAAAAGAGGATTAAAAATAGGAATATATGGAGATTTTGCAACAGGAAAAACACACTTTGCTTTAACTGCACCAGAACCAATATTCATAATTGATACAGAACTTGGAGCATCGCCCCTCGCTTACCAGTTTAAAGGTAAAGATATAAAGGTATTGGATGTAGCAGAAAGAGATGGGAGTAAAAGTTATGAAAAAGTTTTGGAGGCAGTTGATTTCATAAGTAAACAAGGTAAAGTAGGAACAGTGATTATTGATAGTGTTAGTGATTTTTGGGATTATACACAAGAATATGCAAAGGTAAATATATTCAAAATTAAACCACAAGATAGACTTGCCCAGCAATGGGATTGGGGAACTATTAATAAGTTATATCTTAACCTAATATTAAGATTAATAAAAATGGATTGTAATTTGATTTTAACAGCAAGAGAGGCAGAAATTTATGCAGGAGCGGGACAACCAACAAGTATGGTTAAACCAAGGTGGCAGAAAAATACAGGATTTTGGGTTGATTTTGTTTTATATGCTTCAAAGAAAATTGACAGGCTAGGGAAAGTAAATTTCAATATGAATGTGGAGAAATCAAGACCTGTGGGAGAACTAATGAATAAAAGATTTATGAATTTAAATTTTAGCAAATTAAAAGAAGAAATTGATAAGTTGAAAGGAGGTAAAGATTAAGATGGATGAAGAAAGAAGAGAAACTGTGTTTAGAGATAAGTATGGAGATTTCAAAGAGTGGACTAAAGTTACAGGAATAATACTATTATGTATGGGATTACTGTTATTTATAATTGGAATTTTTACAGGACTAGATATAATTCAATCCAAATATGAAGCACAAGCATTCAACAGAGTTCATGAAACAGATTACACTTGGGCTGAATGGTTCTGGGCAGAAGGAACAATCAAAGAATACCATTTAGGAACTGTTGAGAATAAGAACTATCAAATTGATTTAAATATTAAAAATTTACCTATAGAGTTAGAAGGAGGTAGAGAATAATGGAAACAAAAAGTAGATATGAAGTAATTGCCGAACTTGAAGGAAAGAAAAGAGACCTTATCAAGGAAAGAGATGGTCTTAAAGACGAAGCAAGAGATAAAGAGAATGCATTAAGAGATTTGGAAAGACAAAAGGCAGACACTATTGTAAAATATGATAGAGCAATAGAAGATGCAAAAGTTGATATGGAAAAATTCAAGGAAAATATGGGAGAAAAGAAAACAACTGTAGAAGAATTGATTAAAAGTGTAGATGAAAGTCTTTCAAGATTCATCAATTTAGGAGAAAAGAAATGATTTTCTCCTTCATACTCACAGAAAACAAAAAACGAAATTTGACCCCCTCCTGTGGGATTAACATAGCTTAATGGTATAAGCACTGGTCTTTGGAACCAGACATGCAGGTTCGAATCCTGCTGTTACTTGCCAGTAAAATGGCTCAGCCAGAAATGGCGAAAAAACTCAAAAGAGGGGGATAATATTAATCAAAATGAAAGATGAAAATCATAATTGACGGAGCAATAGGGGAAGAAGATTTAATCTTATTTGCAAGATTCCTGAGAGAGATGTGGAGACATAAAGAAGATAAATTATTTGTTATGATAGAAAAAGGAACAGAAGATATGTTGGTTGAAGATGCTAAAGAACTATTTAAAAGAATTTTCACCATGAATGATAAAGATTGGAAAGAAAACACAGTAACAAAACAAATGTATGATGAATTTAAGGAGAGAATGAGAAAATGACAATAGTAGAATATAGAAAAGTTAAATGTGACGAATGTGGAAAAGAAGAAGAAATAAAAAGTGGTGGTTGTAAACCTACTAACTGGTTAGAAATAAGTGTGGTTGAATGGCATGGAAGTTCAGGAGAAGGAAGGTTGAATAAAGAAGTTTGCAGTGAGAAATGTGCTCTTGAATTAATGAAAAAATTAAAGAAGATACCTAAACATGAAACATATATTTATTAAAAAATGGAAGAAATAAAAAAGATTGATTTATGTGAAACATGTTTTGAAAAGAAAGCAGAGTATAGTTATTACAAGCAAATAGACCGTTTTATGTTGGGAGTTTCAGTATGTCGCGCTTTAGTTTGTAAAACTTGTATGAAAAAAATAAAAAGCGGAGAGATAAAAACAACATGAAAATAAAAACAGAATTTTCGTTTGATGCAGCACATAGATTAGTAGGATATGAAGGAAAACGCTCAAACCTTCATGGGCATACTTGGAAAGTTGAAATAGAAGTAGAAGGAGAAAAGTTAGACGATATTGGAATGTTGTGGGATTTCACAAATGTTAAAAAGATAAAAGAACATTATGACCACAAAACAATTTTGAAAATATGTAAGGAAAATCAGGACTTTGTTTATTATATTACAAAAACTTGTGGCAGCGACTCTTTGTGTTTGATGCATGATAATCCTACACCAGAGAATATAGCAAAATATATTTTAGATACATTAAAAATTATGAATAAAAAAAATAATTTAAGTTTCAAAGTTAAAGTTTGGGAAAGTCCAAAAAGTTATGCAGAGGTGGAAAGATAAAATAAGAGAATAACTTTACTATAATAATATTTATAAAGGTTATTATATTCTATAATATATGAAAATCAGAAAAAAGATTGTAAAAATTGGAAAGAGTTATGGTTTTATTATAGACCAAGTCTTACTAAAAAATTTAAGGTTGGTTTATGGAGATGAAATTGAAGTTGAAATAACTAAATGTTACAGGAAGAAAATAAAAAATGAATGAAGAAAAGACATTTCGGGTGTGGTTTATTATTTGTGGTATTTTAGGAATAGGACTCACAGGGTTTATAGTTTGGGTAGTAATTAAATTGTTACAGCATTTTGGAGTGATATAAAATGACAAATTATACAGTTATTAGAGATGATAGAGATGATAAAAATAAATTTGTAGTAGGAGATATAATTACAGGTAGAAAGGATAATCCAGGAGGATATTCTTATACTACGGAAGATGCGACAATGGAGGTAATTAGATTGAACGATAGTGAGTCTATTACAGTTAAAATTATTGGACATAAAAAATATCAAGAATATATAGGCAGTACACATACTATTAGGTCAAAATATTTTAAATTATTCCACCCAAATAAATCACTTCCCAAAAAACAACTTATAGAATACAAACCAGGTACAAGGATTGGAGACTATGTAAGGAAGTTAATTGGTATAGAAAAAGATAAAGAAAGGTTAAGATGGCTGAAAACATTTGATAATTGTATATTATCAGAAAGTGTTAGAGATATTATTGATGAAGCATTAACAATTGTACTAAGAAGAGATATATTTGAAAAGTGGGGATTACATGAACATTTTGAAAAAGGTATCACAAACTCTATTTTAATTTATGGACCACCAGGAACAGGTAAAACTATGGTAAGTGAGAGTATTGCTGCTGTTTTAGGAAAAAATCTAATGGTGATTTCGGCTGGAGTTATTCAAAGTAATATTCCAGGACAATCTCAAAGAAACATGAGTGATAGTTTTCAAAAAGCAAAGGAAGAGAATGCTGTAATTTTATTTGATGAATGTGACAGTATATTTTATAATAGAGATGCAGTTGGCGCTATTCTATCAGCAGAAATAAATCATTTCATGACTGAGTTAGAAAGGTTTGATGGTGTTATTCTTCTAACCACAAATCGTCTACATAAATTAGATGGCGCTTTACAAAGAAGAATTATTGCTAAAATTGAATTAGGATTACCAGACGCAAAAACAAGAGAAAAGATTTGGGAGAAATTAATTCCAGCAAAGATGCCTACTGAAAAGTTAGATTTTAAGAAATTAGCAAAAGCATCTTTATCTGGTGGTGATATAAAAAATGTTGTAATTTTAGCAGCAAGAAAAGGAATTGCTAAAAATAAAAAGAGAGTAGAAATGAAAGATTTTGAAGTTGCTTGTGATAGTGTATTAATGGCTAAAAGAAATTTTGAAAGTGCACAACCAATGAGAGCACCTAATCAAGAAGATGTAACTGATAAAGTAAGAATTGATACAATGGAGAAGGTGTTAAGATGAAAATAACAATTAGAAAAATGAAAACAAAATGCCCATATTGTAGTTATAAAGCGGACACACATGAAACGGTAGATGGAAATAAATCTCCAAAAGATAATGATATAAGTTTTTGCATCAATTGTGGAGAGGTTAGTCAATATAAAAATAATAAGCTTATCAAGATAGATTTAGATTCCTTAGATGAATCCACTAAACGAGAAATAAATAATATTGGAGTTGCATGGGTAAGAAGAAAAGCAATTTCCAAGGTGAAGAAAAATACATAAAATGGGAAGCTATATGATATGGCATTTAGAATTTAATGATAAAAAAGCTAAAGACTGGTTTGAAAAAATTTTTAAGAAAAAGTATAAAATTAGATTAATACATGACCATTATACAAAAGAATTTGGATATGAAATGGCAGATTTTATTTATGATGCTGGATATTTAGGTTATGCTGAAGTAGAATATATAGTTGATAAATTTGATTTGAATAAACATGGAATTGTAGAGTTTAGACAACTATGTTTATGTGATACAAATGATTTTAAAAAAGTAAGAAAAAAATAAAATGAAAAAAATAAAACCAGTACAAATAACAAATCCAAATGAATATTGGGCAGTAGTTGACCCAGACGGAGTAATGAGATGTAGTTGTGGTAGAGAGTTAGTAAAAATGGATGAACATACATATAGATGTGCAGCAGGTTGGCCTGTATACAGATTTGAAGATGGAACAATATTTATTGATAAATGGGGAAATTTAATGTTAAAAGCTTCAGACCATGGAGGAGAACAAGGAGAAGATGAAAAATAAAGAAGTTGAACAAAAACATATTGAATGGCAAGAAAGATGGAACAAAGACCTTTTAAAATGGGGACGACCAATTGAAGATTTTAAATTTGTTGCTGTTGGATATTTAAGCATAGATGAAGAATTTGAAAAAGGGGAAGTTTCTACAAACTTTTTGACAAAATTAAGAGTTCTTTGGAATGAAGGAATGATTTTAGGTTCTTTAGGGAATCACGAATGTGAATTTTGTATTGATGAGGGAAATTATGAAAATAGAGGACTAAGTAATTCAGAAAAAGAGTTAGTAGATAGAAAGAATAAAATAAAATATCTTTTCCCAGAAATGATTTTCCATTATATCACAGAACATAAATTTAAACCATCAAACGAATTCATTGAGTTTGTGATGAGAAATTAAAATGACAAAGAATGAATTAAAATATCAAAAAAGAAAACCAGATAAAGAAACTGAGTTATTGCGTATATGGACATCTGACAAAGATAGTGAAGAAGCAAAAGAGATTGATGAAGCAACTAAAGATTCAGTTGAAATTAATTATAAAGGTATGAAATTGCAAATGACTGGATTTAATCTTTTAGAAGATAAGAAAACAAAAAGATTAATTTTTGCTTATAAATTCAAACATGATGAGAAATTTGTATTATATTACATACCAGATAATAACAAAGAAGGGAAGAAATGTCTTAGATTTATTCAAGGCTTTATAAGGTTAGGAGGCTATCATTTACAAGATATGCAGGAAAATTTAAAATCAATTTATGCTGAATATGGAGAAAAACTAAAAAATGACAAAACCTAAATATCCTAAACATGTAAAGAAATATATGGAAGCTGCTAAAGAATCAGGAAAAGAGAATAAACAATCTTTTGTAAAAAAAGCATTTTTAGCTCCAGATATTGTATTAAAAATGCTTATAGGTAAAGATAAAACATGTAAAAAATTACTTGAAAAATCTGATGGTATTTTTAAATTAGTTACTTCAGACTTTGCTTTATATGAAGCAATTAGTTGTGTCACAAAAGAAGAATTTAGTTTGAATTCATTAAAGGAATTTTTGTTTAAGGTTGAAATCATTCCTTCTCCAAAAATTAAAATTGATATGGATAGGATAGACCATTTAAGGGAGTTACAAGATGACAAGTGAATTTGGTAAAGGATTAACATATTGCCTGGCATTGTTTTTGTGTCATTCAGAAAGAGAATATTGGACAAGAGATGATAGTAAAATCAAAGACATAATTGATAGAGCAGAATTATGGTTTAATGGTGCAAGTGACCATTTATATGATTTACAAATACCAAAAGAATTACCAACTACACTAAAGAAAAGATTAGCAGAATTTCAGAAAAAAGTTCTTCATTGGGGACACGGATTTGATATGAATAACCAACCAACCAAAGAAGATAAGATTTGGGCAATACAAGAAGCAAAGGATTTAATTAGATTAATAGATAAATACTTTAGAATTAAAACACAAAAAGGAGATTTTGAATGATAGTTAGAGGATTAAATAAAATATATAGTATAGAGATTAGAAAAATGAAAATGGATGATGGAAGAAAAGGAATTGCAGTTACTGCAGGAAATTTCGCTACTGGTATGACTTCAGTTGTAATTAGTGAGGAAGATTGGGAAAAAATAAAGGAGAAAGTTTAAAATGAGAGAAAAAGAAAGAATAAAAAGAATATGTGAAAAGTTAGAAAAGCTATGGAATAAAGTACCAGACCAACGATTGGGACAACTTTTAGAAAATTATGTATTTGATGCAGGTAAATGGAGGGGAGAAGCAACATGTTTTTTATTTTACCAAGAAGATGACAAAACAGAAGAGATAATGGATAAACAATTAGAACGAGGTAAAGAAGAAAAATGAACGCAAGACCATTACCATTAATCATTCTATTAATCTTGAGTTGTATGGGTTTGGGGATAATTATAGCACAACATGGCAAACCCAGAAAAGAAAAATACAACGCTTGGACAGCATTACTTGCTATGATAATAGAATGGGGGCTAATACTATGGGCAATTTTATAATAAAAAATAAATTAAAAGAATTTATTTGTATATTTGAAATAATTGAGAGTCTGTGCCCAGAAACAGATGTAGTTTTTTCACCGGATGGCATACATATCAAGGCAATACATCCATCTAATCATTGTTTGATTATATTTAACATAGATAAGGGCATGTTTGAAGAATACAATGTGGATAAAGAAGAAGTTTATACTTTGAATATTAACTTATTGAATAAGATTTTACAAACCACAGATAAAGATGAATTGGAATTAACTATTGTGGATGGAAAATTAAGAATTGTAGGCACAAACAAAAGCTTTGCACTCAAGTATTTTGTGAGTGAACCAAGTATAAGAAAGAGACCAGATGTTGTAACCACATCCAAATGGAGTGTAAATGCAAAAAACTTTTTCAACAGTGTTTCTGATTTGGTAGAATTTGGTTCTAATTGCAAGGTATATGGAAATGTTGACTTAACATTTCATATTGAATCCGATTTGGTTGAAGGAAATATTAAACTGGATGCTGAGAAAATAGAGTCAGATGATTGTTATTCTTCTTATGACTTAACTTATCTCAACATGATAAAAAAGAGTGAGGAATTATTTGAGAAGTTAAGAATCAGGTTTGGAAAGGATAGTCCACTAATTATAAGAGGCACAAATGGATATATAGATTTTGAATTTATCTTGGCTGCACGAGTGGAATAATTATTATGGAAAAACTTGGTGAAATTGAACTAAATAGAGTTATCTATGGTGATTGTATTGAAGAGATGAAGAAATTACCAGAGAATAGCGTAGATGCAATTATAACAGACCCTCCTTATGGCTTGGGTTTTATGAATAAGGAATGGGATAATCCAGATAAAGAAAGAGAACTAATAGAAAGAGAAAGAATTAGAAGCGAACAAAGAAAAATAGAAGGTAAATCCCCAACAGATGCACCATTTTCTCAAAGTGTAAGACCTGGATTGGCAATTAAGGGGGCAACAGAGAATAGATGGTTCCAAGAATGGAGTAAGAAATGGGCTAAAGAAGTCATAAGAATCCTTAAACCAGGAGGATATATGTTAGTTTGTTGTGCTACAAGAATGTATCATAGAATGACTTGCGGAATTGAAGATGCTGGTTTTGAAATAAGAGATACAATTATGTGGCTTTATGGTTCTGGATTTCCAAAGAGTTTGAATATTGGAAAGCAGATTGATAAGATAAAAGGTGCTGAAAGAGAGATTGTTGGAAAAAAAAGAGCTGGATTTTTAGAAAAGAATGAAGTATTTGAATTGGATAATGAAGGTTATGGAAACTATGACATAACAGCTCCATCAACACCTGAAGCAAAACAATGGGAGGGTTGGGGAACTGCATTAAAACCAGCTTGTGAGCCAATCGTTGTCGCAAGAAAACCTCTTTCAGAAAAGAATGTTGCTTTGAATGTTTTGAAGTGGGGAACTGGTGGAATTAATATTGATGAGAGTAGG
>SDBV01006567.1_pt1 | contig 16089 bp, 11 predicted proteins | sample 2277081 | NCBI WGS metagenome assembly SDBV01 (sample SAMN10402039, study PRJNA504765) | marine sediment metagenome | isolation source: marine sediment core GS10_PC15, 223 cmbsf | place: Arctic Ocean: Southern Knipovich Ridge | collected 2010
TCTCTCGGTCATACCCATGAACTGTGTGTCGTTTGCGGTAATAACTGGCTTAGTAGGATATTTACTGCTAAGTTGGGTTACTATTGATTGAGTGCCAAGCCCACAACTCGCAGTTAAAATAGCGTCAGCATTCTCAATTGCATCAGCCATTTTCCGTAAGTCTTTTTTCATAACTCTATTGTCGCAGACTTCTTCTATAACGCTTCCGACTGTTATATCGTAGCCTTCTTTTTCTAATATTTCTGTCCAATATTTCAAACCGTCTGTTCCACCAGTTTGACACAGAGCAGCGCAAGTACCACAAGTAATTACAGCAACTTTATTCATATCCTTCAAAGAAGCTAGAACTTCTTCCACAGATTTCTTAGTTGTTATTACAACCATATCACTTGTGATAATTTTAATTTATTAATTTATTTTATGAATTTATAATCAATTAATAATTGAATTTGAAATTAAAAATCAAATGCAATATTATAGGTATATAAAAAAAAATAAAAAAAATAGGTAAAGATTTTAGATTGCGAACAAACCCATCCTTGAAAGAGGAGCTGCTAAACCACCGATTATAGACCCGAATGATGTTAATTTTTTAATCTGGCTTTTTATATCTTTAGTAACTTTAACAGATCTCGTTTTTCCTTCAATAATTATTCCGTCTGCTGATTCTAAAAATACTTGAATCGTCTGCTCTCCGTTAATTCTTGGTTCTAATGTAAGCCACATCGTGTCTCCATTTTCTAACATTTCTGATAAAACTCCAACAATATCTTTACGGTTAGGAGCCGTTAATGGTATTTGTTTATCCGGAATCTCAAAAGATCCTCTACCTTCAACTTCAATGTCAAGAATAATCTCTTTTGGGTCGAAGCCGGGAGCAATAATTTTGACTCTATATCTCTTCGCTTCTACTGCATTATTAAAGAGATAAATCATAATATTTAACTCTCCATTAGCAAAAACTACTTCTTGGGCAGAAGATTCCATATATATAGGATCTTTTGACAAGCGCTCGATATTGTCTTTCAACTCTAGTTGTAATCTGTCAATAATATTAAAAAAACCGGGATTGAATTTATTAATGTAATTAAATATTTTGTAAATGTCTTTTCTTGAAAAGTACCAAGAATTTCCTATATTTAATCCCTTATCTGCGTCAAAAGTTTTAGAATCCACATTAAGAACTTCCTTTAATTCTTTGATAAAAATCTCTTCAGATAATACCGCTTGAAATCGTAAATAGTATAAAAATAGTATTTTCTCAATTGCAAACGTTATTGGCAACTCACTCTCTTCATGCTCTTTTACTTTTTGTATGAAACTTGAGAGCAATATTCTGTTAATTCCTTTTAAATAATCATCCCATTTGAGGAAAGTCACCGGGTCTAAATGATTCGATAAAATATCGCCGAAAAAATTGTCTAAGAAAATTTGATGTGTCGTAGGTTTATAAAAATCACTGAGACCGTTAACGTCGTGAATATTGAGATTTAATGAACGAATCAATAAACCCAAACCAAAACCGAATAGTGCAAATCCAATAGCAGCATAGCCTACTTCGAGAAGCCCTAGAAACAACATCGCCAAAAACAGAGCTAATGCTACGAAGCATAAGAGTGCTATTAATCTAAGGAGATTAATCACTGCTCTAACGTTATTGTAAAGGAGAGCAAACCCATCAAGACTATCAATAGGTCTCCCTCTTCTTCGTTCGAAGTTTAATCGTCTCTTTAAGGATTTCTCTGTGAATGATGAGCCCAAAAGCAGCATTACCGAATTGATAAAATAAAGACCCAATACGACATAAAAAACTATAGCTAAAGCAAAATCAACCAGTCTAACCACGGATAGTATAAGAAGCAGAGTGATAATAACTAAAACCCAAGGAAGGACTAGTAAAAACCATTTCCCCGGTCCACTTACGTACTTTGTGATTTTTTTTTGAAGGCGTTCTTTCTTTATTATTTGTGATAATTCTTTATTTAAAGCAATTTCCAATTCTGATTCACTTTCAGACATTTTTTACATATCCTTTAAATTGGTATTTTTTTTGTATAAAAATAATAGAACAAGTTATTTAAAATCTTACCGTAAAAAATCAAAGATGATTAATATAAGAATTTAAAAAAATAATTTTATAATAAAAATAATATTTGAGAAGAAATTAAGAAATATTAAAATATTATAGAGACAGAAATTTAAAATAAAGAGAACGTAAATTAATTTTTTTTTTACAGATAAAAGTAATCTGATAAATTATGAACGAAATACAGAATGTTTATGAAAAGAATAATAATAAAACATAAATTTAAAAAAATAAATTTTAATATAAGGTTTAAGATATTAAATTTCTCATCATTTCATAAAATTTAATGCCTTAAATTTTTGGAGAGGTATTTGATTTTGGAATTGTATAAAAACGGAGTTTTAACTCCCTCAGATTTCAAGATGTTAGAAGAGATCTTAAAAAATCCTGAAGAAGATTATCCAAAAATAGTTTCATTAATACAAAAAAAGCTTGAAACAAACATTAAAAAACTTGAAGAATCTGAAGGGATTTTCGATTATTATATGAAAATGCACCTCTCGCTTACCAATCTCTCGATGAAAACGGATTTATTTTAGATGTAAATAAAGCTTGGCTCGATTTTTTCGGGTATCCTAGAGAAGAAGTTATAGGTAAATGGTTCGGAGATTTTACTATCCCAGAATGTAGAGATTTTTTAAATGTTAGATTTCCACAATTTAAAGAAGAAGGAGTAGTTCAGGGAGTTCAATATGAAATTGTGAGAAAGGATGGATCTCATAAAATAATTTCATTTAATGGTAGGATAGGATATGATAAAGAAGGAAATTTCCAACGAACACATTGTATTTTTGCTGATATCACAGAACGCATTAAATATGAACAACATTTGAGAGAATCCGAAGAGAAATTCCGAAGAATATTTAATTCCATACCTGATTTATTTTTTTTAGTTTCTGAAGATGGTACCTATCTAGATTATAGAGGTATAAAAAGTGATCTATATGCACTTCCAGAGGAATTTTTAGGGAAAAAAATTGTAGAAGTCATGCCGAAAGATATTGGACTACTCCAATTGGATGCAATTAAGAAAGTGTTAAAGACTCAAGAACCACAAATTATTGAGTTTAGCATTCCAATGAAGGAAGAACAGAAATTTTACGAAGCACGGTTTTTGTACTTTTCTAATAATCAGATTGCTGTATTTGCTCGGGACATTACAGAACGTAAAAGAGCAGAACAAGAATTAGTTATTTTGAATAAACTAAAGTCTGAACTACTTACAAGAGCATCTCATGAATTAAAAACTCCACTGATGTCTATCAAAGGTTTTACTGAATTATTATTGCATAAACATAAGGCCACCCTTCACGATGATGAATTGTATTTAGTTAGCGAAATTACAAAAGGATGTTTTCGGCTGGAAACACTTATAAATGATATATTAAAGACTGCCGATTTGGAATCAGGCTCAGTTCATTTAACTAAATCCGAAAATGATTTATCCCTTTTAATCCGAACATGTGTAGAAGATCTAAAAGGATTGGCAGATACTAGAAACCATATCATTAATTTAATAGTACATGACAAACTAAAAATAAATTCCGAAAAAAAACAAATTAGTCAAGCTTTAAATAACATTCTAATTAATGCCATTAAATATACTCCTCCTAATGGAAGAATTGAAATACTATCCGAAGTTCAGGGAGATTCTGTTAAAATTTCAATAAAAGACACCGGAATTGGTTTTACAGAACAAGAAAAAAAACAATTATTCAAGCGATTCGGAAAAATTGAGAGATTTGGTCAAGGATTTAATGTTATTAGTGAAGGTTCTGGTTTAGGATTGTATATTTCAAAGAAGATTATAGAATTGCATGGTGGAGATATATGGGTTGAATCGGATGGAAGAAATGAAGGATCAACTTTTTATTTCTCGCTTCCAATAATAAAAAATGATTTTCTATGAAATTTTTAAAGAAAACGTTATTTTTTAGTTTTAATTCTATATTTTATTTAATTTAAGATTAGCCTTTCATTTTATTTTCAATTCAAGGTCAAAAATTCGATCAGTATTTACTAAAGCATAGATTTAAAAACGAAATTAAAAATTATTGAATTGAAATCATGGTATTTTAAAATGATGTACATTTAAGTTAAAATTTTGGATGGGGTAATATCTTGGTTATATATGAAAAAGAAGTCTTAACTGTTTCTGAAAATGAAATGCTAGAAAAGATCTTAAAAAATCCTGAAGATGACTATAAAAAAATAATATTATTATTAGAAAAAAAAAGAAAAGAAACTGAAGACAAGTATCGATCTCTTATCGACTGTTTAACGAGCGTAGGAATTGGAATTGATATAGTTAATAAAGATTACAAAATATTATTTCAAAATAAAACTCTAAAAGACAGATTTGGTGATATTACTGGTGAGTATTGTTATGATAAATATATGGAGAAAACAGAACCGTGTGAGTTTTGTCCTATGGTACCAGCTATAAAGAATAATAAGGTTGAGCGTGTAGAATTAACTGCTGCTGATGGTAGGGATTATGAATTAATATCTGCTCCTCTTCCAAACCTGGATGGCACCATTGATAAAGTTGCTGAAGTTGTTCTGGATATAACCAATCGCAAGAGTAATATGCTAGCACTAGAAGAAAGCGAAAATAAATATAGAAATGTTGTAGATAATGCTGGAAATATAATAATCTGCCTCTCGAAAAATCACAAAATTTTAGAATTTAATAGGGAAGCTGAAAAGTTATATGGTTTTAAAAGAGAAGAAGTAATTGGAAAGGATTATTTACAAATTTTCGTTCCTGAGAATTATCGTAAAGAAATAACTGAAGACATGCAAAAAGTCCTAAGAGGAAAAGACACGAAAGATTTTAAAAATCCCGTCATAAACAAAGAAGGAAAAGAATATATGATAAGCTGGAATATTTCGTGTTTAAAAGATGCTAATTCTGAACCTATAGGTATCATTGCAGTTGGTCAAGATATAACTGAAAAATTAAAATCAGAACGAAAATTGAAAGAGTCCGAAGAGAAATTCAGAAATTTTACAGAACAGTCCCTTATGGGTATAGCTATCATTCAAGATGATGAATTGAAATATGTTTCTAAAAGATTAGCTAGTATATATGGATATTCCGTTGAGGAGATGTTAAAATTTGAATCTAACGGATTTTTAAAACTAATACATCCAGATTTTATAAATTTTGTTAAAAAACAAGCGAGTAAGAAACAACGAGGTGATAAGGATGTTATTACTCATTTTCAGGCAAAATGTGTTAAAAAGAATGGAGAGAACTTTTGGGTTGAGAATTTCTCAAAGACTATCAATTACTATGGTAGACCAGCGGATTTCGTTACTAATATAGATATAACTGAACGTAAGAAAGCAGAAGAAGCCCTTCGTAAAGAAAAAAACTTTACAGAAACTGCTTTAAATGCTCAGAGGGATACATTTTTCATATTTGATCCTTCAACAGGAAAGGCGATAAGATGGAATAAGGCATTTAAAGAGATATGTGGTTATAGTGATGAAGAAATAGCCTCCATGAAAACACCAGATTTATATTATGATGAAATGGATTTGGAACACGCAGCGTTAGCTACGAGAAAGATTATAGAAGAGGGATCAAGTATTCTTGAAATGGATTTGATTACTAAAGATGGAATCAAAGTTCCTTTTGAATATATAGGTTCTAGTATAGACGATGATGAAGGAAATCTAAAGTATATTGTTGCAGTCGGGAGAGATATCACAGAACGAAAAATTAAGGAAGAAAAATTAAAAGAATCTGAAAGTAAATTGCAAGGTATAATTTCCTCTATTCCAGACCAAATTAAAATGGTTGATAAAAATCTCAATATACATTTCGTTAATAAGGTTGTAGAAGACATTTATGGACCAAATATTGTTGGAAAGAAATGTTATGCAGTGTTTCACGGGAGGGATCGTGTTTGTGAAGATTGCCATGTACTAAAAACATTTTTAGATGGAAATATTCATCATAATGAGTGTGAAAATAAAATAGGAGAGGAAACACAGAATTGTTGGTGTATTTCAAGTATTGCCACGAGAGATGAAGAGGGACAACCCTCATTAGTTTTAGAGATTTCCAGAGATATCACAGAAACAATGAAAATAGAGGCAGAATTAAGGGAAAGTGAATATTATCTCAAAAAAGCTCAAGAGGTTGCTCACATAGGGCATTGGAAACTCAATCCCACTACTATGGAAGTGTCCGGATCAAACGAGCTTTTCAACATTTTTGGACTCTCGCAGGATGAACCCAACCTCGACGCTTTTCTTGAAGTGGTTCATCCAGAGGATAGGGAGTTTGATCTTTACCATATACAAAGAGGAATGGAATCTGGCGAAGGTTGGGATATAGAACATCGTTTAAACACTAAGGATGGTGTTGAAAAATGGGTTAATGCAATTGGAGAAGCAATTAAGGATGAGATAGGTAAAGTTTCCTTATTAATTGGAACTGTACAGGATATTACTGAGCGTAAAAAGGCAGATCAGGAGCTAAGAGAATCAGAAGAAAAATTCCGCACCATGTCAGAACAATCAGTAGTAGGAATATCAATAATTCAAGATAACCAATTTAAATATTTAAATCAGCATTTGTTAGATCTTATTGGTTATACTAGAGACGAACTAGAAAAATGGGGTCCGGGATATTTTATAAATCTTGTTCATCCAGATTATAGAAAGAGAATAATTGAAGTCACATCAAAAAATCAATCCGGGGAGGCAAAAACACCTGTACATGAAGAGGTAAAATTAATTAAAAAAACTGGAGAAATTCTTTGGATTAATATGTTTGCTCGTTCAATATTATATAATGGAAAAACAGCTGGTATGAATATAATATTTAATATAACGGAGAGAAAGGATGCTGAACAAAAACTAAAGGAATCTGAGGAAAAATTTAGAGCTATTTTTGAATCAATCCCTGATCTCTATTTCCTTGTAGATGAAAAGGGTACTTATTTAGAGTTTAAAGGTAATAAAGAATTACTCTTTTTAACTCCAGATATGTTTTTAGGAAAAAATATTCATGAGATTTTACCTAAAGATGTGGCAGAAATATATAATAAAGCAATAATTAAGACTTTAGAAACACAAAAACCAACTATAATTGAATACTCTCTTCCTATAAATGAAAAAATGCATTATTATGAAGCTAGAAATCTATACTTCTCAAAGAGCCAAGTTGCTATTTTTGTAAGAGATATAACTGAAAGAAAAGAAATAGAGAACTTAAAATCTGAAATTCTTGACAGAATTTCTCACGAACTAAAAACACCCCTAGTATCAATTAAGGGCTTTAGTGAAATGATTTTGACTTTATTTAAAGAAAAGATTGATGATGACGTAGCTGAATGTGCTTATCAAATAAATAAAGGATGTTCACGCCTTGAAGATTTAGTAAACAGCGTAATTAAATCCATTGAATTACCATCTGAAAAGGTAGAAAGAAAAAAGACTATGGAAGATTTATCAAATATCATCAACGATTGCGTCCAAGAGTTAACAGGTTTAGCAAAATTGAGGAATAATTCAGTTAAGTTTAAAATTCAAAAAAATTTGATTATAGAACTTGAAAAAAATGAGATACACGATGTTATAAGCAATTTGTTGACTAATGCTCTAAAGTATACACCTCCTGGGGGTGAAATCTTAATAGAAACAAACGTTTCAAAAGATTTCATAATTGTATCTTTTAAAGACACAGGAATTGGCATAATAAAAGAAGAAAGAGAATTACTTTTTAAACGATTAGGCAAAATTGAGCGATTTGGTCAAGGATGGGATGTTGATAGTGAGGGTTTGGGATTAGGATTGTTCATATCGAAAAATATTATTGATTTACATGGTGGTAAAATTTGGGTTGATTCAGAAGGAAGAAATAAGGGTTCAACTTTTTATTTCTCACTTCCAATTATAAGCGAAAAAATATAACTTTTCTTATTTTCTCATTTTAAGAAATTCGCCAGATTTCATTAAATTGCATGGTTTAAGATAGCTTTTTCCGATCCTTACTGATAGTTCTTCCAACAATTTAGAATATTCATCATACTTTTTTTTTCCGGTAATAAATGGACCAGGCAAATGAAATCCAGCAGATACAGCATTATCTATAATTTTAAATCCTTTAACAATTCCTTCTTCTAACAGCCTGCAACCTTCGTTTATAGAAATTGCTATTATTGTTTCAGCATCTAAAATTCCTGCCTTTCTTGATTTATCTATCACAGGTGTCTGATCATCTATCCAGTCATAGAATCCCTTTCCCGTTTTTCTGCCTAAGTTGCCATTTTCAACTAATTTAGTAAGAATCCTGCCAGGAATAAAATCGGAAGAGATAGTATTTTCTAGATATTTCATAACATGATAAACTGTATCCAGACCAATAATATCGCAGAAAAGACATACCCCTAAAGGCGATAATTCCACCATATCTGCATCTATTTGCTCAAAAGTTAGATTTTTCTCGGAGGCATAGTCAATAATCCAGTTTATATAAATTAAACCCGCTGATACAACTCTATTTGCAATAAAACCAGGAGATTCTTTTTCTAATCGAATAACTAGTCTCTTACCTTCTAAACTTGGTAATTTTTGTGCTATAGCTACACCAACATCCATAATTTCATCAGTAGTTTTATCTCCTTTAGTAACTTCAATCAATTTATTTTCTACCGGGGGTGGAAAAAAATGCATACCTATGACCCTTTCGGGACACCCTGACGCTTCTCCTATTCTAATAATACTCATTGAAGATGTATTAGTTGCTAAAATAGCATGATCGGGAGCATATTTACCTAACTTTTCAAAGACTTCCTGCTTGACTTTCAAAATTTCAGGAACACATTCAATTACTAACTCTGCATCTCCTACAGCTTTAGCTAAATCAATATCTTTAAATAATTTACTTATAAGAGCGTCCGCAGTATTACCTTCACCTAATTGTTTGTTAGATTCAAGTATCCGTAAACCATAATTTATATCATTTTCAATTCGATTTGTAGCTTTATTAATTGAATCTAAACTAATATCGTTCAACGAAACTTTCTCAAAGCCCGCCATTAACGCAGTTTGAGCAACAGAATGACCTTGCACTCCTGCCCCAATTACAGCAACATTTTTGATATGGCCAATTTCAACCAATTTATTCGACTCTATTTGAATTTATTGAATTTATTTTATATAATATTTTTGATTCAATCTTGTATTTAAGTCTATACTCAAAAATCGGGTTATATCTTTCTTTTTCTAAAATAATAAAAAAGTAAAAATGACATATTTAATTTAATATAGTAATTTAATTAACATTCTTAAATTCTGATTATGTACGGATCTGAAGTAAACAAGATTAATGGGGTTGTTCAAATCAAAATTGATGTCCCCTTTCCTATGAAATTTGTCGCAATTTACTTGTTCAAAGTCGATAATTCATATGTTATGTTTGATGCCGGCTTTAATAGGGCGAATTGGAATAAAGTCTTTTTTTCTGCACTAAAGGATTTAAATATATCCTTTAAAGAAATAGATTACTGTATCATTAGCCACGAACATCTTGACCACATCGGTTTAATTAGAAAGTTCAGACGAAAAAATCCTAATATTAAAGTTATGATGTCAGAAGTAACTCATGAAACACTTATTTGGGAAACTGATCCAAAAAAATTTAGTGAAATGGAAAAGGCAGCTAAGGATGAGGCAAGATTAATGGTTAAATTCGGAATGAGCGAAGATCAAGCAAAGAGACTAGTTGAGTGGTCTACTATGTGGCCCAAACTTAGGAAATATAATAGGCCTGATAAAATCTTATATGATGGAGATGAAATTTCATTTAAAACAAATAAACTTTCAGTAATTTGGACCCCTGGGCATTCTCTTGGTCATATATGTATTTTTGACAACCAAAAAAAATATTTATTCTCAGGAGACCACATTCTCTCTAGAATAACTCCTCATATTGGAAATTTCCTAGTAAATCCCACTCTTGAAGAGAAATATGATTTTACTGATATTTTAGACCATTATTTAAATTCTTTGGATAGGATTGATAAATTAGCTCCTAGCATAATATTTCCCGCTCATCAAGATATTATTTATAATCCACATGAGCGTATACTCGAAATTAAAGAACATCATGCCAATAGGCTGCGAGAGATTTCAAGTATGATTAGAGATAAACCATTAACTCCCGTAAGAATAGCTCAATTACATTTTGGAGAACTGGATGAAATAAACTCAATCCTGGCACTAAGCGAGGTTTTAGGTCATCTTATTTATTTAGAAAACAAAGATGAAGCGGAAAGAATTGAAAAAAATGGAAAAATCTTATTTAAGAGTTTGTAAGGGATGTCTTAGTGTTTTAATGAGTTTTCGCACTACAAATCTCTCACCTCTATTGAATGATCTAAACATAATAATTCAGTTAGTTAATGAGCTTTGACGAAAATAATTTAGAATTTTATACCCATTCTAACTTGAATTGATATTTAATCATCAAAGGCTTTTAAAATTGAATCAAATCTCTCCTTAACCGCATTTTTAAGGATTTGCTGGGTATGAGTTAAGATATAAAATTTTTCATTAATAATAGCTTGAAAGACGATGTCAGCTACCTCATCGGGAGTGAGTCCAGGGGATTCTTCTAAAAATTTCTTCATCCTCTCAGTTATATCAACGTTATCCTCAAATTTTAATGTTGAGTCACCTTCTTTTTGGTCATCTAGCAACCGTCTTATCGCAGAAGTAAATATCTTTGTTTGAACATATCCAGGGCAAAGTACAGAAATCTTAATCTTCGGTCCATTTTCTGCCAACTCAAGTGCTAATCTCTCTGAAATAAATAGAACTGAATGCTTAGACACTCCATAAGTCGCGCCTCCTATACCAGTAGAAAGTATACCCTCAATCGATGATGTATTGATAATATGGCACTCTGTATCTTGCTCGATCATTATTGGAACAAAAGTACGGATGCCATGAATTACTCCCATTAAATTCACGCCCAAGACGAATTCCCACTCTTTTAAACTATATTCCCACGTAAGACGAGGGATAGCAACACCTGCGTTATTAAATAATAAATGAACATGACCTCCAAATGAATCGAGAGTTTTTTGAGCTAAATTTTTGATATCACTAGCTTTTGAAGCATCTGTCAATACAGCCAAAACATCTGCACTTTCACGTTTTAATCTTCTCTCAGCTCTTCTCAATCTTTTCTCATTTATATCTGCTAAGACAACTTTCATACCTTCCTTAACAGCCCTATTCGCTAATCCAAGACCGATTCCGCTTGCTGCACCAGTAATAACAGCTACCTTATCCTTAAAATCTTTCATATTTTTTAATTACTCCAATTTATTATTTAATAAAAAACTAAGGTAAAATAAATATGATTTCATAATTTTAGAATTTAATCTAATCGTTCTCTGACCATCCAATTCATAAATGGATCTTTATGAATGAGAAAACTTGTGCTGAATGAACGGACATCCGTTCAAGGAAGAATTATTCTTTTATCCGTTTTTGACACAATATTATTATCGAAAAAAACAAGTTATTTAATAAAAAACAAGGTTTAATTTACTCAAAACTGAAGCCGAAGACATTTATAGACTGTATTAAATAAATATGATATAAAAATCATGAATACTGATTACAAATGAAAAGAAGTAATAACATATAATTTTTAATTAAAAATTTTTCCATCAAGGTTTATCATCTTTATGCACTTCTTGCTCTATCTTCATAATAATTAAAAAAAAAAAAGTCATTAAAAAGTAAAATCTATTTTTACTTTAATGGCATGCGCCGAACAGGAGATACAAGGGTCGTAGGCTCGAATTAGTTTCTCGACACCAAAAATAATCTCTTCTTTAGGTTTATCTATGACGGACGGTACAAATTTTCTGATGTCCTCTTCAATATTTTTCAGATTCGCTGCTGTAGGAGTTATAATGTTTGCGTAAGTGAGTTTACCGGTACTATCTGTTTTGTAGTGGTGCATCAATAAACCCCTTGGTGCTTCAGTATAGGCTATTCCCTCACCTGCTCTAGGAGTAACTTCGCTATTATCTAATTTATATTCAAGATTTTCTAAAAGCTCAATGCTATGGTCAATAGAGTACAACAATTCGATTGCCTGTGCTTTATTTATGTCTAAAGGCTTATAACTAGGTAGGATCATGTCAGATGCTTCTAATTTTTCTCTTGCTCCTTCAGATAAATATTTGTAGTTGTTATTTAAACGAGATAGAGCTGATACCATGAATCCCTTATTATTTAAGTTAGAAACTTTAGTATTTGAGTAGTCAAGAACTTCTTCTTTAAGATAATTTTGATATTGGTCTTGCTGAATTTTAATTCCATCAGGCGAGATAATGTCACCCTTAGAGAATTCGTAATTATCTGTTCCACCTAACGATAGTGTTTGGGTTTTTCTTTCAAAATCACCCATATTTAAGGATAAAAACAAATCAGCAGTTATCGCAGCATCTTCTCTCATTGATTTCAGCTTATCTAATAGCTTACCTAAATCTGCCTTTTTAGGTAGTTTTCTGAATCCGCCAAGCTTGGTGTTAATTGGATGAATGGCTCTACCACCTAATATATCCACAATATCATTTCCTAGTTTTTTAAGTTGAAGAGCCCTTTTTACTTCGGTTGGATATTTACTGGCCATGGCGATTGCGCTTGGATATCCTAAGAAGTCAGGTAATGCTAAGAAATAGGTGTGAAGCGTACTGCTCTGTATGAGCTCGCCCATGTACAATAATTCGCGTAACTTGCCAGTCTGTTCGGTCTCCTCCACACCCATACACCTCTCCATGGCGATAAATGAAGTAAGTTGATGTGAGACACAGCAAATACCGCAAATACGGGAGGTCAGATCTGCTACTTCGTCGTAATTTCTACCCCGGAGTAGAGCCTCAAACAATCGCGCTCCTTCAATAACTCTTAGTTCCACTTTTTCAACTTTTTCTTCTGAAGCTTTAATATAAACGTCTCCATGGCCTTCAATACGAGCAATATGGTCTATTTTTATTTCTCTCACTGTCATAATATCAACTCCTCAATTTGTTTTGCTGTTCCAACAAATAACCTTAATCTCTTTAAAATCTCGTCATTTGAAATGTTTTTCTCCTTAAATATCTTTAGTTCCGCCTGAAAGTTAGAATTATCTATCGGACCTCTACAGCAATCACACGTATGATCGTAAGATGGACAAATCGCACCACATCCTGCCCGCGCAACAGGTCCTAAACAGACTATTCCGACGTCTAACAGACATCGATTCTCTTTTAGTTTACAATCAACGCAGACATGGTAGTTTTTTACTGTTAACGGTTTTTCCAATAGAACATCTTTTAGGATTTGGATAAAATCATTCTTTGCAATCGGACAACCATGCATGTAGTGGTCTACTTTTATGTATTTATCTATTCCTGAAAATTTATCAAGCGAACTGAGAGGTACATTTCCTTTATATACAAAATTAATCGCGTCTCCTTCATCGTAGTAATTCTTCAATGCTGGAATATTACCATAACAAGCACAAGTCCCTAAAGCAATAACAATATTAGATTCTTTTCTTATTTTTTTGATTTTATCAATTTCTCTCTGACAGGTCACGGTGCCTTCAATAAACGCTATATCGTATGGACCAGGTTCGTTGTTAGATTGTGCTTCTTTAAAGTTTACGATATCAATATGTGTTATGATATCTAATAGTTCTTCCTCTAAATTAAGAATCTGTAGTTGACACCCGGCACATGACACTAATCCGTAAATAATAACTTTTAGCTTCGCCATTTTCATTCACCTACATCTTTTACTTTATCGTATCTAAATACTGGTCCATCCTTACAAACATATTTTCCATGGATCATGCAATGCCCACATTTTCCTATTCCACATTTCATATGTCTTTCGTGCGAAACATAAATTTGATCTTCACTGAAATTTCGGTTTAGAAGTTGCTCAATAGCATACTTTATCATGATAGGTGGTCCACAACAGATTACGACTGTATTATAAGTTTCGAGATTATGTTTTTCCATCAATGATGTTATTAAGCCAACATCACGCTTCCAAGTATCGTCAGCTCTATCAACAGTCAAATTTATTTCAAATCCCTCTTTTTTTAGGCTTTCTATATCCTCTCTAAATAAGATATCCTGAGGCGATTTAAAACCTAAAAATACTCTAACTCTCTCATATTTATCTCTTTTCTTTTTGATATACTTTAACATACCCATTGGAGGAGCTGTTCCTGTACCTCCAGCGATGATTATGATGTCTTTACCCTTAAAGTCCTTCATTGGATATCCATGACCGTAAGATCCACGTATACCTATTGTATCGTCTTTATTTAGCTTAAAAATAGCGTTTGTAACGGAGCCGACTTTTCGGATAAGTAGTTCGATGTATTCACTATCATTTGATGCAATAGAAATAGGGCATTCTCCTAAATACGGCATTGAAACCTCAACAAATTGTCCCGGTTTTGGATCCAAGTCGCATCTCACTTTAAAAATGAATGTATCCTCTGTTTCTTTTTTTATGCTTTCAATTAAATAATCTTTTGGAACATAAACATCATCTATCTTATCTGAAGCTTTCATGCGATCAACTCGTCCACTATTTTCATATAATCAATTTTACTTGGGCATTGCCTGATGCATCTCCCGCATCCCGTACAAGACGGTATGCCATATTTCTCCTTGAAATATTGAATTTTATGATAAATCCTATGCTTGAATCGCTTAAGGCGTGAATCTCTAAAAACTTCATCTCCAGCGACTTTAGTAAAACCCTCTATCTGACATGAATCCCACGTGATTTTTCTTTCTCCTGATTGTAAATCAAGCGAAATGTCATCACTAATACTGAAACACATGCAAGTTGGACAAACTAAGGTACATGAGCCACATCCTAGACAAGAACCATTGGCATTCTCTGAATCCCATAATATATCATCAATTTTATCTGCTATATCAATATTCACTAAGTTACTGCTACCGGAAATTTTAGGAATTTCAAATTCATAGTCGACTAAGTCGCCAACGAATTTCCTGCCCCTTTCAGAACCAATATCAATGAAGTATTGATCCTCCATTTCAAAAAACAATAAGTCATACTTCGGAGCGACACCTATCCGATTTTCAAATAAAAATTCATCTCGTATTTGACGATCGCTTATTACTCCAATAAAAGTAGTATTCTCACGCATTTTCTTGTAATATGGATCTGGAGGATCTTCTTCCAAGAATAGCTTATCGAGTATCGGGAGCGACATCAGGTCACATAACCACGCACCAAAAACTACCCGTTTTTTAGCCTCAAAATTGTAGTCTAATTTACCGTTTTTAATGTCCGCTATTTTGTATTCCTGAGGTTGTAAATACTTCTTAAATGAATAGTATGGCATTTCAGTTAAGTTTATTTGAGAGATATCTTCAACCACTTCATAGCGCACGATGTCAGTTTTAATTGGAGCTATAAGTTCAAAATCGTTTTTCAGGTTCTCTAAAAAACTATTCAAATCCGATAATGGTAATATTTTCCCCCAATTACTTGATTTTGGTCCAATTTTTTCCTTAGGCTTAAGATTATCGTATAGTAAGTTAATTTCGATAAGCATCTGGATTAATTCTTCTTTTGACAATTTAGAAAACTTATCAAATAATATATTTTCAATCATTTTTTTTTTCTATTTTAATAATAATTTTGATATTATTTAGATTTAGGAAAAATGAATGATATGGGAAACTTTTTGAGAAATTATGACCGATTTCGGACAAGAATACCAAAAAAAGAAATTTAATCATATTTATTATCGAAATCGAAAAAAAATCATTTGAATTTTATTGATTTTAAACATTTTGATCAATTTCCGTTATTATTTTAGAACATTTTTTCGAATTTCGAATATTCTATCTCGATCAATGTATTTATTATTTCATTAATTTTTTTCATTTTTATCAATTTGACGATTGTACTACGATCAC
>SDBV01006568.1_pt1 | contig 16088 bp, 18 predicted proteins | sample 2277081 | NCBI WGS metagenome assembly SDBV01 (sample SAMN10402039, study PRJNA504765) | marine sediment metagenome | isolation source: marine sediment core GS10_PC15, 223 cmbsf | place: Arctic Ocean: Southern Knipovich Ridge | collected 2010
TTTCTTTGCATTTTTTTGTTAAAATTTCTTAATCATTAGGGAGTACTCTACTTTTTACCAACTTGCAAAATTTGTAAAAATTCATTAAAACAAGTCTTTGTTTTTAATGGTGAGTGCAGATGTCAAAAACATGCAGAGCCGAAGGCCATTAGGTTTGAAAATGAGGAAGTACAAATAATGGAAATGGCGTATCATTTGAGAAACAAAGAAAAGATTTTGGCACTGATGTTTGAAAAAAACACCATTGAAAAAATAAAACAGCTATTTTTTCAAATACGAAAGGAGGGTAGTATATCCATCCTTTCATAAAAAAAGGGGCAAATATGCCAGATAGTAAAGATGTATACATTTTGTATACCAATTATAAAGGCGAGACACAAACAAGACATGTGGTTCCAAAAGCCATGCTTTTTACCTCTACGTCTTGGCATCCAGAAGATCAGTGGTGCCTGCTCGCTTATGATTTAGACAAAGAACAAGACCGCTTTTTTGCACTCAAAGACGTGCATAAATGGTGGACAACAAATAAAGATAAAGACGCTGAATTAAACGAACCTGAGAAGCTCTTTAGTAGTTTTTAACTGCCCTTTCGTGATGATGCGAAAGGGGGGACTTGAACCCCCATGAAGCTTAGCTTCACTACCCCCTCAAGATAGCGCGTCTACCAGTTTCGCCACTTTCGCAAGAAAAACCATCCTAACAGATTATGTATCAATTTTCAATCCCCCCAATTTTCTATAGTCTTTTTTTTCAAAACATGATATTTTTGTTCCATGCGATGTTCTACCTTTTGTACAGCAGATCGGTTTGATATCAAGACTTTATACAAAAATCTTAAAGATCAGAGTGAGTGCGCGTTTTATCATGACGTCATCCATTTGAAAGTCTTAGAAAAAGGGCACTTTTTGGGAGATGCGTTCTTTTTTGATTATGGAGCCATTGTATTTTGGGGACTTGATGAAAAAACAGAACAACAACTTCTTAATGATATCAAACCTTATGAAATCGGCTCTAAAAGAAAAATTGCCTTTGATGATTTTTCATTTTCTTACGGAGAAGTGTCTAAAATTTACAAAGATGAGATCATTTTGCAAACCAAAAACATTTTGGCAAAATTGACCGTATCTTATGGGCTATCTCAATCTGTGAAGCTCGATTTTTTTGAAGAAATGATTGAAACCACTATTGCTAGTACAAGACATTTGCCAGAAGATCTCGCCAAAAAAGGCAAAATTCGCCTTTCAAGAAAAGAGATCTCTCGCAGAATGGGAGGATTGTTTTTAGAAAGAAATTCGATCAATTTGCACACAGATATACTGGACACTCCTGAATTTTTTTGGGAATATGCAGATCTAGAACCTCTATATCGAAGAACATGCATCTATTTGGATATTTCAAGTCGTGTTGAAGTGTTAAATAAACGTCTGGGGATTGTTCATGAATTGTTTGAGATGCTTGGTAATGAACTCAATCACCAACACTCTTCTAAGTTGGAATGGACCATCATCTGGTTGATTGTGATTGAAGTCGTTATCGCGCTTCTAGATGTCTTCAACGTGATCTAAAAACATCAGTTATTTGAATTAATATTCTATTTCATGCATATATAAAACAAAAAATTCATATGCGTATTTTTGTCTTTTTAGCTCTTCCCTTGATGACTTTTTGTAATCTTGTGCGTATTGTCGAACCTTCCATCTCTTACCGCTTTGATTCTATCAAACAGCAAGGAGATGTCTTTAATATCACAGTGAGGGATGCTGGAACTGGCGCACTGTTACTCAAACCCATCTCTTTGGAAAAAATCAATCGAAAAATCGAAGATATGAATCTTGCTCAAGTAGGACTCATGATCAAATGGATGTATAATGATATGATCTATCTGCGTCTTTTTGGCTCTTATGGAAAGCCTTTTACCGATCCAAGAGAAGATATGAGTGCCATTCTTCTCAATAATAGCGGGCTGACAGAACCTTTTGTGGACGTGTTGCAACATTTCAATCAAAGCCAATTTGCTGTGGATTTAGAAGCCAACGTGGGATTTTTGCTCTTTAAACAAAATGGCTGGTCTTTTTATCCAGATGCTGGTTTTGCCTACACCATTGCAAAAGTGACTTCAGATAATCAAATGCGCATCTATTCTTTTTTATTTGGAGCTATTTTGACCTACGCTTTTGAAAGATCTATATTTTCATTTGGTTACCATTTTTACCCAAGAGCAAACCGTACATTAAAAATCCATTTTCTCAACCAAACGCTTTCTTCAGGCCAGGTGGTCAGTTTTGAACCTGGTGAAATTCGAGAGGGGAACACTTATGGAAATGCGTTTTTTGTTCAATTTAGCTACCGTTTTGCAAAAAGGTGGCATCTCAACTTAAAATACCATTTTTTAGAATATGTCACGCATAAAACCTGTGTGAATACATTTGGAGGAGATGCTTTTTTAAAAAATGCATATCGCACGCAAAAAATTGAGATCGGTTTTTTATACGCGTGGTAAATACTGATGTTACACACTAAATACAATCCATAAAGAGGCTGCAAAGGGCGATCTACTGCGTCTTGACTCTTCGTCCAACTCTCACTTGAGTTGGACCTCATCGTCATCCTTGTATTTCCCCCCTTTCGCTTCCTTTCTGAATCGTATTCCCTGCGCAACATCAGTAAATATCCTTTGACAACAAAAAAAATGTCCGTATCCTTCTCTCTATGAAAATATGGGTATTATTTTGTGGTTTTGTTAGCATGTGTTTTGCCACACCTACTCAACATCTCAATTTTAACCTAGGGTATCGTTATGATCATCTCACTCAAAAAGGAGATGCCAATATCACAACACAAAATGGTTTAATAACATTTTTTGATCGTACACTGCGCGATTTAAATCTTTTACAATTAGAGGCTGCTTTTTTCATCTGTTTTAACGAGGGCTTTTTTTTTCGTGGAAATGTTGGATATGGATGGATTTTATCCAATCCCAAAATTGCGTATCATCACCACGTAGGCCAGCAACACATTGATGGAATGACTTCTGTTGATCGACATAAATATGCTCTAGATTTATTAGGAGCAATAGGATGGCTGTGGCAACTTTCTCCCATGACTCAACTCGGACCTGAATTAGGATTTGCTTTTGCAAAACTTACCATTGATAAAGGCAATAGCCTACATAACACGCTTCCCTTTTTGGGAGTGCAACTCTATGCCAATTTTGGAGACTACTTTTTTTCCAATGTTGGACTGGATTACTATTTTCTAGGAAGGCGCAAAGAATATATTCAATTATTTAATGGACAGAAGCTCCATAGTATCCATAAAGGCTTTGTGCATGGACCACAATGCCTTCTTTCTATAGGCTACCGTCTAAATTCTCAGTGGGCTTTTAATTGCAATGCGTCTTTGCGATATTTGATGACAAACAAAGAAAAAGATGTCATGCTCAGAGAGTGGCTTAAACTAAAAACCACGTGGTTGATGTGCCAACTTCTTGTTGGCATTACTTATATTTTTTAAGAACTGATGTTACACAATAAATCCGACTCAGAGGGAGAGCGAAAGGGGTGAAATACAAGTATTAGGATGAAGTCCAACTCAATTGAGGTTGGACGAAGAGTAAAACGAAGTAGGTCGCCCTTTGCAGCCTGCCTATGAGCCTGATTTAATGCGTAAGATCAGTTGATATGATGAGAAAAATTTTGACTTTTCCTATTTTAGTGTATCAAAAAGGTATTTCCCCCTTTTTAAAGCCTCGATGCCGTTTTTATCCCACATGTTCTGAATATACCAGACAAGCCATCATGAAATATGGAATCAAGGGCATTTGGCTTGGAATAAAACGCATTGTTAAGTGCCATCCTTTTCACAAAGGTGGTGTTGATCTTTTAAAATAGCTAGGGCCTTTTCTAGATCAAAAGACTCTGGCACTTCTAAATCAAAATATTGAAATAACAAAAGGGCTGCATATATGTGGACTTTTTGTGAGCGATTGGAATTGAGCATTTTTGTTGCGAAAGGAACAAGTTGTGGCGTTTTTTTTGAAAAAAGAGCCATGAGTTTTAGCAACTGTTCATCTGAGAACCTTTTCGTCACATCATCAAAATATTTGTCTAACAAATCATTCGCAGCTCTCATCGATTGGCCTTTAAAACATAAATCCATTCCTATTTGCAAGCCAAGATCTTGAGCTGGTTGCATGCAATAGGTTTGATAGAGAGTCTTTAGTAAAGAAAAATCCACATCCATGAGTAGATTCAAACACGCCATTCGATTGGAATATCCCATCACAGAAAAAAACCATTCAAATTCTTTTGTTAAAAAAAATGCATGTAAAAGAGCTTCATCTCTATTTCCTTGTTTAATTTTTGTCAAAAGTCCTTGAGATGTCATGGGATATTTCTCTTTGAGTCCAAATTGACTCAAGACTATAAATTTGTCCACGTCCATATTTTTGATATAGACAAGTTTTTTGCGCATTTGTGTTTTTGAATCTATGTATTCTAGGTAAGATCTCTTAACATCCTTAAGTAGACGCTCAATATCAAAATCAAATTTTGACACAAGTACACTTAGGGCTAAATCTTGATGTTTGATACCTTCTTCAATGTGATGATCATCATTCAATTCTAAAACGAGTGGCAAAAATTCTTGATGTAAATATTTTTCAAGCTTTTCTTGGATGTTTTTTTGATTAAGGATACTGACCGGTTGCAGGGGTGTTTTGGGATCAGAACTATTTTTAAAAACAAAAAGCGTCAGTAAAATCCCATTCAAAATCAGACTAAAAAGAAGTGCTCTATTTTTCATTTTTATTTCAAGGTTTTCTATTATGTTAGAGTTTGTTATCATCTTAAAAAAGTGTATTTTTTTAAGCGATGAAAATTCCATTAAGTTCATTAAAAAAGTTTTTACCAATCAAATTAAGTCCCATCGAAATTGGGGATGTTTTGACAAATCTTGGTCTAGAAGTTGATGAAATCATCACAATCAAACCTTCTTTTCAAAATGTGGTCGTTGCCAAAATCACAGACGTCAAACCTCATCCCAATGCCGATCTTTTATCTGTTGCAAAAGCTTATGATGGAAAAAAAACATTTGAGATTGTGTGCGGAGCTCCAAACTGCAAAAAAGGTATGCTCGCAGCCCTTGCCAAAGTAGGAACAAGCCTTCAAGATGATCATCAAAAAACCTATCACATCAAACAGACAAAAATCCGTGGCGTGGTGTCTTTAGGTATGTTGTGTTCAGAAAAAGAGCTTGGGATTTCTGAAGAGCACGAAGGAATCGCTGAATTGACAGATGTAAAATTAGGAACCGACTTAGAAAACTTTTTTTCAGATACTGTTTTTGATATTTCACTCACTCCCAATCTTGCCCATTGTCACAGTGTCTTAGGTGTCGCAAGAGAACTTAGCGCAAAACTCAAAATAAAACTTAGAGAGGATTTAATCGATTTTAAGCCTTCTAAAACCGCGCAAAAGAAAATAGACATCCAATCTAAGAATTGTTCGCGTTACTCTTACGCTATTTTTAAAAATGTCTCTGTAAAACCCTCCCCTCTAACTGTGGTCAAAACTCTACTTGCTTTTGATCAAAAACCGATTAACAACATTGTCGATATGACAAATTTACTGATGCTAGAATACGGCCTTCCAATGCATGCTTTTGATTTGGATAAATTAGAAGGAAAAAGCATCATTATCAAACAGGCAAAAGAAAAACAAACCCTCACCACGCTAGATGGCAAAAAACGCACCTTGACCAAAGAAGATTTAGTGATCTGTGATGAAAAAAAACCCATTGCACTTGCCGGCATTATGGGAGCAAAAAATTCTGAAGTGACGACGCAAACAAAAAACATTTTTTTAGAAGCGGCGATTTTCGATCCTATTTCTGTGAGAAAAAGTGCAAAAAGACATATAAAAACAGAAGCCAGCTTGCGTTTTGAAAAAGGATGCGATCCTCTGCAAGTTCCCAAATCCATTCAAGCATTTATTGATCTATTTGGTCCTACGTCTTGTGCACAAAATAGTTCTTTCAAATATGTACCCAAACAATTATCTCTTCGAACAAAGCGCACAAAAGAGTTACTCGGTGTTGATATCACTCCCCACGAAATGAAGACGTCTTTAGAAAGGCTTTTTTGCCAAGTCAAGCAAAAAAAAGACTTTTTAAAAGTCGTCGCTCCTTCTTTTAGACAAGATTTAAATGAAGAGATTGATCTCGTAGAAGAAATTATACGTCTATTTGGCTTAAACCAACTGAAGCTAGATTTAAAAGCTTCTTATTTTAGCACTTTGCCCAATCCCGAACTCTTTACATTTGAAAATGAAGTGCGCCATTTTCTCATTCGTCAAAACTTACAAGAATTTTTAACCTGTAATCTCATTAGTGAAACGCATTTACCTCTTTTTGAGGGACTGATTGAAAAAAAAGAATGGGTCAAAATCAAAGACGCCAGCTGCCAAACACTTTCTGTTTTACGCCCCACGCTTTTAAAAGGTCTTCTCGAGTGCGCCGAGAAAAATTTTGCCAAACAATCTAAACAACTTAATGTCTTTGAAATTGGGAAAGTACATCTCAGAGAAAATGCGCAATTTGTAGAACCTTTGCAACTTGGTATTTTACTTACAGGACATCGTACCTTAGAACATTTTTCAACAAAAAGTGAACCTTTTGATTTTTTTGATCTCAAAGCAATCATTGAGGCTCTGCTTACACATCTTAACTGCCAACACATCACATTTAAACCTTCCAATTATCCTCTTTTTCATCCTCATCAGCAAGCTGTGTTGATGTTTGAGAATTTACATCTAGGGGCCTTGGGAATGCTCCATCCGCAAGTTGCAAAACTTTTCGATCTTTCACAACCTGTTTTTTTAGCTGAGATCAATTTGAATGATTTACTCACGCTAAAAAAGAAACGAACGATCTTGCCGCTGCCTAAATTCCCTTCAACCCAACGAGATTGGACGCTTTCTCTAAAGGATACGTTCCACTATGCAGATTTTAAAAATGCGCTTACAACACTAAATTCAAATTTACTCAAAAATGTGCAGCTTTTAGACATTTATTCTGGAGAACATGTGACAAAAGGCATGCAAAATTTCACATTTCGTTTTACGTATGCCCATGACAAAAAGACACTGTGTTTTGAATCGTGCGAAAAGGAGCACAATCGAATTTTACAACATTTGACAAAAGCTCTTGCGAATTTCATCTAATATAGCACTTGCTAAAAATTATAAAAAACGCAATGCTTGCAAATAACTGATATTACGCTACTCTCTCCTATTTAGTAGGAAGACTGCAAAGGACAATCTACTGCATATTGCTCCTTGTCCAACTCTCACGAGTTGCACTTCGTTGCAATATTTGTATCTTGCCCCTTTCGCTTTCCCCCTAAATAGGAGAGAGTAGCGTAATATCAGTAGAAATTATCGAGGTTCACATGGGAAAATTCTTTGGTTTCATTGCTTTTGTGTTGATGATGGGGTGCACAGCGTCTAAAGACACACAAGATCAAGATTCTGTTCAATACGTCCATAAGTATGGAACACACATTACATTTGACGAATGGTTCGAATACGGACAAAGCGGACAAATCATTACGTATTTAGACAATGGCGTACAAATGACAGAAGCCTACGAAAGTGGCATTTTACATGGGGATCGCACCTTTAGTTATCCTAATGATAGTGCCGCAGAGAAAACAGAAGTGTACCATAAAGGAAAACTCCAAAAAATCATCTATTACCATCCTTCCAACCTTCCTGTAGCACAAACAGAATTTTTGGGAAGAAATGGGATTAGAGAAACCAAATGGTCTCGATTTGGGTTTCCTCATGTAATTGAAGTGTATAGAAAAGGCCGTTTAGTTGAAGGTGAATACTATTGCAGTAAGGGAAATCTTATATCTCAAATAAAAAATCAAAAAGGGGTACGTCTAGATCGTGATTTCAATGGAACTTTACTCAAAAAAGAGATTGTAGAAGATGGCATTGTCACGCTTTCGATCGCTTTTTATGAAGATTTGTTTCCAAAAAGCATCACAACCTTTGATAAGAGAGAAATCCACGGGATTCGAAAAATATTTTTACTCGGAGGAGAGCCTGTTTCAGAAGAGGCTTATGAATATGGTACTTTACATGGAATAAGCTTGAATTTCCAAGATGGCCATTTGATCCACTCCATTTCTTATAGACGTGGGAAAAAATCCGGCCTTGAAAAACTTTTTTCTATCGATGGAGAACTTATCAAAGAAATTTCATGGAAAAACGGAAGTAAGCATGGTCCTTCAAAATCTTATTCGGAAGGCAATGAAACTGTGGAATGGTTCTTTGAAGGAGAGCCTGCAACTCAAATCCTTTACGAACAAAAAACTGTAAGTTAACGGTCAAGAGAGTTAGGTGTAGTATCAGTAAGTTAGAGGATTCCTTTTCTTAGTTGTTCATACAAAGATTTTTCTTTCAATTGGCTTTTCGTATCCATTTCGTTGGATAGTTCGACTTGGTCTACATCTTCTGCTTGTATTTCATCACTCTTTGTATGATTGGATATATCTATATCCTCAAGTTCAATTTGATCTCTTATCACATACATCGCATCAAGATTTGTCTTCAAAACCGTTGTTTTATCCACCTGCCCTATACAATTACAGGGTTTTTTTTGCTTTTTAGTAGGTCCACTGCAAGCCACTAGAAGCACTAGCACTAAGCTACACGCCATTTTCAACATTTTTTACTCCAACCAGTTATCTAAACGAACATTCTTGTCTAGGGCCAGAACGTTTTGTTCCAAAATCTTTATGTTTCATATCTTGTTTTTGATCTGGATCTTCAGAAATACCAGGTTCCTCACTTGGAGGAGGAGGTGGTGGTGCTTTTTTACTCTGACAGCTATAGGTCAACAAACATAATGAACACAAAAGTACAGTTCTTAACATAGATACCTTCCTTCAAATTATCTACCTAATTCGAAGAGTACAGATCCTAGAATAAATGTACATTCAAATAAAAGCCTTAATTTTGGGTTTCGTTCGCTTAATTGACCTTACGCTACTCACTCCAGCTTGTAGAAAGGCTGCAAAGAATGCTCTACATCGTATTATTCCTCGTCCAACTCTCACGGAGTTGAACTTCTGAGTAATACTTGTATCATGCCTTCGCTCTTCCTATAAACTGGAGTGAGTAGCGTAATATCAGTTAAGTCATTAGGAGATTCTCTTAAGAGTATCGCAGGAAAAGACCATTTTAAAGATAAAAAATACGAAAAGAAAGGCTATCTACCTGAGAATACATGAAACTAACCCAAACTTAGGGTTAAAACAAAAGAAATGAACTGTAAAGCCTTACAAAAAACACCTTCTAAAACGAAGGTGTTTCAAATATACTTCCTCACTAAACAGTATGAAAACGACTATTTTGTGATTTCTGTAGCAACTTTGCAGGCTTCATTATGTGAACTATTGCAGGAAGAAAATCCCACCATAAGAACAAAACTTGCACAAACAAAAATAATTAACTTCATCTCCAACTCCTTAGTAAAAAATAATTAACTTTCTTCTATCCCACTTGCGGGATGTTTTCTGATTACCCCTTTAGTCTACTCATTAACATAAAAAAATAAAAATAAAAAATAAAAAATTTTTAATCCCCCCCCTATTTCACCCAAATTTTGCTGCACTTTGAGATTGTTATATCAGAAGAAAAGTAACGCATACCTTTAACGGTGAGTGTTTTTATGTCTCTTTTTCTTTAAAAACCAAAAGTTTTCTGTGCTGGCCACATATAGTAGTATTTTTTTCACTTGTTAAAAAATCTTCATGTAAAGTATCCTGGGGATTCAAAAATTAGAGGAAAAACATGGTAAGATTTAGTGGAGCTAAAAACAAAATTGCAAGACGGTTTGGAATCAACATTTTTGGAAGATTACGTAACCCTATGCTCCACAAGCAAAATCCTCCAGGACAACATGGTGCAAAAAGAAAAAAGAAATCCGATTACGGCCTTCAGCTAGAAGAACAACAGAAATTAAGAGCATGTTTCGGAATGCTGTCAAAAAAGCAACTTTTAAAATGCTACAAAGAAGCATCGAGAAAAAAAACAGGCACCATTGCTCACAATTTCATGGAGCTTTTAGAGCTGCGCTTAGATACTGCTGTTTATAGACTGAAATTCGCAAATACAATCTTTCAGGCACAACAGTTGGTAGCTCATGGTCATATCCTTGTTAATGGGAAAAAAGTCGATATCCGTTCATTCAAGGTCAAACCTGGCACCCATATTTCTATTAAGGAAAAATCTCAAAAACTTCCCTTGATCAAAGAAGCACTTGAAAGTCCTATGCGCGAAGTGCCAGAATATTACAGTTTAGATGCTACCAAGTTTTCAGGTCAATTGATCACAATACCAGAAATCGATCAAATACCGATTCCCCTTGTCAATATCCCTCTTGTGTGTGAGTTTTTAGCCCATACAAGCTAATTGGAACATCCTATTAACCTGAGTTTTGGGTTTATTTCATTCATTCTCAGGGAGATAACTCTTTCTTCTCACGTTTTTTACCTTAGAAATGGCCTTTTGACCATTCCCTGCGGTAAAAATCCCAAGAATTTAAGAGCAATCTCCTCGTGATACTGAATAAACTAAACCCAAAACTCAGGTTATTAGACTTATTCTGATACACGACCAAAATGATTACTCAGTTTATCGAAGAGCTTGTCAAAGATCAAATAAAGACCAAAAAAGACCATCCCAAAGAATGCAAATTTTGCAATTTGCAATAAGAGAGTCCTTTGTAAAAAATAATTAGCAATAAAAAGCATTCTGTAAGTTAAGATCATAGACAGACATGAAGTGATGAGCGTTTTTATAATTATACGCACATCAAAGAGTTTTTCTTGCGTCTTTAAGCACAAAAAGACCATCAAGAAAAGTGATGATAATGAGGTTGAAAACGCAATGGAAATCGCCCCTAATTTAAAATAAAAAACAAAAAGCGCATTCAAAATAAGATTCAAAAGCACTGAAAGAAGTGCAAAAACGCTGGGTGTTTTATACTCTTTTTTTGCATAAAATGCATTTGTCAAAATGACATTTAAACTTGCAAAAGGAAGACCCAAACCATAAGCATATAAGCAATGTGTCACTTGATAAGAAGTCACTAAATCAAATTTTCCTCTTCCATAGATCAATTCAATCCCGAAAAATCCAAGAGGGAAAAAGCAAAATGTACATGGGATAATCAAATATAAAGATTTCTTGATCGCTTCTTTTAAGTAGAATTTATAGGTTTCTGTATCCTTTTTACAAAAGGCCTGACTCAAAGAAGGAAGCAGTGCAGAGGCAATCGAAATCGCAAAAAGGGAAAGAGGAAGCTGATAGAGTTTAATCGAATACCAAAGATAGGCGGGGCCCCTTGGATCTGCAATTTTGGCTAAAATGGCATCCACAACGGCGTTGACTTGTAAAGAACCGACTCCCACAATCGCTATGCTCAGTGATTTAAAGACTTTTTTGATGTCTTTAAAATGCACGCCCCACTCATGTAAAAGACCTTGTTTTATATCAAGCTTACAGATGCGATACACAGGAATAAACGTAAAAAGCCATTGCAAAAAAAAGCCAAAAAGCACTGCAAAGGAAAGGACATAGACGGCAAAAACACGTGAGTGACTAAAGGTGAGCACCATCGCTCCAATCCACACAAAATTTAAAAAAATATTAGAAACAGCGGGCAAGAAAAAACGCGATTCGCTTTGGAGCAATCCTTGGTTCAGAGCAAAAAGTGTAATCAGCCCAATACATGGAATCAAAATACAACTTAATTGAAAAATAAAAGTCCATTCTGAACTAATATTTAAATAGATCAGCAATCTAAGGGTTCCTTCTGACAACAAGATAAATACACTTAAAATACCAAGAGTACTAATGATCAAATCTCTAAAAAAATATTTTCCTCTATCTTGCGTTTTGAGTTTTGCCGACTCGTAATAGGGAATAAAAGAAACTCCAAGTCCACTTTCTGCAAAAAAACGCCGGAAAAAATGCGAAATTCTATACGCCACTGTAAATGATGCAATGAGGGCATCAGCGCCAAAAAAAAAGGCCATTGTCATCTCGCGCAATACCCCACTCAATTTGGAGATGAGCGTTCCTGACATAAACCGATTTGCGGATCTAAATAATGTTTTAGTTGAATGCATTTCTTGAAAGGATCATAGATATTTTGTATAATTTCTGTCATCAATGAAAAGAGGAAAAATGGATAAAAAAAAGATTTTGGTAGGAGCTCATACATCGATTGCAGGAGGGGTGGAAAATGCCCTTTATCGAGGACAAGAGATTGGAGCGACAACGGTGCAGATTTTTACAGCCAATCAAAGGCAATGGAATGCAAGACCCCTAAAACACGAAAATATCAAGGCATGGTTTGAAGCAAAGCAAAAAACGCAAATTGATATTGTCACTAGCCATGGAAGTTATCTAGTCAACTTAGGATCGCCAAAAAAAGATGTGCATGAAAAAAGCCTAGAGGTGTTTAAAGAAGAAATTCAACGCTGCCAGGCTCTTGAAATTAACTTTTTAAATTTTCATCCAGGAGCCGCTTTGCATGAAAGCGAAGAGGCTTGCTTAGATCACATCATTCATTCTCTTTTGAAAATGGAACCCTATTTGCAAAAAGGTTCTTTACGTTTACTTCTAGAAACCACAGCTGGACAAGGAAGCCAAGTAGGCTATAGATTTGAACATTTAAAATATATTTTAGATCAGACTGAACGCCACATTCCCATAGGTGTTTGCATCGATACCTGCCATATTTTTGCAGCAGGATATGATTTAAGTACAAAAGATGCTACACTCAACACACTTAAGACATTTGACAAAGTGATCGGGCTTGATAATCTCTATGCCTTTCACTTCAATGATTCAAAATTTAAATGTGGAGAAAAAAAGGATCGGCATATGCACCTAGGAGAAGGATTCATTGGTTTAGATGGTTTTAAAACATTGATGACACACCCTAAAACATGTAATGTGCCTAAATATTTAGAAACTCCCCTAGGCCCTAGCCGTTGGGAGAGTGAAATTGAACTTTTAAAATCTTTTACCCAAAATACATATGCGCGTTAAAATTACTGATATAAAAAACATCAACCAAAGCGTCCTTGTCCAAGGATGGATCAAAAGTGTGCGGGCACAAAAAAACTTTGCTTTTGTAGAACTCAATGATGGGTCGCAACTGAAAAACCTACAAATCGTCATCGATGCCACACTTCCAAACTATGAAGATCTCATCTTGAGTTTAAGCGTAGGAGCTGCCATTGAAGCCCAAGGAATGCTCGTGGAAAATCCCAATAAAAAAGGGATTGAAATGCAAGCTACTAGCATCACCATTCTAGGAACCTGTCCAAAAGACACATATCCTTTGCAAAAAAAACGTCACAGCTTTGAATTTTTAAGAGAAATCGCCCACCTAAGACCCAGGTCTAATACTTTTGGAGCTGTTTTTCGCATAAGAAACGCTCTTTCTTTTGCTACACACGAATTTTTTCAAAAAAGAGGATTTTTATATATCAACACTCCGATCATCACTGCATCTGATGCCGAAGGAACTGGAGAGATATTTTCTGTCAGTACAAAAGATGATAAACCCTTCTTTGGAAAACCCACCTTCCTAACCGTTTCAGGACAACTCAATGCAGAAGCTTTTGCTTGCGCTTTGAGTGATGTCTATACTTTTGGCCCGACGTTTAGAGCCGAATACTCAACTACAACACGCCACGTTGCTGAATTTTGGATGATTGAACCTGAAATGGCTTTTGCTGACCTTGAAGTCAACCAAAATGTGGCCGAAAAGTATCTCCATGCAATGATCGAAACAATCCTAAACACATGCCAAGAGGACTTAGAATTTTTGGATCGCTTTGTAGAAAATGGTCTTATCCACAGACTAGAAGAAGCACAAAAGCCCTTCGAGCGCATCACCTACACAAAAGCCATCGAACTTCTAAATAAAAGTGGACAAAACTTTGAGTTTCCCACAACTTGGGGATGCGATTTGCAAACAGAACATGAAAAATATCTATGTGAACTCTTCAAGCGCCCTGTCATCGTGACTGATTATCCCAAAGAAATCAAAGCTTTCTATATGCGCGAAAATGATGATGGTAAAACAGTTGGAGCAATGGACATTTTGGTTCCTAAAATAGGAGAACTTGTTGGAGGTAGCCAAAGAGAAGAAAGATTAGATATTTTAACACAAAAAATTCAAGCTTTAAATCTTGATCTCGAAGAATACCAATGGTATTTGGATTTAAGACGCTTTGGTTCATGTGAACATAGCGGATTTGGGGTAGGATTTGGAAGGCTTGTACAATTTATAACTGGAATGGAAAACATTAGAGATACCATTCCCTTTCCGAGGTATCCAAATCATGCAACATTTTAAACTTATTTTCTTTGTTTTGATGACATTTTTACTTGGATGCTCCTCCAGTGAAAGCACCATCCCTCAAGATCCACAAATCGTCGTGGCAGAACCTCTAGCTCCACCCATAAAAAAAGTAAAAGTCGCACTCATTTTAGGTGCTGGCGGCAGCCGCGGGATGGCTCATTTAGGAGTTTTAGAAGTCTTAGAAGAGCATGGCATCAAGGTTGACTTAATTGTAGGATGTTCTGCTGGATCCATCGTGGGTGCGTTGTATGCAGATAACCCAGATGCTTTAGCGATTCGCAACATTTTGATTAATGTAAAAAGCAAAGAACTCCTAGACCCTTCTCTTTTTTCAGCACTCCAATCTCCATGGAGACCTAAAGGACCTGTTCAAGGACACTTATTAAAAAAGTTTATCTATGACAAACTTAGCGTTGATGATTTCCAAGATTTACAAATCCCTTTTATTGCAGTTGCAACAGATCTATTGACAGGAAAACTTGTCCTACTAAGATCTGGTCCCATTGCTCCTGCTATCTTAGCTTCTTGCGCCCTTCCACCTTTTTTTACTCCTGTGCATTTATATGGAAAATTGCTTGTCGATGGAGGCGTGATTGACCCTATCCCCGTCTCTGTTGCAAGAGAATTTGAGCCAGAGATCGTGATTACTGTCGATATTTCACCCGAATTAAAATACCAAATGCCAACAAATTTAATCTCTATTACGACACGCTGTAGTTATATTTCATACATCGAATTATCTCACCTAAAAGCGCATCAAGCAGATGTGGTGATTTCTCCAAAACTAAGTGATTCTGGTACTTTCGATGATTCAAAAAATTGGGTTTTGTACGAAGCGGGCAAAAAAGCAGCCCTTGAACAACTCAAGGAAATTAAAAAAAGACTAAAATAAACCCAATCAAAACACGATGCAGCGCACATTTAAGTTCAATAAGTTGATTCGTGATCTTTTGTACGATGACATGATCCAAAATGACACCGTTGTCAAATTAAAAGATGTTTCTAAAGAAGGTTTAATCCTCTACTTTAAAGAAAAAATTCTTGAAGAGGCGCAAGAATTGCAAACTTACATATAAAACATATAAGCTCCCTCCTCAAGCTCCAAAATCTCCATCTTTTAAAAAATCTCCTCAAGACTCACAAAAACAAAAAAATGTAGCATCACGTCCCCAAGATCCACTTCTTTCAAAAAAACTCATTCAACAACAAACACCTAATGTCCAACAAGATCCTCAAAGTGCAGCTTACCTAACGCAAGAAAAGCCTATTTCTACAGATTTTCAACCTGTTGATCCTGCAACACTAAAAAAGCCGCCTAAAAGAGATGATCTCCCTACTCCTGGAACAAAAATTCTATTTTTTGATCAACAAGGTAATAAACTTTCAGGCATTGTTCAAGGATTTGATTATAAAGGACGACCTGTTGTTGATGTCAATGGTCATCGCCATATCATTACCGATTCTGAATTGCAACAAGCACTCTTAACTCAACCTCAAACTTTTTCTTTAACTAAAATTCCTCAAAACCAGATTTACAAACCTAGCCAAAAATTTATTGCTCATATGGAAACTGCACTTAATCAAAAAGTCGTAGGAAATCAAACGGCAAAAGATTACTTAGATCAATTATATAG
>SDBV01006569.1_pt1 | contig 16087 bp, 14 predicted proteins | sample 2277081 | NCBI WGS metagenome assembly SDBV01 (sample SAMN10402039, study PRJNA504765) | marine sediment metagenome | isolation source: marine sediment core GS10_PC15, 223 cmbsf | place: Arctic Ocean: Southern Knipovich Ridge | collected 2010
CCTTCAACAATTTTTTAGAATAATCTCTCTGCATCATCTCCAAAGAATCAAGTGTCTTAAACAAAAATATGACCTTACCCCCTTCATTCCGCAATTTGGGAGACACTGAGCAGTGCCCTTTTCCTTTCATTATTAATTCCTTCAATTTTTCTAACTCAAACAAACTCATCTGAATTGCGCGAGCATTCAACTTTTCCTTATCAAAATAATTATTCATAAGTTCAACAAGTTGCCCCATTGCTTCAATAGCTGTATATTTTATTTTCCCTTCAAGATATCTGTAACTAAACCCATTTATTCCTGCACCTAAATCAAAAACATTTGTTTCCTTACCCAGAATTCTCTTATAAATTTCTTCATAATATGGAAATCTCTCACGAGTTGAAACATGTTTCTTCAAAACCCATTCTGGTTCTTTATCCTTCAATTTCAAAAGCTTCTGACTTACAAACGCTGAAAAAACCTCCCTCAAAAGTTTCCGCGTCAATTTAACCTTCTCTTCATCTCCATACTTCTCATTATCAAACCTTTCAAATGCCATCTCAACATCTTTTCTAGGCAACTGAGAAAATTCTTTCTTCTGAGTAATCTTTTCAATAAGCTCTTGTTTATCCATAAATCTTTTAACTTCCTTTAGTTTAAAAATCGTATGCAGATAAATTTTTATGAAGAATTCCCGACAGATGAAAACCTTATGAAATTAAAACTCGTAAAATGCCCAACAAAATTATTTGTAGCAGCAGATTCTCTAAAAGAGTTCAAAGAATTAGAAAAAAAAGTAAAGAAAATTAAAAAAAATACAGAAGTGGGTTATTGGCCAATTATAAAAAACTCTTATTGGATTTCTCAATTTGCAAATCATTCTGACTTAAAATAACTTTACAATGAATTAGAAACAATAAACAATCCTCTCTTAATCGATTTAGAACTTCCATTGAAAAAAGCTACCCTATTCTTCAAAAATCTGCCTGATTTTTCAAAAAACAAAGAGTTAATTAGAGAGTTTATGCAAAAAAATAAAAAAAGAATAACTACTGCAGAATTTCCTGCTCTTTCTTTTTTCAAAAAAGCTATGGGACTAAATTATGAAGTAAAAACAGAAAAAAGCCTAATGTTTTATTCGAGTATGGGGTCAAAAACAATAAACAACTATGTCAAAAAAAGATTAAGAAAAATAACAGATAAGACTAATTATTCAATCAGTTTAGGAACTATCGCCATAGGGATTCTAGGGAATGAACCAATTCTCACTCCAGAAAATTTAGAAAGAGATTTAGAATTTGTAAAAAATTCTGGATTTGATAAAGTAACTATATTCCGTTTAGGGGGATTAAATCAGAAATATATTAATATAATAAATTTCTTTCAAGATAAATAATATGCCAAATTTTAAGAAGAATATGCTTTCTTTTTCGCAGCAGCAAGATGTTGATTCATATCTGCAATCAAATCCTTTGTAGAATTATTCAAAGAACTGGCATAATCCAAATAAGTTTCAACCTCAACGCTTCCCGGAAATCCAATCACCTTTCCAGAAATTTTTCCCAATCTTTCAAGTTTTTTTTCTTTTGCTGAAGTTAAGAAAGATTGTGTTTCTGAAAGAGATTTACCTGCACTCCCGCGGAGATCCCAATATTTATTGACGGCTTCTTTATTACTCCATTCTTCATAGTGCCCATCTTGTTCTCGAACAAGCCAACAAGTAGAAGATAAAACTCTTTCTTCTACACTTCTTAATTTTGCTTCAAAATACTTTAATTTAGAAACAGATCTCACAAGATTTTCTCCTAACATTTCTCTTTCTTTTGTATAATGTCCCTCTATGAATCCCTTTCTTTTTTCAGAATCCAACAAAAACTCAAATCCTTCTTCATCAAATTCCAAATTCTTTTCTTCACAAAATTCCCTAATTTCACCTTCACCAAAACAAAGTCCAAAATCTTTTAAGGGATTTGAATTTCCAACCATTTGAACTAGGGGATCCTTAAATGTATTATCTAACTCTTCAAGAGAAAAAGAAATATAATCACCATCAAGAAGCTTTTCCCATTCGCCAGAACTTGCTGAAAAGAGTCTACCATTAGCCTTTTTTTTCAAAACTCCTTCAGAAGGAATTCCATAATCTGCAAAAATAATATGCGATTCTCCTAAATCTACGCTTCCAAAACCAAGAACCAAATTATGAAGGATTTCAGTTTGAAGTTTTTTATACTCCACAAATTCTCCACAAATCTGACCAGCCACATAATGAAGAACTTTATGAGGAATTGGGGGAATCAAATCTCCAGTAATTTCTCCTGGAAAACTAAAATTACGCCAACATAATCCAACATTTCCCTGGTTCTGATGAACTTTCTCTTTTAATGCAGAAATCAACTCTTCTTTAGGCATTTAGAAACATAAGAAAAAGAATTTAAAAGTATTTGTATACTATATTATATGCCAATCAACGCACATCCAGAATTTTTAGCAGCAGAAAAAATATATATTAATGCTGAAACAAAAGAACAAAGAATTGCTGCCTTAAAAAAAATGATTTCTCATGCTCCTGGACATAAAGGAGCAGAAAACCTTCGCGCACAATTAAAGCGAAGATTAGCCAGATTAAAATATGCAAATGAGAAAGAAATCAGACAAAAAAAAGGCGGTAGTAAAGCAGGAATAAAAAAAGAAGAAATGCAAGCAGTGCTTGTCGGAAAAACAGGCGTAGGCAAATCCTGGCTTTTGAATCAACTAACAAATGCAAATCCTAAAATCGCAAAATCCTCTCTCGAACAATTTACAACTAAAAAACCAATAGTAGGAATGATGCCTTTTCAAGGAACAAGCATTCAACTAATAGAACTCCCTGCAATAGATTCAGAATTTTATGATAAAGGAATTGCCCACACAGCAGATGTAATCTTAATCCTTGTAATAGATTTAAAACAAATTGAAGAAATTAAAAAAAATCTTACAAACACTCCTGGAAAAAAGATAATCATTTTTAATAATATTGAAAAAAAAGACATGCGAAAAATCTCTGCCACCCTTGCCTCAAAAAAATATAATTTTATTATTATTAATTCACAACAAAATTTTGACGAATTAAAAGAAATGATTTTCCAAAATCTCAATAAAATTAGAGTCTTCACAAAAGAACCAGGAAAACCAGCAGACAAAAATCGTCCTTTAATCCTCAATCCCAAAAGCACAGTAAAAGATGTTGCTGAAAAAATCCTCCACGGTTTTTCTTCAAGAATCCAGCAAACAAAAATCTGGGGACCTTCCTCAAAATTCTCAGGACAAATCACAGGTTTAAATCACGAACTAAAAGATTTAGACATTGTAGAGTTTAAAACTAAGTGAAAAAGCAACTATTAATTAAAATTCTGAGAAACTTATAACAACATCAGGGTGCTTACCTCTTAAAAGATAAGCTAAGAAATTGTTTCCTAGTTTGGCCCAAAACAAACGATTACCCTCAATTAACGGAAGCGATTTTATCCCTTTCCCAGCATCAGCAACGCTTAATTCACCTGAAGAAATATCATAAATAAAAATTTTATTGTCCCTCATAAATAAACTTTTAAGACTAAAGGTAGGTATGCTTGTCCATACAATTTTTTCTTCAGAAAAATCCCACACAAAACTACCTCTTTCTTCAGAACTAAGATCTACATCAAGATCTCCAGTAGATTCATCAAACAAATTATAGTAAGAAAAACCTTCCAAATTCCACTTCACTTGATTTCCCGTAAAATCAGGAGTCAATTTTTCCCAAATAAAAAGGTCACCTTCCTTTTTCATGAGTGGAGCTCCAGAAATCTCACTTAATAAAGATGTTGCCTCTTCATTGCTAGAAAAATTATATCTAAAGAGATTTCCATAAGCTATCCTCTCTTGAACAGGCTTCCCATTATCTGTTATAGTGGTGAAATAAATCTCCTCGCTATCTATACTTATTATCTTAATAAGTGGTGTTGGAAGAGACGTCAATAACACACTTTCTCGGGTAATAGGACTTAATGCATAAAGCTCCTGAGAAATTTTTCCAAGATCATAAGTCATACCATCTTCTTCCATTTGACAACTAGAAATAGCAATGTAAAATAAATTTTCTGATTCCGAAGATAAAAACGATATACTTGAGAGTACTGGGAATTGGCCTTCTCTACTATCACACCCATCAGGATTACTTGCAGAAGCTAAAGAATCAAATTCCAAAGAGAACTCCAATTCCTTATTTTGGATATTATAAAGAATAGATCTTTTATTTAAAGTATCCGTAAAAATAACATAATCTTTAGTCACAATCGTATTGGGATACCATGCTTCATTGGAAGGGATATTAATTTCCTGTCTTTCTCCTGTAACCGTATCAACGAAAAAGTAATAAGGTGCTCCAACATAATTTCCTTGCTCATATCCTTCAACCCCATAAACAAGAATCAAATCATTTGAAACAGAATAATAAGAAACAAAAGGATTCTTCCCAGAAACTTTTGTAATATCTGTTATTTCCGTAGCACTAACAACTCCCATAAATCCAAATAAAATAAACAAACCAAAAATCAACAACACACCTTTCTTCATGATATTAAATAGAAATTATATATATAAATCTTTTCAAAAATCATTCATAAGCTTTCTTAGATAACTCTTCCAACTCTTTTCTCTTTTTTTGAATTGGTTTCAATAATTCAGAAATTTCCTTTGCAACAGCATTTTTCAAATCAAGCGGATGAAGCTTCTTAGATTTGAAATCTTTTTCAAGAGCTTCATAATTTTTATATTCTAAATTCCCTCCAAATTTCTCTAGTCTTTCAATAACAAACTTTTCTTTTTTATCTTCCTTAAGAACCATTAAAACATATTTAGCAAAAGCCATTATCCCATTCTCTGGATCTCCAGCAACACAATCTGCTCCATTAATTTTTTGCTTAACTGTTTTTTCATCGTCCAACAAATCAATCTTTGACTTTTCATCAGAAGCAGACATCTTTTTTCCAATCAAACCAGGAACCATTGGATTCATTAATTCAATTCTCGGGTTGTATCCAATCTTCTCAAGATTCTCTCTAGCAAGAACCATTATTTTTCTTTGATCCATTCCCCCTAACTGAGCATCAACTTCTAAATATTGTTCGTCGACAGCTTGTAACAACGGATACAAAAGTCCAGAAAGTTTTGCATTATCTCCTTCCACATTCTTAACAACTTCTGCAGCAGCCCTTTTTGCATCGCGAATAGAAGTATTGCTCGACATTTTCAAAACATCATACATATATTCTGGAGCAAGTTGTATTTCAGAACCCTTGACAAACTCCAACTCTTTTATATCTGCTCCAACAGCTTGAATCATTAACGGAATAATTGCTTCATAATAATCATACCTCTTCTCCAAAACAGTCCAAGCCACATTATCCAATGCTGCATGTAAATCTGCCAAAAGAATTTTAACATGAAAACCAGCTTTCAATAAATCTGCTATTTTTAATGCTGGTAAAAAATATCCTACATGGGGTCTTCCAGTTGGAGCAGTCCCCCAATAAACAACTGGTTTTTTCTTACCTTTTAACAACTTCTTTAATTCCTCTTCTCCAATTACTTCTTGAAGATTTCTAGTTACTAATTTAAATTTCTTTTCAAAATTCATAATCTAACATTAAAAAAGAACTATATAAAATTATTTCTTCTTTCTCGGCTTAATCGGTTCTATAATATTCTCTTTATTCCATGCTACAATTCCTAAGAATATATAACCAACTAAAGGAAGCAAAAACAATAATGAAAACCATCCAGGATGCCCAATTTTTTCATAAGTCTTCCATCTCCAAATAAAAAAGAAAACTGTGAAAGTAATTGAAGACGCCCAACAAACAATTGTTCCAAAAACAGGGACAAACATAAAAATCCCTCCCAGCAGAAACAAAATCGGCCACCAAGGCATCTTAGCTATTCTTGAAGTTAACAACGGCTTCCCAACAATCGGAATCCACGCCAACCAAACCTTCTCATCTTTCGCTTTTTCAGCAATTTTCATATATGCAAAAGAACTATAAACATAAATTCCAATTATAAAAAGAAATGACACAAACAATGCTCCGAGTATAATTGAAAAAATTAAGGCAATAATTCCTGCAATCGCATCGCCTGTAAAAACCTCACTCAAATCTAATGTCAACTCCTGTAAAAATAACCAATTCATAAACTAAGCAAGAATTATTAATTATTAAATCTTTCTCAATACATGCTTTTCCAAATTTTCCTTTCTCTTTTGTTAGGAATGCTCGCAGGAATATTCACTGGTTTAATTCCTGGAATACACATCAACACCCTTGGAATAATTCTTATCTCCTTATCTATAACTATTTTTTCTTCTATAAATCCAATCTATCTCGTAGTTTTCATAACCTCTATGGCAATTATCCACACTTTCCTTGACTTTATTCCTTCAATCCTCCTAGGTTGCCCAGACACAGATACAGAATTATCAGTTCTCCCTGGACACGATTTATTAAAACAAGGACAAGGATACAAAGCAATTATCTTGACAACCTACGGAAGTTTAGCAGCAATTTTTGCAATAATTCTCATCGCTTTCCCAGCTGTTTTAACAATTAGTAAATTCTACAATCTCTTAACAAAACCTTATATCATGCCAATAGTTTTAATTATTATTTCTCTACTTTTAATTTTCCTAGAAAAGAAAAAACTTTCTGCACTTTTTGTTTTTCTTCTCACAGGAGCATTAGGTCTATGTGTTCTAAATTTCCCTTCCCTCGACCAACCGCTTCTTCCCCTACTTACAGGACTTTTCGGAGCATCCATGTTAATTTTAAGTATAAAAAATAAAACTAAAATTCCAGAACAAAAAATATCAAAACCAAAAACCAAGTTATTCAAACCCTTGCTCGGTTCTTTAATTGCTTCGCCATTGTGCAGTTTTCTTCCAGGCCTAGGTTCTGGCCAAGCCGCAATAATTGGAAACTTAATTGCAAAAACAAACAAAAAAGGATTTCTTATTTTACTCGGTGCAACAAACACTCTTGTAATGGGTTTCTCATTTATTTCACTTTATGTTATTTCAAAAACAAGAACAGGTGCCGCAGTTGCAATTCAAGAACTGCTCCCTAATTTCTCAAACAAAATTCTAATATTAATTCTCATAATAATTCTCATAACAGGAATAATTTCCTTTTTCCTCACAAAAACTCTCGCAAAATTCTTCTCCAAAAACCTAAACAAAATAAATTACACAAAAATTTCCATCGCAACTCTATTAATCCTTATTCTAGTTATCACACTCCTCTCAGGATTCATAGGATTAATTGTTTTAATTGCCTCAACCCTCACAGGAATTTATTGCATCTCATTAAAAGTTAAAAGAACTCAAATGATGGGTTGTTTACTTTTGCCAACGATAATTTTATACCTCACCTAATCATCTAAGAAAAAAATACCAAACAGCTCCTGCAGCAATCGCAAGAACAACAAGAACTATAATTAATATCCAAATCCATTTCTTCCCAGATTTCTTGGTAACATCTTTCCCATTTGCAGTCTTTAAGTCTTTACCCTTCTCCTTAACTGACTCCACATTCTTGTCCTTTGCTTGTTGCTTTATTGGTTTAGTTTGCTTCTTAACATCAGTCTTCGGAACACTCTTGCTCTTTACGGTTTTTACTGGAACAACTTTTTTTGCAACAGGTTTTTTCTTCTGCACTCCCACCATCGGCAATTTCTTTGGAATAGGATTAGGCCTTTCCATCGCCTTTGCCCGACCCATCTGCGCAATCACAGCAATTGCCGCCTCATCAACAGCATTCCTATCTTGACCAGAACTAATCAAATATTTTTTCAAATCACTCAAACTATATTGCCGAGAATATCTCAACAAGTAATCATATACTCTTTTATCCACCATCTTTTAACTATCAAGAAGGAAGATGTTATAAATCTTTTCCCATCATCACATAAACTCCCCCAACTTCCCTTGTCGTTCCAACTCCTTCCCAAAAACACTATCAATATTCTCTTTTATCAACTGAAGATTTTGTTTTACATACGAAGAAAGCCCATACTTATTAGCCAAATCAATAGCTGGCTCAAGATATTTCTTAATCCCTCCTTCATTAATTGTAAAAATTATCTTTCCACCACACTTATGACAAACACCTTTCAATGGTGGCCTCCTCATAATCTCATTACAAGCCACACACCTAAATCCCTGCATTGAAAACTTCCTAAGATTACCTTTCAAATCCCGAATAAAATGCCTCTCAATAATCAACCGCGCAACATCAGAAGTATCCACAGCCCTAATCCTCTCAACCAGCTCCATCTGATGTCGAACCTTCTCTTGCATCGTAGGCAAAATCTTATATGAAGAACAAACAACCCCATCATTAAAATCAGTTGTATCATGAGTAAATCCCAGACCAATAAAAGGATCCTTACCTTCTTTTAAAACAGACTTAACATTCTTTATCTTAACCTCTGAAGAATGTTTTCTCTGCTCTGCTAATTGATAAAGTTCTAAAGGATATCCATAAGAAAGTTCAAAATCTAAAATCTGGTCATCGACTTCTCCTGCATCAATCTTTACATTCAAAACTAATGGCGCATCCTGAGTCCCGCCACGATGACTCGGCAAAAACTCTCTTGAAAAATTAACTAATACATCGCCTAAAAGCATAATCGCAGCTTCATCACCATCACAATCCCGTCTTATCGCTGCATGCATATAAGGACTAGCAAACAATCCCAAACTATTTGAAAAACCAATAAACCTGCAGATAACCCCTGCACAATTATGCGGCGCCATGCAAACTCCTAATTGCCCAACCAAATCATCCCGAGTTTTGACATTATATATCGGTTTCTCTCCATAAAATTTAACTAAAAGTTCATCTATAAATCCACTAATCCTCATAAAAACATCATCAGCCTTTTCATCTAATGATTCTGGAGAACTCGGTAAAATCAAATCATGTGGCATCAACTCTAAAATCTGCTCATCATCAACTAAATCCCTTCCATAAACATCTTTATCATAACCTAATTCTTTTAATTTGTCAATACTCACTGAAACTTCCTTGGGTTTAAATGAAACTAAAGGCAATTCAGTGCAATCAAATCTAATAGTCCCATCTTTATTCACTTGCAAATTATGTGAAGATCTCAAAATCCCTTTAGCAAGATTTTCTATCTGATGATTCTCTGAAGAAGTTCCTCTTACCCCTTTAATCAAGGGTGGTAATTCGGATTTGCTCAGCCCTAATTTTTCAGCAGCCTTATTATAATAATGATTCACATCTATATCTCTTGTATAAAATAACGCACCAAGCTCATGCTCCTTACATTTTGTTAAAGAAGTCTCTTGACATTCAAAACAATAAAACATTTTCTTACATTCTTTTTCACAATCTTCACAAACAGGATAAATTGTTTCTTTTTTACATTCTTCACAATAATAAACAGGGAAAGAATTTCTAACCTTGCCCACTTCACAAGCAGCTTGCAAACTTCTCAACCTACCTCCCTCCCTTCCAACAGGAAATAAAATATTCGGACTACCAACCAATTTTCTAAGCTTAGCTTTTTCAGGTCTTCCCATTCTCGCACCAATAAACTCCCCTGCCTTATCTTTAATTTCAAAATCAGAAACAAAATTAATAACCTCCAAAATCTTATTACCTTCTGATAATTCATCGGAGGTTCTTGTGCCCTCCTTGGGTACACCCTTGGGTGCCAACTTATATTTTTTCTCACTAACAAAATCTTTCAGCAATCCTGCTTTTTCCAAAACTCTTAAATCAATTCCCAAGTTAACCAACAAAGCTTTACTCTTTTCTTTTTCAACAACCACATTTTCAATAGTAACTCCATGTTCAACCCCTAAAAGTTCCAAAGCTCTTTTACCTTGTGAAAATTTTTCTTGAAATTCCTTATGATATGGAAAAATAATTTTCTTATCAGCAATAACAGAATTTTTTATCCACTTGACCAAATTCAAAAATTCTCCTTTTGAAATTTCTGTCCAATAAAAAATAAATTCAGGATGTAATGGAATCCCATACTCTTTACTTAATTCAACCGCTTCATCCAATGAAACACTCCAAAGATTAGAAACCTTACCACCTTTCTTTTCTAATTCCAATCCCCACCATTCCTCAACATAACCTGGTTTTACTAAATCAGCATTTCTATTTTCCACGTCGCTAAATGGAAACAAAATGTCTCCAAGATAAATTATTTCTTCAACATCTGGATAAAGTTTTTTTGCTTCTTCTTTTGTCTTAAGTTTTTTCACACTTCCATTAAACAATTTCACAATAGGCCCATCAATCGAATCACAAACAGTTGTAACACAGCCCTTAGAGGGTTTTTCAATTTTCAATTGCGTGCCAGTCGCAATAAAAGAATCTGTAATTGCCATGGTTGCAGGATGAATAGATGTTGCACTAAACCCATTAACTCTTCCCCTGCCATATCTAAATCGAAAACTTCCAGATCTAGACGGATGCCCAAACACAGGCCTTCCAGCAACCAAATCCCTAATATAAGTCGGCGACTCATCAGTCACAGTCTTCCCACTTTCTCCTTTCTCATGAATCTTAATATACTCCTCTAAAAAATCCCATCCAGTGCTCTCAAAACCCCTTTCTTTAACACTCTTCAAAAGTCTAAGTCCCTTTTTTGCTTTCTGTGCCAACCCTTCTGAAAAAATCAAACACATTCCACCTCGAATAAAATTCGTATCCATTCTATCAAGATTTTTATAATTTGAAACTTCTAATTTTTCAGTAGGGTCTCCTGCAAGCTGAATCGGCAAATTCTGCGCCAAAAAAGTCGCTTCTTCAACAGTTGGAAGATACTGCAAGTTAGTTACATAATCATGATAATCGTAATTCTCTGTAACATATCTCTTAACTTCCTGCTCATTCGGGTCATACTTAGCATAACCAAACAACTCCCTCAAATAATCAATCAACATTAAAACCACACAACTTGCAGTTGTCCCAGCACTCCTAATCGGCCCAGAAAAAGATGCAATAAAATAATCTTTATCCTCTCTTGTCTTTCCTAATTTTAATCCTGTAAATCCTTCAATCGGTGAAGAAACAACCCCCAATGTAATATATGCAAAACCAACTCGTATTGCTGCCTCAATTGCTTCGAGTAAATTCGCAAATTGACAAAACTTTTGTTTTGAAATCTCCTCTGCAATTTTAAACGCAACAGCAGTATCTAATTTCCCATATTCTTTTTCTAAATCAAGTATCCTTTTATCAATTCCACAACCAGTCATCTGAGGATAAATTGTAGAAATAAGCCCAACAACTTTTTCAGCCATACTCATTGCCAAGGGAATCTCAACTTTTTTCACAGGATCCAAACCCTTTTCCCTAGCTTGCTCTGCTATCTTATAAACTTTTCTAACATCTCTTTCAAGATTTTTAAAATATGTCTCAGTTTCCATTTTAATGTGGTATTATTTTAATTCTCCTAACTAATTTTGACTTTTCTTTTTCTAAATTGATAAAATCTGCATAATCTCTTGAAATCTCACTTAATCTTTTAACAGAACCATTAACAGAAATCCCAGGGTCAACATATCTAAATTTCTTTTTTAATCCAATTCCATCTTCATTGTATTCTACACTAAATCCTTTTCTAAGCAAATCTAAACTCTCTAAAATTTCCCTTTCTCCACATCTATCCAATAAATTCAAAACATAATTATCTGTTTTTCTCAAATCCTCCGAGGAAATAATCCCTATGCCCAACGCTTTATTCAGGACCTTCGCTAAAATATAATATCTTGCTCTTGCTTGATCACCTGCCCAATGTTCATTTTGCATTTGCATATAAACTCTTCCAAATAACTCTCCAACCGATTTCTCTTCAAAAACAAGTTCATTATTTTTAACCATTAAATTTCCAAAAAAGTTGCTTGCAAAATCAAACTTGCCTTCTGATTGCAATTCTCTCAAGGAATAATCAACTCTATCGGCACAGAGAAGCGGAGCTTCCCTCTCTAACAATAAAAAATCTTCAACCTTAGAAACTTTCTTATAACATAGGCTATTTCTCTTCAAAATTTCTGGAATTTCAGAATTTTCAATTATCTCTTCATGGATACTATCTTGATAATCTTCTTTAGTTGGATCACCAAGAGTCCAATCAATAACATGTGAAAAAGCTGTATGGGAAACATCGTGCAACAAACCAGCAATTTGTTCTTCTAAACTTACTCTCAATTTTCTCAAAAGAATCATAACTCCAATAGAATGTTCATATCTCGAAAATCCATTTTTTTTGTGATAATACTCTCTTGGAAACCATTGAGATACTCCTTTCAACCTTTGAACAGAATCTGAATTAATTAAATCAATCAAAACTCTTTCATCTATTTTTTCTTCTCCATAAACTTTATCTTTAATTTCCATATCAATAACCATCCAATCCCTCTTGAAATTTATCAATTTCTTCCTGCGAAACATTTACTCCAGGCAACCAAGAAGCATATTTCCTACTACAAAACAAATCAGTCATTTGCACAATTAATTCATTTTGAGTTGGATTCCTTGCTTGTTCCGCCTCTTCTTCTGGATACGCAAATCTTCCCATATGATATCTAACACAATTCTTAATCTCTGTTTTTTCAGGTTCTCTTAAAGAAAATTTTTCTAAAAAATTCGCACCAATTTTCCCATGTTCTCTATCTGTACTCTCTCCCCAAGGATCACCATTCTTTTTTACATCATGCAAAAAGATTCCAGCCAATACAATATCTGAATTCAGGGGGGACAAATCAAAATACCTGCACAAATCTACTCCAGTTACAACGCATTTCATCAAATGTCGAATCACACCACATTTTCCTTGGTCTTCTGGAGGATGATATTTTCCAGTTCCACTACAAGGTATTATCCAAAAACCTTCAGAAGCATTATCCAAAACTTCTTTAACAAAACCCCGAATTTCTAAATCCATTATTTCATTCAATCTCGAGTAAAGCAATTTTTTTCCTTCCATCATTCAAAATCCAAAATTTTAACCTCCCTTGTCATCAAATTAAACATCGGAACTTTGCAATGGTCTGGCTCACTTCCCATCTTCTCCATATATTCTGTCTTAGCTTCCCAAGAAGAACTAGAAATCATCAAAATATTATTATAATAAGAAACAGCACTTTTGTGCGTATGACCTGAAACAAAAATATCTGGAACTTTTTTTATCACAAGATTATCTTCTTCGTGGGGAAAATACTGAGTAGAAGTATGACTCGGAGCCAAATGCCGATTCTTCAATAAATAACTCATAATTTTGTGGGGATTGTTCATTCCTTTCCCCATAATTAAACTAGGAACAGTATTCACATAATAAGGAAAAGAAAACCCATGATAAGTTAATACATCAAAACCAGAAAAATTATTTACTGCACCTAAATTAATTGAAGCAGGATTTTCAGTCAAAATAACATTATCTAAATCATGTAATGCCCAAGCATATTTTTCACCAATCAATGGCTGCGGTTCCATCAATCGAACTCCATCATGATTCCCTGGAGAAATAATTATTTTAATATCTTTTCTAATTTTTTTCAATAATTTAGAAAAACCAATAAATTGTTCTTCAATATCTTTAATTTTCAAATCTCTTTCTTGAGCCGGATAATTTCCCACACCAGCCACCAAATCTCCAACAATAAAAAGATATTTTATTTTAGCTACTTCAGGAGTATCAGGAACTTTCCCATTAAGATAATCAATAAATTTCAAAAAACTTTCTTCTAAAAAAAGTTTACTTCCATAATGAGTATCTCCTATAAACAAAGCATATTCTTCAACAGGAGATTTTTTTCTTTTAAGAATATGTGAATCTGGAAAAATCACATCATTTGCAAAAAATATCTCTCTGTTCCCAGAACCCATAAATCCCAACACAGAATCAAGACTTATCTCTTCACCTTTTTTATAAATTTCAGGTTTATTCTGATTAATTAAAATTCTAATCTTACCTGTCAAATCCTCAACTTCCAATAAAATATTTTTATTTTTTGTAATTCTTTTATCTGAAACAATCCCAATTATTGAAATACCTTGACGATTATCTGAAATTTTATTTATTGAAACTAAATTAGTCAATTTAGGATTATCTTGTAAAATATTTTTTATTACATTAAGCCGATTCCTAAAATAATTAACAAAATCCTTTGTTTCAATCTTCTTCGAAGAATTCAATGACATAGAAGTAACTTTAATTCCATTAAAAGAACTTTTCTCCTTGACAATTTCCACAGGTCTTTCAATCTCTTTTGAAATCTCAATACTCAAACCAAGTTTAATTTTTAGTGTCTCCAATCCTTTTTGATTTTCCTCAGGCAATGTTGAAAAAACCCTACAAACTTGCTCTTTATTTTTATCAAACAAATTCCTCGTAATAATCCTTTCCTGAGTATGACTTTTAATTTTCTCTATAATTAATTTTACAGATTCAAGATCATTTGTTTCACTAAATAAATTCAAAATTTCTTTATCTACTAAAAGACCTTTCTGTATACAAAATTCTAAAATCTCCTTTGATTCCATTTTAATTTATTCTCAATCATTTTATTAGCTATAATTCAAAGAACTTTCAATAATTTCCTTTGCTTTCTTAATTACCTCATTTGAAATCGCCAACTTAATCTCCCTCATTCTCCCGCCCCTTCCTTTTGAAATTACTCTAACATTTATTATTCCCAACATGTCAAATTCCTGAATTATATCACTCACTCTTCTCTGTGTTAAAACCTCTAATTTATTTTGAGTGCATAAATCTTGATACAAAATATAAACATCTCCTGTAAAAAAAGGTTCTGATTTATTTTTTTCAGATAATTCAATTATTGCACTTAAAACAAGTTGAAACTGCTTTGGCTCTGAATAAATCACATCTAAAATTTTGTCCCTCTCAAGCTTTTCATTTGCATTATCAAGATGTTTTAAATAAATCTTTTTTGAATTATCTCTTTCAGCTAACTCTCCTGCAATCCTCAATAAATCCAATGCTCTCCTTGCATCACCATGTTCTCTTGCAGCATAAGCAGCACACTTCGCTATAACTCCATCCTCAACAACTTTTTCCCTAAAAGCTTCCTTTGCTCTCCTACCCAAAATATCTTGTAATTGCAATGCATTATAAGGAGGAAAAACAATTTCTTCTTCTGAAAGTGAACTCCTAACTCTTGGATCCAACTCGTCTAAAAAAGTAAGGTTATTACTAATTCCCACAATAGAAATCTGCGATTGAGAAAGTTCTGTATTAAGTCTAGTCAAATTATACAAAAAATCATTAGAAATTTTCATCACAGTTTGATCAATTTCATCTAAAATTAAAATAATAAGTTGTTTCTCAGAATCAATCATATCAATAAATTTATTATACACTGCTTGAGTCGGCAATCCTGTCGAAGGAACTTTACCCCCAAGTTTCTTAATAATCTCAGCCAAAATCCGATATTCTGTATCAGAAACTTTTTTCAATTTACAATTAAGATATTCAATCCTTAAATTAAAATCCTTTTCCTTTTTTAGTCTCTTTAACAATTCATTTCGAACATATTTAACTGATAATGTCTTACCTGTCCCTGTTTTACCATAAAGAAAAAGATTACTAGTTCTTTCACCTCGCAATGCCGGAGCAAGAATCGATCCAATTTGTTTAATCTCGTCGCTTCTGTGAGGAATAATTTCTGGCTGATAACTATTTTGCAACAATGACTTATTTTTAAAAATACTATTTTCATCAAAAGAATCAAAAATTTCATCAAGCTCTTTCCCTGTATCAACTTCAACCACCATTTAATGTCACACTCCTATTTCCTATGGAAAAAATTAACTTAATTATTTTTCCAACGATAAGAAATCATATCTGTATATAAAAGATTATAACTACTAAAAAAGAAGAACGCCTTTATTTCTTGTGGAAAATAATTTTTTATATCAAAACCAAATGTGCATCTTGAACTCCACAATAATAACTTAGCAAAAATCAAAATAAAAAATTATTATCTGGGATAGATTACTACTACTACTACTACTACTACTACTAC
>SDBV01006570.1_pt1 | contig 16083 bp, 16 predicted proteins | sample 2277081 | NCBI WGS metagenome assembly SDBV01 (sample SAMN10402039, study PRJNA504765) | marine sediment metagenome | isolation source: marine sediment core GS10_PC15, 223 cmbsf | place: Arctic Ocean: Southern Knipovich Ridge | collected 2010
AGTTGACTGACGAAGCGGGCATCGGCCACCGGCAAAATCGGGCTGGTGTCGATCACCACGAACTCAAAGGTCTTGCGGAGTTCCTTGAACAGGGGAGCCGCGTTGCCGTTGGACAACGACGCCAAGGCCTGCCGGTCCCATTGGCCGGCCGTTACCACCGAGAGGTTTTCCGTGGTGCTCTTATGCACCAGTTCGGCGATGCCGTTCTGCCCTCGAAGCATTTCCGAGACTCCCGGCGTCAAAGGCACCCCGAACACCTCGTCGAACGACGGACGTCGCAGATCGAAATCGACCAACACGGTGCGCCGTCCGGTCCGGGCGAGACTTAGCGCTAACTGTGCGGACAGGGTGGTCTTGCCTTCGCCACTGGTGGCGCTGGAAACCATAATCACGTGGCGCTGCTTGGGATCGGCGTTGTGTAGCAGACGGGCGGCAATCCCGTCGATCGATTCCGTCAGCCGTAAATGCCAGCTACGGTGCCGTTTCGAGGGCGACGCCAACCGGTGAATCACCCCCGCGGGAATCCGCGGCACCGAACCGATCACCGGCACCCGAAGCTTCTTCGACACGTCGTCGCTGGTGTTGATCCGCCCGGCGCGGACATCGAGGAAAGTGATTACGATGGCCGGACAGGCAAATCCCCCCAACACGGCGCCGTGCACGCCGCACGCGAGGGCACCGGCAAGGCAAAGCGCAAGCAACGCCAGGATGATGCTGCGAATACGCCAGCGTACCGGCATGGTTTGCAGTAGCGACATCCACGCAAGCCACCCGGTGCGCACGACCAGCCCTTGGTGGAACCGCCGGCTGCCGACCTGGTTTTCGCGGAAATTGCGGTACAGCGTTTCGGTCGCAGACACCTCTTCGCGCGTCGGCTTGGTGCGCACCGACATATAGCCGACCAGCATGCCATCGCGGATCACCGGCGTGGCATTGGCTCGCACCCAGTAATGATCGCCGTTTTTGCGTCGGTTCTTGACCAGCGCTGTCCAGGAACACCCAGCCTTCAGGGTCGACCACATATCCGCAAAGGCCTGCGTCGGCATGTCAGGGTGCCGGACGATGTTGTGGGGGTGGTCGAGGATCTCCTCGCTCTCGAAGCCGCTGACCTGGATGAAGGCGGCATTGGCATAGGTAATGTGACTTTGGGCGTCAGTCATCGACATCAGCGTGGCATCTGCTGCGAAGTCGTACTCACGCTGAGTAACGGGTAAGTTGTTGCGCATGGATGGGTTCCCCTGTTGTGTTATCGGTGCAACGCGGTCATTCTGGTGGTCATCGATGAGGTGGCCGAGAACGTTGTAGACGGAAGTTCAAGGAACGGACCATTGGCGATGAAGCGGCAGATCAGCTTTGCGGAAGCGGAAAGTACGGGCAAGAAGCGGGTGACAAGGCGTCAGCGTTTCGTGGCCGAGATGGAGAAGGTCGTGCCGTAGTCGCGTTTGCTGTCGGCCCTGGAGCCGTACTACTCGAAAGGCGGGCGAGGCCGGCCACCGATTGGCCTGGAACGTATGCTGCGAATCTATTTCCTGCGGCAGTGGTACGGGTTGTCGGACGAAGGACTCGAAGACGCGCTGTACCACAGTATCGCGATGCGCGCCTTGGCCGACATCGATCTGGCGGTCGAGGATGTGCCCGATGCGACCACGCTGTTGAAGTTTCGTCGTCTGCTGCTCAAGCACGATCTGACGCGCAAACTGTTCGACGAAATCGGTATCTCGCTGTGTGAGCGCGGGTTGATGATGAAGGAAGGCACGCTGGTCGACACGATGATCATTGAGGCGCCACCTTCGACCAAGAACGCCGAAAAGAGTCGTGCCCCGGAGATGCTCCAGACCAAAAAAGGAAACGCGTGGCACTTCGGTATGAAGGCTCACATCGGCGTCGATGCCGAATCGGGCCTGGTGCATAATGTGGTGGGAACGGCGGTCAATGAGTTGGATGTGTCGCAGGCCCATGCCCTGTTGCACGTCCATGAGCAAGAAGCGTTCGGCGACGCAGGCTACGTCGGCGTGGACAAACGCGAGGAAATGAAGGACGTGTCGGTAAAGTGGCACGTGGCGGCCAAGCGCGGAAAGATCAAGGCGATGCAGGAGGGTCCGCTGAAGGATCCGGTGATCGCGCTTGAGAAAGCCAAGGCGCAAATCCGCGCTCGGGTCGAGCATCCGTTTCATATCATCAAGAACCTGTTCCGTCACCGCAAGGTGCGCTACAAGGGATTGGTCAAGAACACGGCGCAACTGTTCAGCCTGTTCGGCTTGGCGAACTTGGTGATCGCGCGAAATCTGTTGCGCTCGGTTCATGGGAGCAATCCGTCTTGTGTGTGAAAAATGCGGGGACTGAAGCCCGATTCCGGGAAGAATTCACCGAAATCGGTGCTAATTCACTTCGCGGTCCGGAGAATTTCAATCCATCTCGTCTGCAACTAGGGCGATTGGTTCATGGATCAGCGTTTCCTTAAGGTTTCCGTCAGCCGTTTGAGCGCCGGAATCAGGCACATTTCGAGCATCGTAGGCCGCAACAAAACCGACACGTCGCGCGTAGTCTGGGTGAGCGTGTCGACGAGCTTGAGCATGGGGTCCGTCGGATAGCCCGTATGGCATACTTCGTTGCCAAACCGGATGTTCAAGAGGGTCATGTTCATTCGCAAGACCACGAACTGCTGGCCCAACTCGACGTTTAGTTCACGGGCGATCCGGCAGCATTCCTCTTCCGAATTTCATTTCCTGCAAATGGGCGACAAGGGCAGCGATTGCTCATGCGTCATCTGCTCGGTTTCGCCCAACATTTCCGTGCCGATGTATGCCCGAACGGCAAGGCCTGAACTGTTGACACGGACCACGCCTTTGTAGCGCCTATTGGTGCGCGGATCGAAGACCCAGCCGTCGCGCCACGCGTCATCTTCATAGCGTGTCAGCTTCGTGATGAGGACGCCGCATGCATTGGAGGCCGTGCCGGCGTCCTTATCCCAAACGATAGTGCCGCATAGCGACGATGGCTCATCTGAGCATGCCTTGAATTCGACGACCGCGTTGCCATCCGCCGTGCGCCACAGACCCTTTGCGTCGTCGGAGTCGGAAGCAAACGCTGGTTGCAGTGCCGCCGACGCGATGACCGGAATGAGCAAGCAAACAAAACGTACGGTATACATATTGGTATCCAAATTAAATGGAAAATTCTTGTTCCTTCGAGAATGCAGTTACCAGGTGCGATTTTTTCCAACAGCTACGAGCATCTCGTGTTCGCCGATAGCATTCGCGGCACGCGGTCAGTCTCCGAAGAAACGTAGTCAGATTAAGGTAGCTAAGGCTATTGCGTAGACGAAAAATTTGTCTTTCAAGTAGATGCCCTTACAACAGGTAAGTGTCCTCCTACCGGGCAGTTTCGCGGACTTCGAATCAACTATAATGCTCTTGCGAGAGCTACTCGCGCACAGTAACGGCGGCACGCCTCGCGAGCTGCGTATCACGTCCGATCATTTCCATTGTCTCGATCAACTTTCTCATCTTCTTAGGGTCGGTTCCGAGCATTCGAATCGAGCGGGCCTGTTCCGGTGGCATATGCACTTCGACCGATTTCTTGCGAATCGCAGTGAAGAGCGTTTCGGCGACGAAGTCTGGCGTCACCGCTTCTGAGACAAATGCGAGGGAGGTCGCGTCGTCTTTTTCCTCCTGTTCCAGCATCGGAGTTTCCGTTGATGTGGGATGCAGAATCGTGAAATCGATCGGACCGTTACGCTCCTCGAGCGAAACAGCATGATGAAACGCCCTTAAGGCGTGCTTTGATGCACCGTAACTTGCGATGCCTGGGAACGGCAAAAAGGAGGTCATGCTACACACTGTGACAATGTGTCCATGCCCTTGCTCCTTGAAACGCCGAACGGCAGTGAGAATCCCCGTGAGCGGGCCCATAAAGTTAACGTCGATAGTGCGTTGATGGTCGGCAAGCGGAACGTCACGTGCAAACCCCGTGCAAACTATCGCGGCGTTATTGATCAGTATATCTACCGGACCGAACTTATCGACCGTCGCGTCAAATGCCCGCTCCCATTGTCCTGACGAGCGAATGTCGAGTTCGATGGCGGCCGCACGCTCGCCGAGCGATGCGGCAACCTTGCGTGCTCCTTCGATGTTGATGTCGGCCAGCATGACACTATGCCCAAGCGCAACAGCGAGTTTCGCACTTGCCGCCCCGATGCCACTAGCGGCGCCTGTCAGTAAAATTACTTTCGATTTTTGTGTCTTTCGAACAGTCATTTTCATTCCACATCAAATTTAGTGAAGTATCGTGCAATACGTGCATGGAGCGATTTTCTAGAGCGACTACAAAGTAGCCTCGCCGAACCGGTACGGGTGCACTCCCTGCACCTCGACCTCGAAGGAGAGCAGTGTCCCCTCTTGCCGTTCTTCATCGAGGTCCGCTGCCAGTGAGGTCACGAATAGCGTCGTGCCATGGGTTCCCCCCAGACAAGGCATCGTCGTGCCGATTACCGGCATCTGGAGACTGCAAAGAAGTTCACCTTGCGGCGAAATCTGGTTGATTCTTCCCTTGAAGATTCCTGCGCTCCAGTAATTGCCTTGGGCATCGACTGTGGCGCCGTCGGGCCACCCGAACTCCTCGTAATCGAGCGTGATGAAGTCACGCTCATTTGAGATCGATCCGCTGGCGATATCAAAGTCGAAAGCCTTGACTGTCGGAGTGAGACCGTCTGTGTGGTACATCGTGCTGCCGTCCGGGCTCCAGGCCAGTCCGTTGGAGACAAAGATCCCATCTTTCACGCGGATGGATTGTCCCGAAGGCGTAATGCGATAGAGCGCACCGGAAATATTCGTGCTGTGCTCGTCCATGCTGCCGACCCAGAAACAGCCGTCCGGGCCGACCTTGCCGTCGTTGAGCTGGTTACCCGGTCGGTCCGCTTCAGGGTTGACGAGAAACTCAATCTCGCCGGTAAGCGGATCAAAAAAATGGATGCCGGTTTTGAGCGCGGCGATAATCCGATTATCTGCAGTCAGACCGATGCTTCCAACCAGCGCCGGCATTTGAAAATGTTTAAGCTCGCCGCTTAACGGGTCGTAGGAGTGAATCGCGTGGTTGGTGATATCGACGAACCAGAGCAGCGAGCGTTTTTCGTCCCAAAGTGGGCTTTCCGCAAGTTCGAAAGGCACTTTGGTGCATACAGCGACGGCTGGCAGAGTAGCGTTCATGAAGAAATTCCTGGTAGACGAACGAAGGTTCAGGATGTCAGCTGGTGAGCTGCGTTGTCGGCTGTATGCCGGGTCGCACCCCTGAGCGCTGCCCAGACAAAAGGAAGCGCCGCAGCGATGCAGATTCCCAGCACGAGCGCGAATTGACGGCCTCCGTAGGCGTTAAAAAATTGTCCGGCCACGCCCGTACCAATGCCCGCCCCAGCGAAGGTCACGACCACCGTGCGGGCTACGAGCGAGCCATCGGGATCGATCTCCGAGAGCAGTCCCGTTAGAAACGGGATGACGACAAAGAATGCACAATTCAACGTGACCTGACTAAGAAAATAGGATCGACCACCCGTCGATCCGAAAAATTCAATGATCGAGACAATCATGACAAGTTGTGCAAGCCATATGATCATGAGGCGATGCGCATGACTTGCCCGTTGCGAAGGAATGATTGCGCCGGCAAAGCCTAGCAGCGAGGAAAGCGAGAGCAGAATGCCGATCGTAGACGATGAAAGACCGCAACGCTCCCCAACAATACCGGCGACGGCCCATTGCGAGGCTTGCGTACCGTATATGAGTACAGTCACCACCCAGATCGCGAACACGAGCTTCTTCGGTGGCTTTACGGTCGACGATCCGATGCACGACCTGCGGCCACCGGACGCGAAGGCGCCGATCCCGAGTATGAAAGGCGACATCACAGCGATCAAGCCGACGAGCAACAGAAAGAGGCCTCTGCTGACCGAGGCGTCCGGAAGAAGCGAGATCGCCACGAGGACACTGCCGTTGATTCCGCCCGCGAAGAGATTGATTTGCCCCCAGACGCGGTCGGCCGACGCGCGGTGAGATACTCCCGAAGCGACGATGACGAATAGAAAGCCCTCAAACAGGCCTGCCATGCCTCGTGCCATGCTCATCGTCGCCGCGGTCGGCGCAAACATGCTCAATGCCTGCGCGATGATCGTGCCGAGAACGCCTGCAATCGTAAAGGTGGACGCAGCCCGGGAGATCCAGCGTGGCAGTACAGCACAGCTCAGCGCGACGCCAAGAATCTCAAGTCCAGCGATCTCGGTTGCCGCACCTTCGCCAAGATGGAGTCGGGACATAATCGCCGAGACGAGAAACGGTGTGAGGACCAATCCGTTCGTCGCGGCAGCATAGGCCAACGCCAGTCGGATGACGGCAGAGCGATTCAACTCCGGTCGCACGTCCGGGACTGAGTTTATGGTGGATGGATTCATCACGTACCCTGTATTTGGTTTAGCAGTGTCAATTGGGCGAAAGGCTAATACATCTTCCTACTTGCCGATAAACATGCGCGTGATGAACCGTGTCATACGTCCATAGGGCGCGGCGACACGATCCGACATGTTGAAGCGACTCAGAGTCATGACGCCTCTCGCGTGGGAGAAACGCACGAACCCGTCGTATCCGTGATATGCGCCCATTCCGCTGTCGCCGACGCCGCCGAACGGCAGATCTTCCTGTGTCGCGTGCAGCATCGTCCCGTTCAACGTGACACCGCCTGAGCGGGTGTGCTCGACCAATGCACGTCGTTCGTTGGCGTTGTTTGAGAAGCAGTAGAGCGCAAGCGGCTTGGGCCGCTCGTTGATGAAGTGGATCGCATCGTCAAGCGTGTCGTAGGCAATCACCGGCAGAATCGGACCGAATATTTCTTCCCGCATAACTGAGGAATCTGCCGGCACGTTACTTATGATCGTCGGCACAAGCTTGCGCTCTTTCTCGGCGCCAGAGTCAGAGAGTGTGTGAATTTTCGCGCCGAGCGAACGAGCCTCTTCGATCATCCGGACAAGCCTTTGATAGTGTTTCTCCGAGACAATCGAGGTGTAGTCTCGATTGCCTGAGACCGATGGATAGAGAGCCGTTGCCGCGTCGAGCACTTCCGCTACGAACTGCTCGACAAGCTCGCGTGGTACCAGTGCGTAATCGGGTGCAACGCAGGTCTGCCCCGCGTTGAACAGCTTGCCGATGGCGACGATCCGCGCGACCTTTTTCATCGAGTATCCCCGACAGAGAACGACCGGCGACTTTCCGCCTAGCTCCAGCGTGACTGGAGTCAGGTTAGGTGCTGCGGCAGCCATGACTTCCCTGCCGACGCGCGTGGAGCCAGTAAACAACAGATGGTCAAAAGCCAACGCGCAGAATTCGGCGGCAAGCGATGGACCGCCAGTTACGACGGCCACGAGTTCGGCTGGGAACGTCTTGCTTATGAGTGTTTGCAATAGCTCTGACGTGCGAGGTGTCAATTCAGACGGTTTGATCAGGGCGCGGTTGCCGGCGGCAAGTGCTTCGATGAGCGGCACCAGGGTCAAGGTCAGCGGGTAATTCCAAGGCGCCAGAATACCGACAACGCCAAGCGGCTGGTACACGATGTGTGCTTTTGCCGGGCGGAAGGCGATTCCGACTGCGCGCCTCCTGGGGCGCATCCAGGACCTCAGGTGCTTGCGCGCGTGTCTGATGCTGTTTAGTACTGGCATCAGTTCGCCGAGTTCGGTCTCTTCCGTGGCACGATTTCCGAAATCTGCGGAGATTGCCCCGACCAGATCGTGACGGTGCGCCTTTACCATCTTCTCGAGTGCGTCGAGGGCTGCGATTCTTTGCTCGTAGGAGGGTGCCCCCTCGCGGGCGACGGCCAGACGCTGTGCGCTGAACAGAGCGAGAAGATCGAGCGCGGGCTTCGCATGTGTGGCGGTGGACATAAGAGGAGCGTTCAAGCGTAATTCTCCCGCAAGGAGTGATTCTCGAAGCTCGACACTGTGTCGAGTCCGAAAAGGCGACGGAGATAGGGCGTAAGAAAGCGGCCGTGCGGGTCCATGCGCTGGCGCAATGCGAGAAAGTCCTCCCAATGGGGATACAGCTTCGCGAAGTCCTGCCCCCTGAGGGTGTGCATTTTCCCCCAATGCGGCCGGCCACCATAGTTCAGACAGATTGCCTGCACGCCGTCGAAGTAACGTTCGTGGGGCATCCCGCGATACTGGTGCGCGGAGATGTGCACGCTGTCGCGCTCGAAGTCCGGGCTCAGCCAGATATCATCCCCACGTACCCAGCGGTATTCCAGCGGAAACATCAACGGGAATGCCTTCTGAGAAATGAATGCGCGGATTTCCCTCAGGGCAGCCTCACCGTGCTCGGCGGGCACCGACCACTCCATCTCATTGAAGCGAACACGCCGCGCGGTGGAAAGCATGCGGTGACTAGCGTCGACATGCTGGCCGGGCCCGACTAGCGACGAACAAAATCGGCTAATCGATGGGCAGGCCGAAGGCAAGCGCTTTCCGAGGTCACAAAGAAATCCGAATGCGGCGTTTTCGAGTAGATCTTCGGTGATGTAGCGCCTCCAGTTTGTGGGTGTAGAGGGTTCATCTGTTACATCCCATGACTTCGTGAGGACCGTGTCAGTGTGAGGAAGCCAGTACATCTCGAACGAGCGGTGGCGCTGGGTCAATGACACTGCTTGTGCCAGACACTCGTCTAACTGCATCTTGGCCCGTTTCATCTTCAGCTGAAACGAAGGAACGACATTGAGTCCGATTTTTGTGAGAATACCCAGTGCGCCGAGCCCGATCCGGCCGCCGGCAAACAGGTCCGGATTTTCTTCCGGCGTGGCGACAATCTCACGGCCGTCGGTTTGCATGATTGTGAGGCTGGCGATCTGCGTCGCGAGGTTGCCCAGCTTGATACCGGTACCGTGGGTCCCGGTGCTGGTGGCGCCTGCGATCGACTGCGAATTGATGTCGCCGAGGTTTTCCATCGCGAGTCCGTGAGCCGACAGTGCTGGACAGAGCGTGTGCAGGCGGGTTCCGGCATGAACATGTACAACTCGCCGTGCTGTGTCGATGTCGATAATGCCTTGCAACCGATCGAGCGAAACGATTGAGCCATCGGTATGCACCAGTGGTGAGAACGAATGACCCGCGCCGACCGCGCGGACTGATGAGCCGGTCTGCTTTGCCTTGCGAAGTATGTCCACAAGTTCCCGACTAGACGCGGGTGTCGATACGGTTGCCAACGGACATGCTACATATCCGGACCAGTTACGCCACATGATGTGATCTCCTCGCCGCTCGTTAGTTAAAAGAAGTTTTTGCCCGCACCACGATAGGTCGAGGCGCGTTCGACAACGCTGCCGTTGCGGATCAGGAGTAACTCGTCGAAACGCTCGCACAGTTCCCCAGCCTTTGCGTGGCGGAACAGCATCGGATCGCCGATCTTGAGCTTCACGTCGCGGGGAAGACAGATCGGCGTCTGTACCTCGCCGGCTGCTTCGTTATCAATGAGTTCAGATCCGTGTGGCAGCCACGGTTGGGGCAGTCGGCTCTTTCCTGCTGGTCCAGACGCGATGTATCCGCCGCCTGCACACGTGACGACACCCGGTGCCGGTGAGCGGGTAATGGGCAGAGCAAAACCGGCAGCCGGTGTTACGCGAAACGCAGCATAGTGGTCAAACAGTGTGGGGGCATAGAGGCCCGACCCGGCAGCGAGTTCGGTCACCGAGGCGTCGGCGCGGGTGGTCTCCAGACTGCCGGTGCCACCTCCGTTCACGAACCGCAGCGGATGACCCGCTGCGGCCAGCGCTTGAACCACTGCTTGGCGGCGTTTAGTAATTTCGTGGATCGACCTGCGTTTGAGATAACGAATGATGCTGCTGCGTATTTTCTCCCCGGGCACGACGTCCATCAGGCCCGCAATCTGCCCTTCGTACCCCATCAGGCCGTCCAGCCTGACGCCGCCGAGACCGGCGATGAAACTGGCAAGCGCCAGAGCGCTCGCGACATTGTTGATCGGTGAGCGGTGCACGCCGAAGTACAGTCCGGGAAACGACGAAGACATGTCCAGATCTATCGACAGTGGAAATACCACGTTTTCGGTACGGGCAATTACGTCGAGGGTTTTCACCTGGTCGAGACTGTCGACCATCAACGTAATTGCGTGACCGGTCCGTATCTGCGCGGCGACGGCGCGCAGATCATCGGGTTCAACAGACGGGTAAGCGACGACTATGTCGTCGAATCCCTCGCTCGCCAGCCACGCGGCTTCGGCCGGCGAGTAGCAGAGCAGGCCACGCACAAACGGCGCTGTGTCGAAGATATGCCGGATCATAGGTAGCGAACGCACAGATTTCGTTACCAGCCTGACGGGTAGTCCGGCCGCCCGTTCCCCTAGCCGTTCAAGGTTCGAAGCAAAACTGTCCAGATCGACAAAAGCTGCAGGCAACCGCTCTCCCTCGAGCGCACGGCGGTAATAGCCATAGTCGCGCGGGAGAGGGGGCGCTTGCTTATAGGAGGCCGTCTGGTTCATATGGATGTTCTTCAAGGTTGATGGGCGGCCGGATTCGCCGATTAGTCTGACAACGTGCCAGTCAGCCGCTTTTTTTCAGAATGATGTGCCGGAGTGAAGCCTATAAAGCGATATTTCTCGCTCCAAGGGTAGAGATGGCCGTTCTGGGGGTCCGTTTCGGCCAATGGTCCGGCGGACAGCCGGATGGCCGGGATGGACCCGAAACTGACCTCGCCAGCGTCTGCCCGTTTCTTTTTGTCGGAATACGGTTGCGAAGTGCGTTTAACGAAGGACTTGACTCATTTCGCCAGGGAGAGACATGGATTACGCCTTGATAACAGGTGCTTCAAGCGGGATTGGTGCTGAACTTGCGATAGCGTTCGCGCGGGACGGGATTAACGTGATCCTGTGCTCAAGTCCACGCAGCCAGACTACTCTCGAGAAGCACGCCAGGCATATTCGGGAGACGTTCAACGTCGACGCGCATGCGATCACAGTGGACCTGGCTGTGCCCGGTGCGGCGGCACGGTTGGCGACGCGGGTGGAAGCACTGGGACACCCTGTCGAGTATCTTGTCAATAGTGCGGGCGCGGGAATCGTCGGCCTTGCCTTTCAGGACTACGATGCACAGCAGATGACGGCCATGTTGCAACTAAATGTGGTCGCCCTGTCGGAGCTGACGTTGTGGTTCGTGAAGCCAATGATCGAGCGAGGACGAGGTCGCGTTCTGAATATCAGTTCGTCCGCTGGTTATGTCGTTCCTCATGGACTAGAGGCTGCGTATGCGGCGTCAAAGGCATACGTCATAAGCGTGTCGGAGGCGTTGTCGTACGATCTGAGAGGGACGGGTGTCACCTGCACGCATCTCGCTCCTGGGCCAACGCGAACCCATTTCTTCGCTGCCGCTGGTCTGGTCGACGAGCGTCGAATGGCCAAGCTCGGTTACAGTGAGCCGGACGAGATGGCAATGATCGGCTATCGCGCGATGATGGCCGGGCGCACGGCTGTGCTGCCGGGCCTGAGCAACAAATGTGTTACCTGGCTCGCGCGGATCTCTCCGTCGAAACTGTTGACCGGAAAGATCTCCGCCTTCGTTGTTTCTCGGGAACTCGATTGATCTCGACGTCGAGGGGGGCCGACGTCGAGCCCCTGATGCTTGCTGAGTTCGACGCGTTATGCACCTGACGTGCGCTGTATGACAGGCAGCCATTGCAGTGCAGCAGTGGGATCTCCATTGATCTTGATCTTCCCCTGCATGAACGCAACGGGTGGATTTAGCTTGCCGGCGACGAGGTCCTGAAAATCCTTCTGTCCCATCGTGATAGTGGTATCTGCCTCCGTATCATCATTGCTGACAGTTGTTTGCGTGACGACTACGAAGCCCAGATTCTTGAGATTGATCTTGAGGCTCTTTTGTGGGGTAGGTCCATTGACGATGGCCTCCTTGAATCGGGAAGTGACTTCTTCGAGGTAGTCCATTTTGAACACTCCGGTCAGAAAAAATTGAATACGTGTGGAAAATGCGAATTTGAATGCAACGACTACGAGCAGTAGTCTGGACTAATCCGATCTAGCTTGCGGCGTAACGCAGGCCATACGAAGCTGCCTCCCAGGCCGTCAGTCTGCACGCGGGCAGCGTCTGCAACGCCTTTGAGAATTTCCGCATCGATTGACGTCAGGCTACCGCCAGGCTGCGCGGCCACTTGTATCTGGCATGCGCTCTCGAAGATATACATAGCGAGAAATGCATCTGCGATGTTGCGACCAACCGTGAGAAGTCCATGGTTGCGCAACATCAGAAACGTCCCGCTACCGAGATCCTGCTGAAGTCGAGGCTTTTCCTCGTCGTGCAACGCGACACCTTCGTATTCGTGGTACCCGAGTCCTCCAAGCACGAACGTCGCCTGCTGTGAGATCGGCAGAAGACCGCACTGCTGCGCACTGACGGCGACCCCAGCTCGCGTGTGGGTGTGAAGCACGCATTGGACATCTTCACGCACGGCGTGTACGGCGCTGTGGATCACGAAACCGGCGCGGTTTACCGGGAACGGGGTGTCCGTGAGCTTGTTGCCATCCCGGTCGACCAGAATCAGGGAAGAAGCGGTGACTTCATCGAACAGTAGCCCGTACGGATTGATCAGAAAGTGCTGTTCGGGACCGGGCACGCGAGCGCTGATATGGGTAAAAATCAGATCGGACCAGCCGTACGACGCAACGAGGCGATAGCAGGCGGCCAGGTCGCACCTTAGCTGCCACTCCTCTGCGCTCACCTTGCTTTCCAATGAGACATTGTTCATTGAGGATTCCTTTTTTATGTTCATAAATAGACAAGGCAAGAATAAAACGAGCAGTAGTGTTTCGACGATTCAAAAGCGGCCAGCACGGGGTCCGTCAAGGTCAAGCTTGACAGTCAAGGCGTGTCCGGCAGGGCGCGCTATGACTTGTTCGAACCTGGCCGGTATGCACTACAGATTTGGCCGGGTTTGCCTTGGTGCAAGGAAATTTGACCCTCTAACTTCTCTCTGACGCGTAAAGCAATAAATCTGTCACAGAAACGGGACTTACGGGAGGACCAAAGGCGTGCCGCCGCGGTGCGCCGAACTGGTCCGCACGATCTCAGGCTTACTGGAACGAAGGAGGAGACGATATGGGGCTGCAGATGGAGAAACACTTGAAGTATTACGCAGTGGTCGGTGCGGCGGGATTGGCGTGTTGTTGTTCTGGAGAGGCGATTGCACAAAGCAATTTGACGCTTTACGGCGTCATCGATACTGCAATACGTTACGAGACCAACGGGGTGTCTTATGGTCCGGATGGCTCGGTGGCATCGAGCGGGAGTCGGATATCGATGGCGAATGGTGGGGGGCTTGCAGAGAGCTACTGGGGTCTCAAAGGACAGGAAGATCTCGGCTCAGGAAATCAGGCTCTGTTCGATCTCGAGAGTCACTTTGATCCAGGTAGTGGGAGCGTTAATCCGCAGGATTCGCCAAATTTCTTTGAGATTTCCTACGTGGGTCTTCTCTCCCCAAAGCTCGGTCAGCTCACGTTCGGAAGGCAATACAACGTAGCGTTCGAAGGGGTGACGCTCGCTTTTGGTTCGAACATGTGGACAGGCGACCAGGATCCATACGTCAACAGCTTCAAACCGGAGCAGATTCTGTTAGGCGGAGCCCGGACCAGCGACATGATTCAGTACGCGGCGCAGGTCGGCAGTCTCGTTATTCTGGCGCAGTATGCGCCCGGAGGGCAGGCCGGTGGGGGCTGGGCGGGAAGCCAGACAGGTGCATCGCTTTCATGGGTTCCAACCCAGGGATGGCTGAGGCTGAGCGGGTCGTTTCTTCGTTCGAGAGACGATGTCAGCGATGCAAAGTTCGATATTTACACGGCGGGAGGTTCGTTCGACATTGGCAAGTTGACCTTTAACGGGGGCTACATCGAAAACGCGCGGGACAATAACTTCACATCCTTTTCCAACGGTCCGTTCTCGCCAGCAGATCTGGCAGGTCTCGGCATCATCTCTCCGGATCAGGTCGCCGCCCCTTCAGCGCCTGGCGGCTTCGATAAAAGGAGAATGGTTCTGGCAGGCGTCACTTACCGTGCCACGTCAATATTTACGATGGCTTTCAATACGTGGTGGACATGGCAGAGCGGCTACACGGCCAATTTTGGTGGGCGCGCGCGTCAATTTCAGATCGTCGCCGGCTACAGCCTTTCCAAGCGAGACATGCTGTATGCCGAAGCGGACAGATCGATCTATCGTGGTGGTCTTGTCGGCGCACAACTGGTCGGCCTCGATGGACAGGCTCCGACCGACAATACGACGCAGACGGGCATCATGGTGGGCTTGAGGCACTATTTCTGACACCATACCCTGTCGTTTCCCCGGAGCGACCGGTGCCGCCCGGTCGCCTACACTCACGGGAAAACGGAGACGCATGACATGCATAGCACCGAACGGTATACGACGGCCAACCTGCAGGTTTACCTGTTGCGATGTCTGGCCGCGATGAGCCCGGGTTTTGGTATCAATCCCGAGCGTTTGTGCCTAGGTCTCGGGTTTGAGATTGCGGATCTTTCTGACCCCGAGTGCCGGCTTTCGTTTCGTCAGGCGAGCGAGATGATTCGCCGCACAATCGAACTGGCGCCGGGACGGGGTATTGGGCTGGAAATAGCGAGTAACGAGACGATCGGTTCAATTGGCCTCGTCGGCTACGCCTTGCTTACCAGTCCCACCTTCGGCGATGCCGTCGCACTGGGTGTTGAGATGCAGGAGTACGCTGGGTCGATGCTTCGTCTCGATTACACGCATGACGAGTCGAGAATGTCGATCAATGCAACATGCCACTTTCATGAACCTGATATAGAGATGTTCCTCGTGGAGGAGGCATTCGGTAGCTTCATGAGGATCGGGCATGCCCTCATTGGTGATGATTTCCACCCCTCTTCGGTGGAGTTTAGCTACGACCGCCCATCTTATGCTGATCAGTACGAGCGCACGTTTGGATGTCCGGTGCGGTTTGGTCGGAAGGATAATGTGTTCTCGTGCGACTCCTCGTGGAGCAGCAAGAGAATCGCCACCTACGATCCGTTGAGCCATAGGCAGGCGCTGCGTTTTCTTGAGTTGGCGAGGAAGCAGGATAGCGACGATTCGGACCTCATCGAGTCTGTCGAGAGGATCGTGCGGCGCGACTTGCAGCAGACCCCGACGCTAGCCGCGATTGCGGCTCAGCTTTGCATGAGCGAGCGGACCTTACGGCGAAAAATGGCCTGTTGTGGCGTGTCGTATCAGTCTCTGTTAGACGGCATACGTCAGCGGCGCGCGTCCGCGCTCTTGCAGAATTCGAGGCTTTCGATCGAGGAGATTGCGTACGAGGTGGGTTTCAGCGATTCCCACAATTTTCGGCGCGCTTTCAAGCGTTGGACAGGGCAAACGCCCCGTTCGGCGGCCTAGTGCCCGTGTCGATGTGCCGACACTAGAGTGAGAGTGACGCAGGTCGGTCGAGGGGAAGCAGGATGCGCACAGCGAGGCCGCCACCTTCGCGATTGACGGCGTGCACTGTCCCATGGTGAGCATCGCAGATAGCAGAGGCAATTGATAACCCCAGACCATTGCCACCCCATGGTCGCGCGCGCGAGTGCTCGGCCCGCCAGAAGCGATCGAACATGCGGAGTAGCTCTTCCTGCCCGACCCCTGGTCCACGATCGGAGATTTCCAGAAGTAGGCGTTTTTCAGCCACAGTGGCCGTGATTTCCAACGAACGACCTGTTGCAGCGTAGCGCAGCAGATTTTCAATCAGGATCGACAATACCTGGCCAATGCGGTCCCGATCAGCCGTTAACGTCAGGTCATGCGGGATTCGCACCTGCGGGGAGATCCCGGCCGCGTTGAGTTGCGGCCCCGACCAGGCTAGCCGCTCGCTGACCAGATCGTTCAGGTTGAAGCAGCTCTCCTCCATGGCCAGTTGGCCGGCCCGCGCTAACGACAGTAGATGCAGGTCGCCGACCAGGCGGTTGAGCTGATCGAGTTGGCGTTTGACCATGAGAAGCTGGTCAGGGTCGCTCGGGAACACCTCATCGAGCATTCCCTGTA
>SDBV01006571.1_pt1 | contig 16082 bp, 16 predicted proteins | sample 2277081 | NCBI WGS metagenome assembly SDBV01 (sample SAMN10402039, study PRJNA504765) | marine sediment metagenome | isolation source: marine sediment core GS10_PC15, 223 cmbsf | place: Arctic Ocean: Southern Knipovich Ridge | collected 2010
GCCCTCGCAAGGGGCGACCTTGTGTTCCTGCGGATTCGGCTGCGCCTCACCCTCCGGAACACAAGGCAGAAGCATTGGCCTGACTCTCATTCAGGTTGGTACAGAATAAAGGGGCAGGTCACCGCAGGTTGACAAAATGGGCATTTATGGTATAGTAGAATAGTTGTTCGAAGTTAGGTACATGCTTTTCAAAGCTCAATTCTTTAGGACTTGTTAGAAGGCTCGATGCACAAGCTCTATTCTAAAGAGGAATAGACATGAAAAAGCTCGAAGTATCCGTGCAAGGAGAAAGATTGATGACTCGCTTCTTTGCACAAGGTCTAATGGTCTTACTGACAGGAATTATGGTTTGTCCGGCCTCTTTGATGGCCGCTTCTGGGGACACTGTCGATCAGTCACAAGAGCAGAGAACGGCTTACTCGGCTATTCCGATCCATAGTAAGATGGGGCAGAGTTTTGTGCCTCAATTGTCGAAGTTGGATTTTGTTGAGTTACTGATGAACGACAACACCACCGCGACTACCGACGGGCGGGCCTACATGATGATCCGAGAGGATTCGCTCGACGGCCCGACCATCGGGGCGAGTGAGGTGGTGTTTCTGGAAAACACCTTCAATTTTCCAGATGGTACAGACAGTAGAACCGGCGGCGGCCCACTTGTAGAGGTTCGCTTCGATTTTACGGACACAGTGGATCTGATCCCGGGTGATCTGTATGTGATAGAGGTCGTCGCATTGAGCAGTTCGTTCGGTGTGGGACACGCTGACCAGAACGTGTATCCGTCGGGGATGATGTATATGAATGGAGTGCCCGAGCCAGGCCGGGACATGTGGTTCCGAGAGGGTATGGTTCCCGAACCGGTTACGATGAGTCTGCTGGCGATCGGCGGGCTGGCGATGCTACGACGGCGCCGGAAGTAGTCTGACATAGAATCACATGAAGCCAATCACGGGTGGGCCAAAGTAGCGACGGCTCGCCCGTTTTGCTTGTGCAGACCACTTTCAAAAATCATATACACCTTGGTGGCTAGTATTAATTACAGTACTCCCGCCCCCTTGGGGGGTGAAGGGGGTGTCTAATACCAGTCGAGAAGCCGCAGCGGCCTGTTTAATACTACTAATACATCTACGCCTTGGTAATACACTTGTTAGGTGGGGTTGGCCTTTCAGGAATGACATAAGATAGGCATTGTTTTTGATTATCAATAGGTTGTGTCTTGGTTAGTAGAGGGTTTATTTCAACCCTGTCTTTGACGCGTTGACCATCGCCACGATAGCCGCTGTAATGTGCTCTGGTCGCAGCAGATCGGAGTGGAACGACATTTTGGACCACCTCCGTCCGTGGACCGCTTCATAAGGTCACTTAAGTCAGGAAGAAAACAGGACGATACCACTTGATATGCACATTACCATGTCGTATGGTATTGTGCAGAATAAAAGGTAGTGATATCAGATGCAGACTGAATTGGAACAATTAACGAAGTACGTGAACCAGACGCTTGGTGTCAAATTCACCCTGACGCGATGGCCCGACTGCGCGCGACTGGCCCCGTTTCTGCGCGAGCGATACACCTTTTGGGAAACTAGGCTTTTGGACATACCATGCTTGTTGATGATTGACGAAGGCGAGCAGGAACAGGCGGCAGTGGTGATCCGCAAACACATGACCCAGGTACAAGCCAAATGGCTGGCTGACGTGATCTACGTGCGAGGGCGATTGACGCCTTATAATCGCACACGACTGGTCAAACAGAAGGTGCCCTTCGTAGTGCCGGGCAAACAGATGTACCTGCCGATACGGGGTGTGGATTTCCGAGAGCACTTCAGACGACAACTTGAAGTCCCGACCACCTTCAGCCCCGCAACGCAAACAGTGGTGATCTACTGGCTGCTCAAGGGTACCGATGAGCATCTGACTCTCGCTCAGATGGGCCAGCAGTTAGGCTACTCGCCGATCACGATGACCCGAGCCTTCAATGAATTGGAGGCTGCGGAGCTAGGCGAGGTCACGCGACATGGCAAGGAGCGCCGGCTTCGCTTCGTCGACGCGAAGCACGATATCTGGACCAAGGCCCAGCCGTTCCTGCGTACCCCAGTCACCAGACGGGTGTGCGTCCGTGAACCGTATCCCGCCCCCAAAGGCATCGAGGCTGGGCTGGCGGCGCTTGCGTATTACACGATGTTGGCACCACCTGCACATCCGGTCATCGCGTTGCACGGACAGGACTGGAAAGCCTTGCCGGTGTGGCACAACAAGACGCCGATTCCCAAACAGGACCCCGATGCCATCGAGGTCGAAGTCTGGCGATACAAGCCGGACCTGTTTGCCAAGCAGGGCGTCGTTGATCCGTTATCGCTTTATCTGTCGCTCAGAAATGATGCGGATGAGCGCGTTCAGGCGGAGCTCGAAGACATGATCGGGAGGCTGATGTGGTAAAAGGTCTGGACATCTTTCGTGAGTGGTTCCGCGAGTACGCTGATAGCTACGTGCTGATCGGCGGAACGGCGTGCGATCTGGCCATGACCGCGGCGGGACTTGAGTTCCGGGCTACGAAGGATCTGGACATTGTCCTGTGCATCGAGGCGCTTGACACAGCCTTTGTCGAAACGTTCTGGGCTTTCGTGCGCGAAGGGAACTATCAGATCCAGGAAAAGGCAGAGGGCGACAAGCAGTTCTACCGGTTCCGGCGGCCGGCTGCGGAGAACTTCCCGTTCATGCTGGAACTCTTCTCGCGATCGCCGGACGGCCTGTCGATCAAAGAGAGTAGCCACCTGACGCCGATTCCAACGGCCGAAGAGGTCTCCAGCCTGTCAGCGATTCTTATGGACGATGAGTACTACGGATTTATCCGTTCAACAACAGAGAATGTAGACGGCCTGTCCGTCGTTCGCGCCGAGGGCCTGATCCCGCTGAAGGCACGAGCCTGGCTGGACCTGACAGAGCGAAAGGCCAACGGAGAAGCGGCCGACAGCCGGGACATCCGGAAGCATAAGAAAGACGTGTTCCGCCTGTATCGGATCATTGATCCAGAATCCGAGCTGGAGATTCCGGAGGCCGTGAAGGCAGACATGGCCACGTTCATCATGCGAGTGGCATCTGAGGGAATCGATCTCAAGTCGCTGGACATGCCCAGATTTGACCTGGAGTCAGTCCTCGCCGACCTCCGCAGGCTGTATCACATTGACTGAGTTACGGCAGCAAGGGCTGTGAACCAAGATTTCGCCTTGTCCCTACCGAAAACCTCGTCTGCCAGTAGATCCAACAAGTTACGATAAGTGATCTTGGAATGTCAATCGGCTATAATTCTCCTTTTTGGAGTCGCCGATGCGATCATTTCATCTCATTCCGATATTGGCTGTCACTCATCGCGGCCGACCCCACTCTCTAACGCATCTATGCGAGACAGAATGGCCGACTTGGTGTGTTCTGATAATGACGGCCAAGCGTCGATGAGCTTCTGTAGATCGGGGTCGATTTCACCCTGCTTTTCGCCTCCAATTTGCTGATTCAGGGCAATACTCTGCTGTAAGTCCTTGGAATCGCTAGACTGATCGCGGGTTCGATTCCCGCCGCCTCCATTAGACGGGTAACACACCGTCTCTTGTCGAGTACGACTCGACAAGGCAGGGATGTTCACAACTGGGATTCCTTGTTAGCATGACCTCGTTGTTGGGCGTGTGCCTGACCACAAAGGTGCAGTTTGCCTTCTGTGTGAAAGGAACCATTAATATGGTTAATACGCCCCAAATCGCCATTATGGCGTATTTGCTGGCGGGAACTGCGGCCCTGGGAGGTCAGGTGACACGTTTCCAACATCAAGAGAGGTAACGCAAGGAGCCCTGTGAAAGTGGCCGCAGGGGAGGTTCGATTCCTCCCCCTCCCTTTGGAGATGTAGCGATCAGCGTCTCCGGTTGGCGATTTGGCATTGCGCTTACGCGCTGCCGCGGTGATGAGAGATGCGGGCGGTGGCACCGGTGACAAAGGTTTCCTGCATCGGCCACGAGGTCGATCTCGGGCACGCTCGGTGGGGACTACTCCAGAGACTATCCCCTCAGCAGGCCGCTAAGCAGATCGGCTGCGGTGTCGGCGTCGTCGGCGTCCAGTTTGTCCGCTGCCGCTCGAAGCAATTCCGCCTGGCGCTGGCTGAACGCGGCAGGCGCCGCCGGCTGAAAATCACCCAACCCCAGGCGATCGACAATCGTATGCCGCAATTCGTCCAGCCCTTCGCCGGTCCTGGCCGAGATGCTCACGTCCGCCTGGTCGGTGGGGGGAGCGGCGTCGATTTTAGCAGCGACGCGGATGGTGCGTCTGGGGTCCAGCCACGATGGCAGATGCCCATCGGCGCCGACTTGCAGCAGCACGGTCAGGTCGGCCGACTCGATACACTCGCATGCCCGGCGGACCGCTTCGGCATCGACCTGGTGGTGGGCCTTCCACAGCCCGGCCGTGTCGGTCAGCCAGACCGGCACGCCGTCCAGCACGGCCAGCTCGCGGACCCAGTCTCGCGTCGTGCCTGCCTGGTCGTGAATGATACTCACCGGCCGACCGATCAGGGCGTTGGTAAGGGTCGACTTGCCGACGTTCGGCTCGCCCGCCAGCACGACCTCCGGCGGATTGCACAGTCGAATCATTTGCGGTAGCCGGTCGGCTGTCAGCCGCAACGCATCGGCCGATGGGTCGGATCGCGCGAGTTTGCTCAGCCCGGCCGACCACTGCTGGCTGATCGCCGAGATCACCAGCGAGCTGTGAGCCTTCTGGAGTGCATTGAGCATCTCCCGGCCGATGGCGGGGTTATTCCACTTCGGATGAGCAGGGGGGAAGCTCTCTCTCGTCGTGCCTTGCGGTGCGACGGTCACGCCACATTCGGACAGTCGCGTGAGAGCAGCTCTGGCGACGGCCGGGCCGCCGTGAATGTTGATCTCGTAGGCCTCGCCGCGGCGGGTGACAATGGCCTCGTCGATATCGCCGTGATCGTCAACCAGTCGTCCCAGGCGGAGTGCCCCGTCGCAATCTTCCGCGTGGGCGCGGCTGGGGCGAAATATCTCGCCAACCACCCGGTCGGCCTGCGGGCCACTGAGCAGAATCACTGCGATTCCGCCCCTGCCTGCAGGAGTCTGGAGCGTCGCAGTGGCTCGACTTTCAGTCATATTCGCCGTGTCGATGTCAGTGTACTGAATCGTGATTCGGAAAAGTTACTTGAGCAGGCTCTTGTAATAAGCCATCGCCACGCCTCGAACTGCCAGGCCGTCCACGCGAGCCTGCACCAGTTCCGATTCCTGCGGATCGGCGCAGATCAGCTTCGCGTCGCCGCCGGTGATGATGACGGCTGGCCAGGCGCCAAGTTCGGTCGCATAGGCTTCGACCCGCTCGCGCAGGGCGCCTCGCGCGCCGTAGATCAGCCCGCCCGTGATGGCCTGCTGCGTGTCCTGGCCAAAAACCCAGTCCGGCTGGCCAAGCGTTACCTTGGGCAATTGTGCGGTGCAGGTTTCCAGGCTGCGGGCGCCCATTTGCAGCCCTGGCAGGATCGCACCGCCCATGAACATCCCCTCGTTGTCCACGCAGTCGATGGTGATCGCCGTGCCGAAGTCAGCCACAACGCAGGCCGTGCCCAGGTGGTCGAACGCTGCGGCTGCACAACAGAGCCGGTCCACGCCGATCGCTTCTGGATGCGCGAGGCGAGTCTCGATTGGCAGTGGCAACTCGCGTCCGACTACGAGCAGAGGTTCGCGGAGTGAGCGGGCCACCGCAGCCTCGAGCGCCTTGAGCCCTTCGGGGTTCACGCTGCCGGCTGCGACGTACTTTGGTGAGGGCATCTCATCCCACAAATCGCCAATCGCCTCGCCCAGGTCTTTCAGCTGACCGATCGGGATGGTGCGGACGTCGGTGACGGTATCTTCGTGGACGGCTGCGAAGTGAATGGCGCTGTTCCCGACGTCGCAGGCCAGTACGTGTGGTATCGATTCCATCTCAACTGCTCCTGAAGCTTTCGCACTTATTTGGCACTTTTTTCGCTATTCTACGCTCGCATCGTCATCAGTATTTTCAGAAAGGTCTTCAGAAAGATTTTCGGCGGGCACATCCTGAAGCGCCTGCCAGAGAATCTCGCCCAGTCCTTCCAGACCTTTACCGGTGACGGCGCTGATGGCGAGCACTTGCTTGTCCGGGACGGCCTGACGGAACGCGGCCAGCTTTTGGTCGCTGTCGGTCAGGTCCATTTTGTTGGCGACGAGCAATTCGCGTTTGATCGCCAGTGCGGGCGAGTGTTGTTCCAGTTCGCGACGGATTGCGAGATAGTCGTCGATGGCCTCGCCTTCGAACGGATGAAGGTCGACCATGTGGACCAGCAGGCGGGTTCGCTCGATGTGGCGGAGGAATGCGTCGCCCAGGCCCGCGCCTTCGTGTGCGCCCTCGATCAGGCCGGGAATGTCGGCCATGACGAACCGCCGCCATCGGACCAGTTCCACGATGCCCAGGTGAGGCGTGAGCGTGGTGAACGGGTAGGCCGCGATTTTGGGCCTGGCCGCGGATAGTCGCGACAGCAGCGTGCTTTTTCCGGCGTTGGGTTTGCCCACCAGCCCCACGTCGGCTATCAGCCTGAGTTCCAGATGCAGCACTCGCTCCTCGCCGGGCGTACCCGGTTCGGTGATCCGCGGGGCCTGGCGGGTCGCGCTCTTGAAAGCCGCGTTGCCCCTGCCGCCCTTGCCGCCCCTGGCTACGCATACCTTGTCGCCCTGGTGGTCGAGGTCTTTCAGCACCAGCGACCGTTCGCCGTCGCAGATTATCGTTCCAGGCGGAACGCGGATGGTTATGTCCTCGCCGTTCTTGCCGTGGCAGTCCTTGCCCATGCCGTGGCCGCCTCGCTGGGCCCGCCAGTGGTGCCTGCCCGCAAGGTGCTGAAGCGTGTTGAACTGCGAGTCGGCCTCGATATAGACCCTCCCGCCGTTGCCACCGTCGCCGCCGCTGGGGCCGCCCATGGGGACGTATTTTTCGCGACGGAAGGCCATGCAGCCATTGCCGCCCGCGCCGCCGAAGACGTAAATATCAACTTCGTCAAGGAACGCGATTTTGTTAGCTGGCGACGAGCTGCTCATATAGCTTTCCTGCCTTCGGCGTCTTCGCCATTTTTGGCATCTTCGCCATTTCCGGCATTTTCGTCATTTGGCAATCTGCGGTTCGGGCTTACGTACCGGGTCGAGATAAGAAAACGGGACGGCGCGTCAGGCGCACCATCCCGTCAAGAATCGCAAGTAAACCTGCGGTCAGACCACGTCCACGAAGCGTCCGCGGAACGAAACCTTGCCTTCTTGCAGGGCGAACAGCGTGTCATCGCGACCGCGACCGACGTTCTGGCCAGCCTTGAACGGCGTGCCGCACTGACGGATGATAATCGAGCCTGCCTTGACGGCCTGCCCGCCATAGGCCTTTACGCCTCGGCGCTGGGCATTGCTGTCGCGACCGTTGCGGCTCGAACCTTGTCCCTTTTTGTGTGCCATAACTGCTCTCCACTATCAGTCTATGTGCTTGTTGGCGTATCAACCTCGAAGAATTCCTAAGGATAGCGAGGTTCGATGCGTTTGTCAATCCAACTTTTGGGTATCGCCCATGGTTTTGTCGGACGAATGCTACCTCATTACCCACTGTCTCTTGAGGAGTTTGGGCGTCAGCCGCGATCGGGCGCTCTGTTCGCCGGGGGCGCTGAAGTTCAACTGCATGGTTTTAGTGAGAATGATCTTCTCCTTGACCACTTCGACATCGCGGCCTCGCGCATCGATCTCCTTGGCCGTCACCGGAATGGGGAGGATAACTTCGGCGGTTTCACCGCTGAACCCGCCCAGGAACAGGTCGAACGAGCCGGCCTTTCCGTCGAATTCTCGCCAGATCGCCACACCGCTTCTGGCGTTGTCTTCGCCTTGCAGCAGCTTGCCTGTCATGCCCATGCGGTCTTTCAGGAGCGGATCGTTGTAGATTCGCTTGAGTTTTCTGAATACGGCTGTGGGCACCTTTTGGCCTGCTCGCAGGATTTGCCCGGTATTGGTGTACAGGACGAACTCGGGCACGAAGATTCGATCTTCGCCCGTGCGGTTGGTTACCGTGTACAGCAGATACCAGAACCGCGTGGGCTGGCCTTTGCCTGGCAAGGAAACCTCGATGGGGCGTGGGGTGTCTAGCCGGACGTCCAGTTGCCAGTTGATGGCTACTTCGGAGGGCTTGGGCGCGGTCTGGGCGTCGGAAGCCAACAGCACAACCGCTGCAACGATGAGCACAAATGTTGCCGCCAGGCGTTTCATGGCATCTACTCCTGCTTGGCCTAGCCCCGCTCGCAAGCACCCGCGAGCGAACGGCCGCTCCGGGCTGTGCATGGGGGCGAAATACATCACGAATTCCTGCACGCAAGGTAATTTGAATACAGCCGAAAGTCAACCGTCAAACGGGGCAAAAAGTTACCTCACTGCCAATAGCCTGTGTGATTTCTCGGATTCGCGTGTTTTTGCCAACATGACAAAAAGTTACCTCACTGCCAATAGCCTGTGTGATTTCTCGGATTCGCGTGTTTTTGCCAACATGACAACAAGTTCCATCATTGCCGACAGCCTGTGTGATTTCCCGGATTCGTGTGTTTTTGCCAACATGACAAAAAGTTCCATCATTGCCGACAGCCTGTGTGCTTTCTCGGATTCGTGTGTTTTTGCCAACATGACAAAAAGTTCCTGGCTTGAACGGTGGCTTGGTCTGGAGGGCGTTCGAGGCTAGTATAAGGGCATGCCTAGTTTGCTTGACATCGAGCCCGTCGGACGACTGAACCGAATGAAAGCTTTTCGGTTCCTGGTCGGCGGCGTCCGTTGTAGCCCCGCACAAGAGGCCAGGGCGAAGATTATGCACCAACTGGCAACCCGCCATGGCGAGAGCAAATATCGGCTGTGGTGGGCGCGACAGGACGGAACGTGCCTCGCATCAGCCGTCGTGATCGAAAGTCACGGCAAGACCGGCCTGCTCTTCCATACCGACCTCAACGCAGCCGGCGCCGACGCCCGGGCGCTTGGGGAATTGATCCGAAAAATCAGCCTGTCGGCAATCGACGACGGGATGGGGCTTGTTCAGACGATGTTGGAACCCGGCGCGGGCGACAATGCACAACTGCTCACCTCGGCCGGGCTGATCAAGTTGGCCGAGTTGATTTATCTCAATCTCGATCTGACCACGATCCGGCCGCTCGATCTGGATGCGAACTGGACATGGCGCAACGGCGAGCAATTCTCCCAGGCTGAGTTGATCGAGGTTCTCGACAGCAGCTACTGCGACTCGCAGGATTGCCCCGGTCTGACCGGCGTGCGACGAATGGAAGACGTGGTGGCTGGGTACAAAGCTACGGGTGCATACGAAGCGCGAGCATGGTGGATCGTCGAGCGTCATGGCGAGGCGGCCGGGTGCGTATTGGTGAGCGACTGGCCCGAGGCTCACACCGCCGAGATAGTGTACGCCGGCACGGCCCCTGCATGCCGACGCAGAGGGCTGGGACGAGCGATGCTGCGTCGCGCCGCAGCCGAGGCTCGCCAGCGCGGCTGTGAGTCGATTCGCCTCGCAGTAGACGCCGCCAACGCCCCGGCCAGGGCACTGTACGACAGCGAGGGATACCATCAGACGGGCCAGCGCATGGTCTACGTAATGCGCCCGGAGGATGTCGCTAACGCGGTCAAAATGAGCAATTTGTGAACAACTTGTGGACGAAATATTTTTTCGCGTGACAAGCGCTCGTCTGGTCGGGTGTTGGATGGTGTGGATAAATATTCGCGCAGTTTTAGAATTGACCGTTTCCCAAATCGCCCTTACAGTCTGCTCAGCATTATTATCAGTTCGGTACCCCTTGGTGGGTTAGAGAGGCTTTCGAACGGCATGCATGTCGACGGAAAGAACTACTCGAATTCGTAACCTGAAGGATCGATTATGGACACGACACGGGTATCACTGCGCGCAGATAACGGTGTTTCCGAGCGGATCCTGGCGACGCTTGCCGGGCATATCGGAACACAAAAATTCAATGCTTGGTTCAAGCATGGCACGCGTTTGGATTTCGACGACGAGTGCGTTACGTTCTCCGTTCCCAATCCGTTCGTGGCGAACTGGATCGAGACGCACTACCAGTCGCAGATCGCCGAGGCGATCGAAACGCATGTCGGGCGGGATCTTCGACTGCTGTTTACGGTCGATCCCATGCTCAGCGGTTCTCTGCGCAAGAGGCAACTGGATACGCAGGCGGACATCGTGCACAAAACAGCCGAAGGGCGCGTGCGCCATCGTGGTCCTGTCAGGGCCGTACGCCTCAAGCATCAACTCTCCGAGTTCATCGTCGGCGACAGCAACAAGCTGGCGTACTCGGCTGCTGTGGCGGTTGCGGGGCGGAATCGCGCGCCGTTCAACCCGCTGTTTATCCACGGCCATTGCGGAGTGGGCAAGACACATCTGCTCCAGGGCATCTGCAACGCCGCGTCGCGCGTGCTTCTGAATGGCAGGCCAATGAACTGGCGATACGTTACCGGCGAGCAGTTCACTAACGAGTTCATCACGGCGCTGCGACATAAGAAAATCGATTCGTTCCGCAAGAGATTTCGCCAACTGGATCTGCTGGCGATCGACGACGTGCATTTTCTTTCAGCCAAGAAAGCCACGCAGGACGAATTCCTGCACACGTTCAACACGCTGGATACTGCAGGCAGCCGAATCGTGATGGCGTCCGACGCCCATCCGCGGCTGGTCGGCGAGCTGAACGCACAATTAGCCAGCCGATTCCTGGCGGGCATGGTGGTGAAGGTCGAACCGCCGGAACAGTCGACGCGGATGAAAATTCTGTATCGCCGGGCCCGTTCGATGAAATTACAAGTTGAGCAAGATGTGCTGGAATATGTCGCAAGGCACGTTCGCGGTTCGGTCCGCGAGTTGGAAGGCACGCTGATGAAGCTGGCGGCGTTGGCGGCCATGGAAGAATCGCCCGTAACGCTGTCGATGGCGACCCAGGCCCTGGCCGACCACCTGGCCCGGACCGACAGTGCGGTGACGCTGGGCGATATCGAATCGACCGTGTCGACGTACTTCGGAATCACGCCTGCGGATATTCATTCGTCCCGTCGGACACGGACCGTGTCGACCGCGAGGATGGTGGCTGTGTTCCTGGCGCGCCGCCACACGCAGATGAGCTATCCGGAAATTGGCAAGGCCATGGGAAAGAATCATTCTTCGATCGTCCTGGCCGTTCAGCGAATGGAGCAACTGCTGGCCGCCGATGGCGAGGTGACGTGGATGAGCCCGATGGGCTCTAAAACGATGCCCGCTGCAAAACTGGTCGAATTGTTTAACGAGCAAATTGCGTAAAGGCGACTTTGGGTGACGTCGAAAAAACGATGCCCGCTGCAAAACTGGTCGAACTGTTTAACGAGCAAATTGCGTAAAGGCGACTTTGGGTGACGTCGAACGCCCGGTGGTGGTGAACGGATCTCGCCGCCGCGGCAAGGAAGCCGACCGGAGTGGCCGCATGCAAGGAACGCAGAGAGGCGCCGGGCATCCCACCATGGCGCAGGCCGCTGGAGGCGGAATTAAAGTCGCACACAAAAGCGTCGGCGGAGGCCGACGTGAGGCAATGCTATCACGGATGGGCGCCCGGCCCCGGGCGGCTTCTCATCACGAGATAGCCGTCCGGGCTGGGCGCCGAAATTTTTCCGCCGTCCACATTCCGCCCGCTTGCGGCAGCCACCGTCCCCACCAGTCCCCGCCAAGTTTTCGTAAGGTCAACACGCGCATAAACAGGCCCCTTGCCGTCGTAGCCAACGCCGACAAGGGGCTAGCACCAAATGTGCTGTCCAGGAGAATGCCGTTACCTTGCCACAGGTCTTTTCGAAACACTCCTAGGTACATCTATCATTACACTGTTATGCAATTGCCGGGCCAAAAAGAATTAAACCCGTAACTATTTGCCTAATAAGGCAATGAAGGTTACTCGATCTTCGCTTGCTATGCGCATTTGTTGAACATTTGGCCGCGCGCAGCGCAAAACCTATACATCACGTCAATCCTGGGGGGTCAGATCAGATGCGGTCGATCACGACGATCGTTTCGTCATCGACCTGGTCGGCATCATGGCGGAATTGTTCGATGGCTGCGAAAGTGGCGTCGGCACACTGCTGGGGATCGTCTTCGGCTTGTGCATTGATGGCTTCGTGAAGGCGCGCCTTGCCGAATCGCTGCCCGCTCGGGTCGGACGCATCGAGCAGGCCATCAGTGTAGAGGACCATCCGCTGGCCTGGGCTGAACGTGTGGCAGCCCTGGTTGGGAGTGATCTCTTCGATCCCGAGCAGCAGATTGCGAGGCCCGATGTGCATTGCCGAACATGCTTTGCGGTCACATAGGAACGGGCGAGGATGCCCGCAGTTGACGAACACGGTGACGCCCGATGGCGCGTCGATGACTGCGTAGAACAGCGAGCAGGGAAGGATGCTATTGGTCCGTTCGCCGAGGTCGATCAGCATCCGGTTGAGCGAGGTGATCACCTCGGCCGGGCGTGACAGGGCTGGCGGACGCGAGCGGAGATAGCCCATAATCTGCGCCATCACCAGCGATGCTCGCACGCCGTGGCCCACCACGTCGCCGATCAGCAGCGCGATCTGATCCTCGTTGATTCGGATGAAGTCGTAGAAATCGCCCCCGACCCCGCCGTACATGCGATTCCGCGCCGCCGCAACCATGTTCGGGCAGTCGGTGGGGCATCGGCTCGGAAGCAACGCCGCCTGAAGCTCCGTCGCAAGCACCAAGTCCAGTTCACTGTCCCGAGCTTTTTGTGCGGGATCAATCACGTCATTACGTCAATTCAAAAAAACTTTCGATCATTCGGAAAACTGATCTTTGCCCACGCCGCATTCATGGCAGGACCATTCTTCGGGCATTTTTCAAAAATCAGTCGGCCGCGGAAAACTGATCCTTGCCAACCCCGCATTCAGGGCAGGACCAGTCTTCGGGGATATCTTGAAAGCTTGTGCCCGGCGCTATGCCGCCATCCGGATCGCCAACGGCCGGGTCGTATATCCATCCGCATGCGTCGCAAACGTATTTCCCCATGATTCATGCTCCTTTTTTATATTCTAGCAGCCATTCATTCCGTCGAACCGAGTGACGCGGAGTGAATCACCATAGGGATGATATCCAACGAGAAATATCCTGCCATGTCAACAGTACGAACGCCAGGCCCAGCAGCGCCAGGCCCACCATTTGCGTCAGATTGATCACCTTCGTGGGAATCGGCTTGCGGCGGATTTTTTCGATCAGCAGGAACACTGCAATACCGCCATCGACGACCGGCAGCGGCAGGAAGTTAATCACCGCAAGCGTCGCCGAGATAAACGCCATGAAGTACACAAAATTGACGATCGGCTCTTCTCGTCCGACGCGGATTGCCAGTCTCACAATGCCAGCCGGGCCGGATAACGTCTCGGTTGAAACGGTCTGCATGACCAGCCCGCGAAGCGTGGCGTAGGTCTTTATGATGAAGTTCCATGTCTCGCCCCCCCCCCAGACCATCGCGCCGAACGGGTTGCGCTTGACGAACTTGAACTGCAGTCTCTCGAAGCTCTCGGCCGGGAAGAGAGACATCGAATAATCATCCGCAGAGAAAATCGACTCGCCGAATTGTCCGATCTCGATGGCCAGTTCCTGCTCGCCTCGGCGGATCGTCAGTTCGACGGCGTCTTTGCCGGCCGACGCTTTCAATGCGGTGAACACGTCGATCCACGATGCGACCGGCTGGCCGTTGACTTTCTCTATGCGGTCGCCTTCTTCGATTTTGGCAAGTTCGGCCGGGGAGCCTTTGCGAATGCCCGCCACCTCCGGATGCATGAGATCTATGCCTGCGGTTATGCCGATCTGTACGAGTTCTCCTCGCTTTTTGGGCGTAACCTTGGCCTGGACGAGCTTGCCGTCTCGCAGCAGCACGATAGGCGTTTCGCTGCCGGCGACTTTCTCGCTGATCGCGAGCAATTCGCGGCGTGTCGGCGGCCCGCGGTCGCCATAGGCTGCGATTATGTCGCCGGGCAGGATATTGGCGTCGTTAGCCGGAGAGCCTTGCGATACCGAAAGCACGCGAATCCGCGGAGACATGCCGAGAATATCCAGCATCTCAGCCTCGGCGAGGTCGCCCTTGTCGACATCGAGCTGGCCTCCGTCGAGCAGTTCGAATTGGACGATCGTTTTGTCGTCTTCTTCCCTGATGGCCGACCGATACCCTCGGATCAGAGTCCCGTCGGTTTTCCAGTTTGTCGAGGCGGCAGTATGCAACGTCGGCTGAACTTCGACGCCAACGGTCTGTCCGGCCCGCTCGACGGTGACCTGCACGGGTGCACCGGTGAGGGTCTTTTCGACTCGTCCAATGTCCCAGTGATGGGTAATCGGTTCGCCGCCAATGCTAACCAGATGGTCGTCTTGCTGGAAGGGCGATGAGATTATGTCCTCGGGGTACAATGCGAACACCGTGTCGGCTGATCCACGCATGCCGAACACCAGCATCATACCCGTCGAACTCATCTTCACGCCGATAGGCCCGCGCCCGATCCACTTGCGTCCGTTCGGATCGGTGCGTTCCACGACGATATCGAACTTTTCGTCTGTGTTGAATGCGGCGATCGACTCCATCTGGACGTCGGCGAAGCGAATGATTTCTTTGCCGTTGAGTTCGACTATCCGGTCGCCGGGCTTCAGGCCTGGTGTGAACGCCGGCGCGGCTTGGGCGGTTGCCTCGGCGGGCGACCAGGTGAGTTCAACCGTAGACGCCGGGTAGGTCGGCGAGGTGCTGCCGACGACCGGCTGGGCGAAGTTCATGCCCACGAGCCCCACGACCACGAACAGGATCGCCGCCAGGATCACGTTCATAACAACGCCGGCTGCGATTACGAAGAATCTTGCGCCGACGGATTTTGCCTCGAACGATCGCGGGTCCATCCGATTTTCTTCGGTCAGCGCCTGGAAGTCTTCCTGGCCGAGCATCTTGACGTATCCGCCCAGCGGAAGCAGCTTGATACAGTAGTCGGTCTCGCCCCATTTGAAGCCGAACAGACGCGGGCCGAAACCCAACGCGAACCGCTCGACCTTGATGTCGACCCACTTGGCCGCAAGAAAGTGACCCAGCTCGTGTATGAAAACCACCAAGGCCAGGCCTATGACAAGCTGAAGGATGGGGCCAATCCACTGGCTCCAGACGGTTGCGACGATATCGCCGAGACTCAATGCAAGCACTTCCATGAATACCTCTCTCTAATGGCTTCTGTTTGCGGGATTTATTATACGGTTTCGCCGGCCGGGCCGATCCGCTCGGCTGCGGCGTCTCGCGCCCACCGGTCCGCTTCGATAAGTCGGGCCAGTGTTATTTCTTCTGTTTGCGGCGTGTTGTTCAGTATTTCTTCGACCAGAGGGACGATTTGTCCGAAGGAAATCCGCCGGGCGAGGAACGCTTCCACGGCGGCTTCGTTGGCGCCGTTCAGCACAGCACCGGCCAATCCGCCTCTTCGGATGGCATCCAGGCCCAGTTCCGCGGCCCGCGCGAATCGTCCGTCGCAGGGGCGGAACGTCAGTTCACCCAATGCGGGCAGGTCCAGCGGGGCGGTCGCTCGCGACGGCCTGGCCGGGTAGCCAAGCGCGTAGGCGATCGGCAGTGTCATGTCCGGCTCGCCCATCTGGGCGATCACCGAACCGTCCTGAAACTCTACGTAGGAATGTACGATTGACTGCGGATGCAAAACCACTTCGATCTGGTCGGCAGGCAGGTCGAACAGCCAGTGGGCCTCGACGATCTCCAACGCCTTGTTGATCAGCGTCGCCGAATCGATCGTGATTTTTCGGCCCATGTCCCATGTCGGGTGGTTCAGGGCGTCCTCGACGGTGGCGGTCTGGAGCTTATCTTCCGGCCAGTCTCGCAGGGCTCCGCCCGAGGCGGTGATTACCACGCGGCGGACTTCTTCACGCCGGCCTGCCTGGAGGCACTGGAAGATGGCCGAGTGCTCGCTGTCGACCGGCAGGACGTCGAGGCCGGCTGCGCGGGAGGCGGGCATTAC
>SDBV01006572.1_pt1 | contig 16077 bp, 15 predicted proteins | sample 2277081 | NCBI WGS metagenome assembly SDBV01 (sample SAMN10402039, study PRJNA504765) | marine sediment metagenome | isolation source: marine sediment core GS10_PC15, 223 cmbsf | place: Arctic Ocean: Southern Knipovich Ridge | collected 2010
TGCAGGTAGTCGACGACGATCAGGTCGAGCCCGCGCTCCAGCTGCAGGCGCCGCGCCTTGGCCCGCATCTCGGCCACGGTCAGCGTGGCGGCGTCGTCGAAGTAGAGCGGCAGGTCGCTGAGCACGCCCAGCGCCTGCATGATCTTTCCCTCTTCCCGTTCCGAGTAGGTCCCGAGGACGAGGTGCGTCGAGTCGACTCCCGCCTCCATCGCGACCGTGCGCTGCACGAGCTGATCGGCCGCCATCTCGACGGAGAAGAAGCCGACCGTGGCATTGTGCCGGAGCGCGGCGTTGCGGGCGAAGTTGAGGACGAGCGATGTCTTGCCGAGGCTGGGCCTCGCCGCGACGATGATCAGGTCGCCGCGCTTGAGGCCCGGCGCGAGCATCGTGTCGAGGTCCGCGTAACCGGAGGTGACAGCTCGCGCCTGAGCGGCGACGGCCGAAGTGCCGGTCTCAAGTTGCTCCACGTAACCGGAGAGCAGCTCGCGGATGTGCTGGAAGTCGCGCAGGGACTCGCCCTGACGCACGGCGGCGATCAGCGTCTCGGCCTGGCCCAGGGCATCACCGACGTCCGCACCGCCCCGGTAGGCGATCTGGGCGATCTGCCCGGCCGCCGTGATCATCTTTCGATAGGTGGCGTCGCGCTGGACGATGCCGGCGTAGTTCTCGACGCCGACGGACGTTGGCAGGTCAGTGACGAGGCGGCTCAGGTAGGCGAGGCCGCCGACGTCTTCCAGGCGGCCGCTTCGCTCGAGTTCATGGGCAACGGTGATCTGGTTGATCGCCTCGTTGCGGTCCCAGAGACCACGACAGGCGTCGTAGATCCAGCCGTTCTTTTCGCGGAAGAAGTCGCCGCCATTGAGCCGAGGCGCGACCTTGAAGATCGCTTCGGGGTCGACGAGAAGCGAAGCGACGACCGCTTCTTCGGCCTCGGTATCGTGGGGCGGCAGCTTCTCGCCGCCCCTGGCGGGTCCGGATTCTACAACCATAGTCTGTGCTGCAAGGAGTGGCCGGACCCGGATCAGAATTCATCCGCCGAAAGGCGGACCCGGAGCCGGCGTCAGGAGCCGTCCTGGCTGGCGTTCCCCTTCTCTTCGTCCTCCGTCGCCTCAGGCGCGGAAGCGGTTTCGGTGGTGGTTTCTTCTTCTACAGCCGGGGCCGCATCCTCGGCCGGTGCTTCGTCCGCGGCGGCTTCGGTGGCGGCCGGCTCCTCCGCAGCGGTCTCGGTGGTCTCGCCCTCGGTCGCGGCTTCGGTTTCCTCGGTCGCCTCGCTCGCCTCCACCTCGGGTGTCTCTGGCTCGGGCTCCGGCATGCCGCCTTCCGGATGGACGTTGACGGTAATCTTGGCGATCACGTTGCGGGTGAGCTTTACCGATATCTCGTGGGTGCCGATCTCGCGGATCGGCTGATTGAGGGCGACCTGCCTGTGCTCCAGCTCGACCCCTGTGTCCTTCTGCAGCCGCTCGGCGATGTCGCGCGAGGTGACGGAGCCGAACAGCTTGCCCTGCTCGCCGACGAGGACCTCGATCGTCATCTCCTGGCCTTCGACGAGGGGGAGCAGGCGCTCACGGGCCTCGTCATCCACGCGGTCCTGGCGCTTTGCTTCCTTCGTCGCTTTCTGTTCGGCGACGGCGATGTAGTGCTTCGTCGCCGGAGCAGCGAGTTTGCGCGGGAGGAGGTAGTTGCGCGCGAAGCCATCGGCGACGTTCTTGACGTCGCCGGTGCGCGCGGTGCCTTCGACCTCTTCGAGGAATACGACCTTCATGGGTTTCTCCTTCTGAATCCTACGGACTGCCCACCATGGGCGGGCAATGGGCTTATCACCAAGATAATCGACAATCTCTTCACAGGCCACATTCCTCAATTCACATGGTAGAACGGGTGTGCTAGATTGGTCAACGCACGCGAGGCGCTTCCCTGCCGACCCACGGAAGTTTACCGTGTCTCCAGATGAGCCGCATCACGAGCATTGAGATCTCGCACCACCAACTGCCGCTGGCCCCGCCCTTCCCTGCGTCGTGGGACCCTGTGCCGCGCGAACTCTTCCCCTGCACGATCGTGCGCGTGCACGACGACGAGGGGCGCGTCGGCATCGGCTCCGGCGACGCGATGCACGGCTTCGGCGACTTCGCGCGCCACTTCGTCGGACAGGACCCGCTCGACATCAACCGCCATTACACGGTCCTGTCGAACATCGGCTTTCACGCCTGCCGGCCGTGGCCGCTGGACGCCGCGCTCTGGGACCTCGCCGGCAAGACGCGCGGCGAGCCCATCTGGCGGATGCTGGGCGGCACCACAGATCGTATCCGTGCCTACGCCTCGACCGGCGTCCGCCGCCCGCCCGCGCAGATGATCGAGGTGGCACGGGCAGCCGTCGAGCGCGGCTTCACGGCGCTCAAGCTGCGGATCGGCGACGACACGCTGGAGGAGAACCTGGCGGCCGTGAGCGCCGTCCGCGACGCCGTGGGCGATTCGCTGGAGCTGATGGTCGACTGCAACCAGGGCTGGCGCATGCCCTGGGACACGAGCCCGCCCTGGGAGCTGGCCACCGCAGTCAAGGTGGCACGCCGCCTCGAGGCCGAACGCGTCTACTGGATGGAGGAGCCGCTGGACCGCGGCGACTACGACGGCCACACGGCGCTGAGGCAGGAAACGTCAATCCCGATCGCCGGCGGCGAGGTGACGCGCGAGCCGTATGAGTTCCGCGAGCTGCTGCGACGCGAGTGCCTCGACGTCTTCCAGCCGGACTGCGTGTTCACGATGGGAATCAGCGGCCTCCGGCGCCTGGCGCGCGAAGTGACGGCCGCCGGCAAGACGTTCACGCCGCACACCTGGGGCAACGGCATCGGCCTGATGGCGAACTTACAGCTCACGGCGGGAACGTCCGGCGCGCCGTTCATCGAGTTTCCGTTCGACCCGCCCGAGTGGACGACCGAACGCCGAGACTTCATGCTGACGCGAACGATCGAGCCGGATGACGAGGGCTGGATCAAGCTTCCGGACGGACCCGGGCTTGGCATCGAGCTTGACGAGGACGCGCTCCAGCGAACGCGGAGCGAAGCGGCTACCTACAGCGGCTGAGCGCTACGAGCCTTCGAAGAGGTCACCGAAACCGAAGAAGTCGTCGCCGTCTTCGCCGCCAAACATGTCACCGAACGAGACCGCATCAGACGGCGCATCAGGGATCGTGACGTCGGCGTTGTAGGCATCGATGTGCATCGTCATTTCGATTGAGAGATCGCCCTCCTCGGGCGTCGACAGGTCGATGTCCATGGTCACCAGGTATGGCAGATAGTCGTCCGCGCCGATCCAGATGTCCATCGCAATCGGTCCCGCTACGTCGTCCACCGAGAGCTGGTCAACGCCGCCAGAAGTCGAATCGAGCGCGCCGGAGAGCGCCGCCATCGCGTCCGCCAGATCCGCTGAGACGCTGTAGTGGAGCATGTCGCGCCCGCCCACTTCTTCCTCACCGACGAAGTCCACGCCTCCGAAGGCGTCGACGAGCGCCTGGTAGTCAAACGCCGAACTGGTCGAGAGCAGGTCCTGCATCTCGTCGAGATCGGCGCCAGTTAGCCCAGCGTCGTCCAGCGACATGGACATCCAGCCGCCGAAGAAGGGCATTGTGAAGTAGTAGGTACCATCGCGGACGAGGAACTCCGTCGTGCCGAAATCCCCCAGATCGAGGCCTGTGCCGTCGCCGCCGGACATCGTCATCATCATGTGCATCTTGTCCGGCGCTTCAAAGGCGAAGTCAGCATCGATGCCAAAGTCCATCCCGTCGGCCACGACCGTCATCTCGAGGCCGCCCTCAAGCGAGGTGATCTCCTGCTCGAACCGGTCAGCCGAGGCGGAGAGCACCTCGACGCCGTTCGAGACGAACAGGTCATCGCCGGCGAATGGATCACCGCTGGCATTGTCCGATCCGCTGGCGCCGCTACAGGCGACGAAGACCAGCGCGGTCAGGACAAGCAAGGTCAGGAACAGGAGTCTCATCGATCTAAGCATGCTTCCCTCCGGCGGACCTCAGAGATTGGCCGCCACTCAGTTAGAGAGGCGTCGGGCCCACCTGTTACGGAGACGAGGCGTTCTTCGCCAAAGCTGAACGAGCCGCTAGAACTGCAGGAGCTGGATGAGGTTGCCCTCCGGGTCCCGGAACGTGGCGATCTGCGGACCCTCGGCGCCCGGGCGGTTCGGCTCTTCGATGAACTCGACGCCGGCGGCCTTGAGGCGCTGGAAATCGGCCTGGATGTCGTCACTGTCGAAGCCGACGATGTGGCGCGCGTGGTCCGTAGCCTTGCCATGGACTTCGCTGTGCGTACCAAGACCCAGCACGGGGCCGTCGACGTCACCCAGGAAGTAGAAGCCGTCGCCGCCGCTGCCGACCGTCAGGCCGACGGTGTCGCGGTAAAACGGCAGCAGCTTCTCGACGTCCTCACTGAAGATGCTCGAAATGCGCAGTCCCTTGATCATGGCTCCTCCTTTTTTGTCGAGTGCTATGAGTCTATTCGAACTCCAGGCGGTCAGGCCTGGTGAACGCGCCATATACGCACGGCGTCTGACACGCCCTTTAGCATGCGCTCGCCCGCGTCCTCGAACGCCACGCCCGCCGACGTCCGCGCCAGGTCCCGAACCGTCTGCGAGACCAGCACTTCGCCAGGCGCCGATTCGTCGGCGACGCGCGCGGCGATGTTCACCGCGCCACCGAAGACGTTGCCCTCCTCCTCGATCACGTCGCCGGCGTGGATGCCGATGTGCAGCCCGAGCCCGACGGACTCCGCCGCCTTCCCGAAGCTCATCGCCGCCTCGATTGCGTTCTTCGCTGACGTGAAGACGGACAGCACGCCGTCGCCGAGGAGCTTGCCCTCGACCGGCGTTCCATCCACCTCGCGAATGATCTTACGCAGCGCGGCGTCGAGGTCGCGCGCCTTGTCGCGGAACGCCGAGTCGCCGAGCTTCTCCGTCAGAGCCGTCGACTCCACGATGTCGGCGAAGAGGATGACGGCGGTGCCCGAGGCAAGGTCGGCACGCGATGCAGCGGGGCCCGGTGATGACTCGCCAGGGCCAGCACCCTCATCGCCCCGAAGGAATGCGTCGACGACGTCCAGCGCGCCGATGTCTTGTGTTGTTCCTCCCTGCTCACCCGTCTCGATGAACTCGGCACCCGGAACCAGTCTCGCCACTTCACGCGTAAGCGGCAGGACTGCCGGCAAGAAACTGTGCGTGAAAATGACAAGGGTGGGCACCGATATCTGGGTCAGGAGGCTGCTGATATCGCTCCAGCGCGTTGCTTCATTGAAGGCTGTCAGTTCGCTGGCCGACATGCTGGAACCCGTCGCCGACGACAACTGAGCCGCCAGATCTGGATCGGTGAACCCGGTAAGAATGCTGGAGCGGGAGAGGCGAACGATCTCTTCTTCCTCCGGAGTAGCTGGGTCCATGCGAGTGATCATCGCCATCTCTGGCACAGCTGTGTAGAAGTCGGTCCCCCTCACGAACGGCTGGGACAGAACGAGACGCTTGACGCGATCCGGGTGGGCCACAGAGTATGCCGTCGCCGTGCGGCACCCATGCAGGAAACCGTACAGGCTGAACCGGTCGAGTCCCACGCGGTCTAGCACGGCCTGGAGGTCGGCCAGCCGGGCGCGATCCGAGTAGTCGCTGTCGCGGTGCTCCGACGATCCCGTGTCCCGCGAGTCGTAGATGACCACGCGGCGTCCTCGGTCGGCCAGTGCGTCGAAATACGCCCTGTACGGCGGCATGGCTTTGTACAGGTGGAGGTCACCCCAGGTATTGGGGGCGGAGACAAGCGCTTCCGTCCCGCTCCCGAGGACCGTGAACGCGATGCTCACGCCGTCGCTCGTCTTGGCGTACTGGATGCGTGGTTCGGTCATGCCTCTGTCACCCTCCACACGCGCACCGGCTCGCCGACGCCCTTTAGCTCGCGCTCGCCCGCGTCCTCGAACGCCACGCCGGCCGACGTGCGCGCTAGTTCACGCACCGTCTGCGAAACGAGCACTTCGCCGGGCGCCGACTCGGCGGCGACGCGCGCGGCGATATTCACCGCGCCGCCGAAGACGTTGCCGTCTTCCTCGATCACGTCGCCGGCGTGGAGGCCGACGTGCAGCCCGAGCCCGACGGACTCCGCCGCCTTCCCGAAGCCCATCGCCGCCTCGATCGCGTTCTTCGCCGACGTGAAGACGGACAGCACGCCGTCGCCGAGGAGCTTGCCCTCGACCGGCGTCCCATCCACCTCGCGAATGATCGCTCGCAGCGCGCCGTCGAGGTCGCGCGCCTTGTCGCGGAACGCCGAGTCGCCGAGCTTCTCCGTCAGAGCGGTTGAGTCGACGATGTCGGTGAAGAGGATGATGGCGGTGCCGGAGGGCAGCTCCGCACCCCGCTCCGATGCGCTGGCCAGCTCGGAATGGCGCTCGCCATCAGTCAACCAGTCCTCGATCTCCTGCTGCAGCGCTTCGTCGCCCCAGAGAACACCCCCGGCGGAACTGCGCTCGACGAACACTAGCTTGCCGTCGGGCAAGGCGCTGGCTATTTCGGCTGCGGCCTCGTCCGGCGGCATCCCCTGGCCCCGGTGGTGTAGGACCAACGTGGGAACAGCGACCGAAGGCAACAAATCCGAAACGTCGAACGACCGTACTTCGGCCGCCCATCGGCGCATTCCCTCCGCATCGATGCTGGCTCGCAGAAGTATGGCAAGGTCCTTAGCGTCCTCAGCCGCATCCCAGCCGAGAACGATATGCGCGTACGTCTCGGTGTAAGTCTCCCAATCTCGTCCCAGGAGCCCGCTCAACGCCCGTAATGGTGGATAGTCTGTCCACTTAGAAGCCCGAGCCCATCCATTAACGAGCAGCAGGCGCGTTACGATGCCGGGGTTACGGGCGCAGTACGCTATCGCGGCCGGCACTGAGTTCCCAATCGCCTGCAGCTCGAACTGGGACAGGCCCAGCTTCTCGGTCACGGCTTGCAGATCGGCGATCTGTGCGTCGAGCGAAAAGTCCAGCTTGTCCCGCGGCGACAGACCCGTGCCCCTGCTGTCGTACCGGACTACCGTTCTGAGCTCCGACGCTCGTTCCCACGTAATGCGCATCCTGGGCCGGCGCCACGTTTCCTCAATGTGATTGAAGGGGAGGGACGGCATGATAACAAACGGTGGCCCCCTGCCCATCACGCAGAACGCCACGCTCGCCCCATCGCTCGTCTTCGCGTACTGAACTTGCAGCTCCATCAGGCCTCCGCCATCAACTCGTCATGCCGCCGAGGCCGACGAGAGCGCGGCCGTGCTCGATCTCGCCCATGTGGCGGAGGCCGTGCTGGTAGACGAAGCACTCCAGCACCTCGAGCTTGCGGATCGGGTTGCCGGGCCCGACGACGATGCCGCAGAAGATGTTCTGCATGTTCGGCGGCAGCTGCGGAATGATGACCTCCGACAGCAGTTCCGGCGTGATCGTCTCCAGCAACTCGTCCGTGCGGGCGATGACGGCGGACTGGTACTCCTTCCAGGCGTCGAGGTCGCCGAAGCGCTGCGCCTGCATCTCCTCGACGGTCTCCTCGCGGCCCAGCGCGTCGACGGCAACGCCGATCTTCTCGGCCCAGCCGCCGCTGACCCAGAGCAGCGGCTCGTGCAGGAACGGAGCGCTGACCGACTGGTCCTGGGCGCGCATGAAGTGGCTGAAGCTGAAGGCGATCGGCAGAACGCCGTCGCGCTCGTGGTGGTTCACCTGGGCAAGCGTCATGTCGCTGATCGCGCGCTCCCAGATCGTGTTCAGCGCACGGATGCGGTTGCGCAGGGACTGGAGGAACATCTCGGAGTCTGACATCGCCGCCCATTCTACCGCGTAAGCACACGATAGCCGACGAACGCACGAGGAGGGCCGGCCCACCGAACCGGCCTTCCTCGACTCATCTTGCGGAGAGTTCTGAAGCGATCGGGCTTAAGCCGTCATGCCTGCGGTCGCCTCGTCTGTGTCCAGCACCGCGCTCGCCATGAAGCCGAAGTTAGTGAGCCCCGCCTGGTAGCCGTCGCCCAGCTCCGGGTGAATCGCCGCTGCGGTGGCGTCCTTGACGACAGCCACCTCGAACCCCTGCTCGAGCAGCTCTCGGAGGTGCGCCTCGACACACAGGTTGGCCGACATGCCGCCGAGGATGACCTTCGACTTGCCGCGCTTGCGCAGCTGCAGCACCAGGTCGTTTGTCTCCGGGCCGTAGACCTTGTGGGGGCTGACGACAATCGTCTGGCCGTCGTTGATGTATGGCTTGTAGCTCTCCAGCCAGTCGGCGCCGGAGCCCTCGAAGCCGTCCGTGGTCAGTTGGCCTTTGCGGTCGAACATGCCAATCTCGTGCATCATCTTCTCGACGGTGCCACCGAACTTCCAGCCATGATCCGTCGGGTAGTAGTAATGCGGCGAAATGAACACGTCGTAGCCACGGTCTTTCGCCGTCTTCAGGAGTTGCTCGATGTGACCGACTGTTCCGTTCGACTCGACGCTCGTGCCCACGAGGCCCCACGTCGCCCCTTGCGGGCTCAAGAAGTCGTTCTGCGGGTCGGTGATAACGATCGCCGTGTCCCTTGCGCTGAACTCCATTTCGGTGCTCCCTTCTGCTTGCTTGTATATCTGGCCGTGCACGGGGCCTGAGTATGCGCAGGCCCCGTGCACGGGTTGGTCTGACAAATGTCTGTAATCGTCCGGCAGTTGTAATCCCTATGCAGCGATGGCATGATTTGCCGCATGATTCTGGATCGCCTCTTCACGAACATCGTTGTAAGCGTCGATCCGTTCGCGTTGTGCCTGCTGAACACGGGCTGGCGGCTCGGTCTGCCGGGCCCGCCCGACGTGATGTTCCACTTCGTGCTGCACGGCAGTGGTGTTTTGCGCGGACCGCGCGGCGAGCCACAGATGCTCTTCCCCTATTCACTCGCGGTAATACCGCGCGGCATCGAGCACACGATCGAATGCGGTACGGACATCCAGTCCGAGCACTCGATCGACCGCACACCGCCGCCCGGATCAGGCGTTCTCACGTTCACAGCCGGTAATATCGACCCGGCCGACCTCAAGATCGCCTGCGGCGTCGTGCACGTGGCCTACGGGGACGTTCTCGGTCTCTTCCAGAACCTGCAGGAGATCGTCGTCGCCGACCTTTCCGGTTACCCGCAGGTGCGCTCGGCTTTCGAGAGTATGCTCGCCGAGCAGGCTAATCCGTCAATTGGCAGCGAGGCGCTATCTTCGGCCTACATGAGCCAGTGCCTCGTCTACCTCCTCCGGCACCTGTCGTCACATGAGGATGCGCCGATCCCCTGGCTCTCGGCGCTCGAGAACCCCGCCCTGGCGCGCTCGGTCGACACCATGCTCGGCGATGTCGCAGCGCATCACACCGTCGAGTCTCTCTCGGAGGTGGCGCTGATGAGCCGCTCCGTCTTCGCCGACCACTTTCGGGACGCCTTTGGCTGCACGCCGATGACGTTTCTGCGCGATCTCAGACTCCGCCGCAGCATCCAGTTGATTCAAACGATGCACGAACTCTCGATCGAGCAGATCGCTCACCGCGTCGGGTTCTCCAGCCGTAGCCACTTCACCAACGTCTTCACCGCCCGCTTCGGGGTCTCTCCCGCTGCGTATCGCGGCGCGAACTAGTCTCGTCGCGAAGTATAATCCGGCCTGCCCGCATACAGTACGAGGGAGGCCGATCATGCAGCAGGGCACGTTTCGCGGATTCGAGGTCGCGGTCCAGGACCCCGGGATCGTCACCGTTACGTTCAACCAGCCGGACAGGCTCAACGGCATGACTCAGGGGCTCAAGCGCGACCTGATCGAGATCCTGGCGGAGGCGCAGATGGACGACGCCATCCGCGTCGTCGTCATCACCGGCTCCGGGCGCGCCTTTTCGGCCGGCGACGACATCACGGGCCGGCCTCTGAGCGGGACCGACGCGCAGCAGCTGGTGCCAAACATCGGAAGCGGCCACAACACGCCGATCGGCACCTACGAGGGGTTAAGAGTGCTCTCGCAGACGCTGAACCTGGCGGTGCGCAGCCTGGACAAGCTCTCGATCGCCGCCGTCAACGGCGTCGCGATCCAGACCGGCCTCTCGCTCGCCCTTTCGTGCGACTTCCGCATCGCCTCCACGGAGGCGCGGCTGGGCAGCGGCACGCTGCGCTTCGGGCTGATGCCGGACGAGGGCGGGCAGTTCCTGCTGCTGCAGATGATGGGCCTGCCGAAGACGATGGACTTCCTGATGCGCAACCGCATCGTCTCTGGCGAAGAGGCGCTGGAACTCGGCCTCGTGCACGAGGCGGTGCCGCCGGAGCAGCTGATGGAGCGCGCGCTGGAGCTGGCGCGCGAGCTTGCGGAGGGCCCGCAGGTGGCGATGCGGCTGCTCAAGCGCAGCGTCTACAACGCCGCGGAGCAGACGTTCGCCCACGCCCTCGACGACATCGCCGCCAAGACCGCGATCTCCGACCACCACAAGGACGCGCGCGAAGGCATCGCCGCGTTCCGGGAGAAGCGCAAGCCGAAGTTCAACCAGCGCTAGCCGGCGAGCGCCACTTAGGTACGGTTGATTCGCACACGGACCGTTAGAATGGTCTCAGCATGAGCGATCAAGCCCTCGACCAAGACGACGCAGAGATTCGAGTGAGATCGTTGGCAGCGATGCCCGAAGAGATCAAAGTACTCGACGACCTCATCCTTCTGATGAACCAAGGAACGGCACTGCTCAGTGGAAGGAAACATGATCGCGGTCTGAACCTTCTCGCTGGAATCCTGGTCGGGCGGGCGTTCAACAGTCTGTGGCGAGCGCGCGAAGACCTTCTCAGTGGTTATCCAGTACAAAGTTTGATGCTTTGCCGAGCTGCCCTCGAAGACTGGGCAACGCTCATTTGGCTCGAGCTTCACCCCGAAAAGGTCAACCTGTTCCTCTGGGCGATCTATCCCGACGTCAAGAGACCTACAGACTACCCTCCGAAATTCGAGGCCATCTGGAAGGAGCTCGGAGATCTCGGAAAGATCCCGGCCGTGATGTACGACACTTTGAGCAAGTTCGCTCATCCGAAAGGGATTGGACTTCGATGGCTAGTGGAGTTCGACGAGCAGAACACGACATTCCACTATGGATCCCAGTTCGACCAAGATCGCCTCAAGATTGTGCTCTTCAACCTGATACAAATTGCACAGGCATTCGGGGAGAGAATCGCTCGACTACAGAATAGAATGCTAGGGAAGCCAGACGAGAGTTGGCTTGCCCGAGGTCGGGCCTCCTCTGTCCGCGCCATTGCAACGATCGACAAGATGTACGCGGACTTCGCCGCAAACTAACCCTCGAGCGCGCGCTCGAGGCCGTTTTCGTGGGCGTCGCGGAGGTCGGCCAGCGGGAGGTCGAGCGGGCCGAGGCGGAAGCGACCGTCGGTCGTCACTGCGCCGATGTACTCCAGCGGCACGTTCATGCTCGACGCGATGGCGACGAGATCGTCTCGCTTCTCCGGCTTGACGGCGAGCACGATGCGCGACTGGGCTTCGCCGAAGAGCGCGGCGTCCAGCCGGTTGCCGACGACCGCACCGGCGGCGTCCAGCCCGGCGTCCGCGGCCAGGCACATCTCCGCCAGCGTGACGGCCAGGCCACCGTCGGAGCAGTCGTGCGCGGCCGTGGCGATGCCCTGCCGGATCGCGGCGAGGGTGGCGCGCTGCACGCGCTCTTCTCGGAGCAGGTCGATCTCCAGGCGGCCGCCGATCTTCCCGTGCTCCAGCCGCAGGTACTCGCTCGCGCCAAGCGTCTCGAGCCGCTGCTCGATGCTTGAGCCAAGGACGAACAGTTCGTCGCTGGGCGCGGGCGACATCGTGCAGTGTTGCGTCACGTCGTCGAGGATGCCGAGCATGCCGATGACCGGCGTCGGGTACACGGGCTGGCCGCCGGTTTCGTTGTAGAGCGAGACGTTGCCCGAAATAACGGGCGTGCCCAAGGCGTCGCAGGCCTCGGCGATGCCGTGGACGACCGCCTGCATCTGGTGGTAGACGTCCGGGCGCTCCGGGTTGCCGAAGTTGAGGCAGTCGGTGACGGCCACGGGCTGCGCGCCGGCGCAGACGACATTGCGCGCCGCTTCGGCGACGGCGATCGAGGCACCACGATAGGGATCGACGTGGCAGTAGCGGCCGTTGCCGTCGGTCGCGACGGCGATGCCGCGCTGCGTTCCGCCGGCGGGCGCCCCTTCGGCCGGCTTGATGCGGAGGACAGCGGCGTCGCCGCCGGCCTCGACGACCGTGTTCGAGAGCACGCTCTGATCGTATTGACGGTGCACCCAACGCTTGCTCGTGATGTTGGGCGCGGCGAGCAGACGCAAGAGCGCGGCCCCAGCGTCGGCGCAGTCGGGCAGGCCGCTCAGGTCCAGCGACTCCATCTCGTACGACTCCTGCGCTGGCTCGCCCTCGCGCGTGTATTCGGGCGCATCGACGAGCAGCGCAATGGGCAGCGTGCCGACTTCTTTCTCGCCGTCGAAGATGTGCACGAGCTTGTCGTCGGTGACGTGGCCGATGATCGCCGTCGGCACTTCCCAGCGCTCGAACAGCGCGGCGACATCGTCCTCGTGTCCCTTGCGGACGATGATCAGCATCCGCTCCTGCGACTCGGAGAGCATCACCTCGTACGGGGTCATGCCTTCTTCACGCCGCGGCACCTTCGCAACGTCGATTACGATGCCGGTGCCGCCGTTGCTGGCGGACTCGATCGCGGACGAGGTGAGGCCGGCCGCGCCGAAGTCCTGGATGCCGGTAATCCAGTCGACGTGGTTGTGCGCCAGGTCGAGGCAGGCCTCGAGGAGCATCTTCTCGAGGAACGGGTTGCCCACCTGCACCGCGGGGCGCAGCTCCTCGAAGCGCTCGCCGGGATCCGTGCGCGAGGCGAGGCCGGAGGCGCCGTGGATCCCGTCGCGGCCGGTGTCGGCGCCGGCGAGGAGGAGGATGTTGCCGGGCCCCTCCGCCTTCGACGTTACGAGCTTCTCGACCGGCGCGACGCCGATGCACATGGCGTTGACGAGCGGGTTGGCGGCGTACGAGTCCTCGAAGTAGACTTCGCCGCCGACGGTGGGTATTCCAAGGCAGTTGCCGTATCCGCTGATGCCCGCGACGACGCCCTTGAACAGGTAGCGGTTCCTCGCCTCAGTGAGCGGGCCGAAGCGCAGCGAGTCGAGGATTGCGATCGGCCGCGCGCCCATCGCGAAGATGTCGCGGACGATGCCGCCGACGCCCGTTGCCGCGCCTTCGTAGGGCTCGACCGCGGACGGGTGGTTGTGCGACTCGATCTTCATGACGACGCACATGCCGTCGCCGATGTCGACAGCGCCGGCGTTTTCCGCGCCGCGCTTCGTCAGGACGTAGGCGCCCTCCGCGGGCAGCAGGCGCAGGAGTGGCTTCGAGTTCTTGTAGCCGCAGTGCTCGCTCCAGAGCGCGCCGAAGAGGCCCAGCTCGACCTCGTTGGGCTCGCGGCCGAGCTTCTCGACGATGAGCTGGTACTCGTCACGGCTGAGGGCGATCGTGTCGAGGACGGACTGTTCGATGGCCATGCGATTCCAGCATAGCGGGCCATCACGGGCCGGACAATTTCGCCCGCGAGCCGACGATCGTAGCGGAGGCCTTTCCGACGGATCCTCAGGGCAGGCCTCCACCAGCGCACCGCGACTGCACGTCGCGCCGCCCCTCCCCGGTGGAAGGCTAAAGCTTTCCGCTACGTCCGCATGGGCGTTCGTCGCTACGTCGCGGGCGTCAGAATATCCGCGGCATGATGTAGTTGGAAGACACGTAGGAGCCGACCGCCCACATGGTGAGGCCGAAGACGGTGAGCCCGCCCTTGAGCCAGGGCGGCCACGGCTGGTAGCGCCACATGAGGAAGATGCCGATCGGCGCCAGGATATACCCGGTGAGGATCATCGCCCACAGGGATTCGTACCAGGCCTTTGGCCGGGCGGACGCTTCCGGATTGCCGGGGCTATCGGCTACTTCAGGCTGAACGGCGGGTACTCGTCACGCATGAAGTAGGTGTAGGCGTTCACGCGTAGCGACCAACGCATGGTGCCGACTACGAAGTCGAACATGCCTCGCGGGAAGTTGCCCGTGAACAGGATGGCGAACCAGGCGACGAAGATCAGGAGAAAAGCGACGATCATCACGATGAAGAACACGATCAGGTTCGGGATGATGAGCAGCCACTTGATCAGCGGCAACCAGCGATTGAGTGTACCCGGGTATTCGACTTCGAGTGTTAGCGGATACTCGCCCGATTCCCAGCTGAACGGCGGATAGTCGTCTCTCATCAGCAGGATGTATGCGTACACGTTCGCCTGCCAACGCATGACGCCGACGGCGATCTTGAACAACCCCTCGGGATACCTCGTCGTGAAGAGGATCGCGAAGAACGCGATGATCGTGATGACGGAGAGCACGCCACTAAGAGCGTACAAGATGAGCAGATGCGGGATCGCCAGAAGAAACTTGACGAAGATCAAGAGGCGCGAAAGCTCGTCTGGGTACTCAACGTCAAACTGAGTCGGAGCGCCGGGTGCCGGCGCCGCTGCCATAGGTTCTACAGTCATGCTATATATCCCTCCATTTGGCTGGTTCTCTGCCTACTGTAACCATCATCTGGTGAACTCAAACCTGGCGCGCTGCAGCCACTCTGGCTCGAATTCGAGCGCCACCGGATCCTCCCCACGCGGTATCTCGAAGATCACGGCCACGAAGCCGATGGCGGCCTCCGGAAGCTCGCTCGGCCCGGCGCGGCCACCGTGGCTAACGAGCACCGGATCGTGACTGTCGCCGGCTGTGTCCTTCAGCTTAAAGTCTTCGTCCTTGATCTCCTCGTCGTAGGCGCCGACGTTAATGATCCCCGCCGTAAAGAAGACAAACCGCTCTCCCTCTTCGGGGAAGAAGAGGCTATCCGCGAACTCGTACTGGTCGCTGGCCTGGAGCAGCGTGATCTGCATGTCCTGCACCTCGAGCGTTTCCGAAGGCTCGCCGACGAGGAGGCCGGCGTAAGAGACCTCCGCTTCCTCCAGGTTCGACGTCGCGATAGCGATGGCAACGATACCGCCGATCGCACCGCCGGCCAGCACGAACCCGCCGATTCCCGACCACACATGGGCAGTAGTGCTCGTCGGCGAGGCGTCGGCGGAGAAGCTGAACGGCGGGTACTCGTCCCGCAGCGAGATCCAGTAAGCGCTGACACGCGCGCCCCAGCGCATCCAACCAACGATGAAGCCGCGCAGACCGAGCGGGAAGCGCCCCGTGAAGAGGATGGCGAACCAGGAGATTACGATGCAAACGACAACCGCGAACCAGAGCACGACGAGCGCAATGACATGCGGGATCGAGGCCAGTGTCTTCCAGATCACGAGCTGCTTGCGCTGGATGCGCTCCGTTTGATCGACCTCGTAGTGGACGTTCCAGTCGCCCTCGAACGGCGGATACTTGTCCGTGATCAGGAAGAAATAGGTGTACGCACGGAGTACAAAGCGCTGGATGGCGACGATCGCCCGGCATATCCAGCCGACCGGCCGCCCGCGTATGAGGACGGTGATCCAGTGAGCCAGGATGAGGCCGCCCAGGATGCCTCCGGTACCGATGCTGCCGATAATCCCGAGGAAGAGCGCGACCGGTATGAGCAGGATGATGCGGAAGAAGGTACTGAGGCGGGAGACTTCCGCCGGCCCCTCAACGTCGAACGAGACCGGATATTTGCGCGGTGGCGACGGTCGGGCGTCGTAAAGAACCGTATCGTCTGTCATTGCGCTCCCTCTAGTGCATCTCCGCCGGCGACGGCGACGCGTATATCTGAATAACTCGCGGGCGACGGATAGGTTAACGGTCGCGCTATACGCGCACCTCTGCCCACTCCGCAACCGACTTCCAGATCAGCAGGCCGTCCTCACCGCCCAGGAGTGGCTCGCAGGCGCGCTCCGGGTGCGGCATCATCCCCAGGACGTTGCCGCGCTCGTTGACGATTCCGGCGATGCCGCGCTCGCTGCCGTTGGGGTTCGCTTCAACCGTCACCTCGCCGGCGTCGGTGCAATAACGGAAGGCG
>SDBV01006573.1_pt1 | contig 16076 bp, 20 predicted proteins | sample 2277081 | NCBI WGS metagenome assembly SDBV01 (sample SAMN10402039, study PRJNA504765) | marine sediment metagenome | isolation source: marine sediment core GS10_PC15, 223 cmbsf | place: Arctic Ocean: Southern Knipovich Ridge | collected 2010
GTCTTTTTGTTCGTTGTAATAGAGCAGGCTTTCTTTGTCTACCGGTTCATATAACTGGCCAATATGAGAATAAATTCCCGCCTGCCTGAATAGTGATTCCATACCAAAAGTACGGGCTTCATCAGGCACAATTGGTACTATCAATTTGCCGATTTTTTCATTTCTTAATAATTTCGACAATAGTCGGATAAATACCATCGTGGTTGCTATTTCGCGTTCTTCGGTGCCTTTATAAAATTCATCGAACAAGTCATTAGATCCAATCGAAAATTGTTCGGTTATTACAACACGATTAGGTATATAGCCACCAAGCTTTTTCCTGCACTCCTGCAAGTATTTTAGCTCCGGACTCTGGTCTGAGGGTCTGTAAAAATATGTTTCATAGACTTCGCCGTCAGGGATTGGAATTCCAAAGCGACTTCTAAACTCAAGCAATTCATCTTCGTTAAGTTTTTTCTGCAGATGGGTGATGTTTCGTCCCTCTCCGGCTTCTCCAAGGCCATAACCCTTGATGGTTTGCGCTAATATTACAGTAGGTGAGCCTTTGTGCTCAGTTGCAGCTTTGTAAGCGGCATAAACCTTCACAGGGTCATGTCCTCCGCGTCTTAGTTTTGCGAGCTGCTCATCGGAATAGTTTTTTACCATATCCAACAAGCGAGGGTCTTTGCCAAAGAAGTCCTTGCGGATGTAATCGCCGCCTGAAACTGCATATTTTTGAAATTGGCCATCAGGAACTTCTTCCATCCGCTTGGCCAGGATTCCATCTTTATCTTTAGTGAGCAAAGGGTCCCAGTCAGAGCCCCAGAGCACCTTGATCGTGTCCCAACCGGCACCGATAAAGACCGCTTCAAGTTCCTGAATAATTTTTCCATTACCTCGAACAGGTCCATCCAGCCTTTGTAAATTACAATTGATAACAAAAATGAGGTTATCTAATTTCTCACGGCCAGCCATACTTAGTGCTGCTAAGCTCTCAGGTTCATCCATTTCACCATCCCCCAAAAAAGCCCAGACCTTCTGGTCGAATGGCGGCTTTAAGCCTCTGTCTTCAAGGTAACGATTGAAACGAACCTGGTAGATGGCCATAAGCGGTGATAATCCCATCGACACAGTAGGAAATTGCCAGAAATTGGGCATTAGTCTTGGATGGGGATACGATGGCAAACCTCCGGCAGTGTCTAATTCTCTACGAAAATTTTCCAAGTCGAATCCTGAAAGACGGCCTTCCAAAAATGCACGAGCGTAAACTCCCGGAGAAGCATGGCCCTGGAAATAAACAATATCACCAGGATGATGATCATTTTTTGCACGAAAAAAATGATTAAACCCTACCTCAAAGAGCGTTGCCGCTGAGGAGTATGTTGAAATATGTCCACCAATTCCACTCTGGGCACGATTGGCCCGTATTACCATGGCCATAGCATTCCAGCGAATAATGCTTTCGATTCTTCGTTCAATTTCTCCATCGCCCGGATATGGAGGCTGCTGATCGGCTGGTATTGTGTTAATATAAGGTGTGCAACCGGTATATTGAGATTTTATTCCGTACTTTTGGGCCTGAATACGCAGTTTGCTAAGGATTTCCTGAACCCGATTCGGTCCCTGGCTTTGAAGAACAGCTTCGAGAGATTCGAGCCATTCGGCGTTTTCGATTTCGATAACATTGGGTTCTTTTTTGCTCATATTCAACCTCTCCAACTCTAAAACATGAGCCTACATTGCCCATAGTATTGCCCAACTTTTAGCAATACTTAAAACCTTAAATCATCTGTTCCTGATAAGAAGTATTCTACAATGGAATTCAGCGAAATCAAGAATTGGCATTGCAGGGTTACTTATCATACTCAATACGCACGGCTTCTTTTACTTTCCATCAAGTAGTATAACGATTGTTTTATAACCCTCAGACGTTGTTTTTTGCGACATGGGGGATTCCCCGATGCATACAAAAGTAGTTAAACCGAAAGTAAAAACAGACTCAACCCTGATATGTAGAAGACAAATATATGGTTATCATTGATTTGTGTATTGTATTATCAAGAAAGGTTAAATAATCCACATGAAACTGAAAGTGAGGTGTAGTTATGGAAATGTCAAAAGTTATGAAATGCGAAGTCAGCGATTGTGCCTACAACATGGATAATTATTGCCATACCATGGCAATTACTATTGGTGACAGTATGAACCCAAGATGCGATACTTTTTGCCAGGCTTCTATGAAAGGTGGGGATGCCAGTTGTATGGCAGGCGTTGGTGCATGTAAGACTTCGTCTTGTATGTACAATAACAATTTAGAATGCGGCGCCCCGGGAATTTCCGTAGGTTACAAAGAGCAGGAACCTGACTGTTTGACATTTCAGATGGAGTAAAGCTCGGAGTAAATGCCTGCGTTGTGGAGCATCGGTAATTTATGAAGCGAGTGCAGCAAATGGCTCGCGACATAGAGGGAGTCTTCAAATTCATTTTCCACTTAAAGGAAAGTCGTCAAATGAAAGCAGCAGTCATTGACAAGCATGGTGGTTTGGAATGTGTAAGAATTGAGAATATTGCAGAACCTATTGCCAATGAAAACGAGGTGATATTGGATGTTCGCTCTGCAGCATTAAACCATTTAGATATCTGGGTGCGTAAGGGACGACCAGGCCTTAAGATTGAAATGCCGCATATTTTAGGTTCTGATGCCGCTGGAGTAGTTGTTGAAGCCGGCTCAAAAGTACATGGCATTAGTATCGGCGATGAAGTAATACTAAACCCGGGTTTAAGTTGCGGCTACTGTGAAAACTGCTACAGAGGCCAGCAAAGCCAATGCGCATCATTTGGGGTTGTTGGTATGACAAGGCCCGGTACTTTTGCTGAGAAAGTAGCTGTTCCTTTTTATAACGTAAGGCCTAAACCATCATATCTGGATTTTGATCAAGCAGCAGCCCTTCCACTTGCATATCAGACAGCCTGGAGAATGTTGATGTCGCGTGCAAAATTAAAGGCGGGCGAGACTGTATTGATACATGGCATTGGCGGAGGTGTTGCCCTTGCCGGTCTTCAATTAGCCAAGCTTGCCGGTGCCGAAGTAATAGTGACTTCATCTTCCGATGATAAACTTAGCAGGGCCAGGGAAATCGGTGCTGATTATACAATCAATTACAAAACAGTAGATAATCTGGTGCAAAGTATAAAAGAGATTACGCATGGCCGAGGTGTTGACATAGTCTTTGATACCGCAGGTGCTGAAACGTGGAATATTGATTTTGCCATAGTTCGGCGAGGGGGCCGTATAGTCTTGTGTGGTACCACGACCGGGGCAGAAGCCAGGACCAATCTGCAATTGCTCTATTGGAATCAACTAACAATTTTGGGTTCTACGATGGGTTCAAATGAAGATTTTCGACAGATGCTAAAAGCTGTTGCCGCCGCGAAATTAGTACCCGTTATAGATTCGATAAATCTGTTTGAGAATATACATGATGCTATGAGAAAAATGGAAGAAGGCGAGCAGTTTGGAAAGATCGTCTTGAAAATCTCCAAATAGAAAGGGGGAAATCATGGCAAAAACACAAATGCCTCATCCCGGACATGACAAACATCTGTGCTATTTAAATAATCTTGGGTTTCAGATTAGCAATCCCAAGGAATATAAAGCGCTTGTAAAGAACGGTGAGTATCTTTGCAATGTCTGTGGTCGCGTAGCTGCCAAGGAAAAGAACCTTTGCAAACCTGTGAAGTTATAAACCAAGGTGTTAATCTGAAATACCCATCTGTTCAGTACCTCAATATTATAGAAAATGCCAGGTACTTGATAGGTTAGTAAATGGATAAATTGCAAATCAAATCTGAAAGTAGCGAGCCGTTCATTGGGCGAATAGAGGCAGGAGAATTAATAGCTGTAGAACTGGAAAGGTTCCGTAACAAAAAGGCTGTGGTTCTGGGAATTCCTCGTGGAGGTGTCATTGTTGCAAATCAGATAGCTCAGTCGTTGACAACTGACTTTGATATCGTTCTTTCGCACAAGCTTGGCGCCCCTGCAAATCCCGAACTGGCAATCGGAGCAGTCTGTGAAGATGGAACTATTTTTGTTGACAAAAACATCGCTCGGTATATTGGAGCAGATGATGGTTACATTGAGCAGGAAAAGAACCGGCAACTTCAGGAGATTGCTCGCAAAGTGCAGATATACCGCAAGATCCTTCCAAAGATTATTCTTAAACAGAGACTGGTAATCGTTACAGATGATGGCGTGGCTACTGGTGCAACCATGCGAGCGGCATTGTGGGCTATTCGACAGGAAAAACCTGAAAAGATTATTATGGCTTTACCCGTTGGACCAAAAGATACCGTTATGGGGTTGTCTGAAGATGCGGATGAAACATTTTGCTTAAAGACGCCACCTAGTTTTGGAGCTCTTGGCCAGTTCTATGAAAACTTTGGTCAGGTTGAAGATGAGGAATTAATGGAAATTCTTAAGCAAGAAAGCGAAAGGAGAGGCAGAGAATGAAAACTGAAAAGCTTGAAAAAGCAGTCGACCTTTCGCAAAGGATAGGATTCGTATGCGTTGCTACTGCTGACAGAAGGGGTATGCCACATATAGCTACTGCCAGTAAAATAGACTTGGCCGATGAAGGTTGCCTTGCAATTACGGAGTGGTTTTGCCCTGGCACAACGGCTAACTTACAAACAAATAAATTCGTATCCGTCGTGGTTTGGGACAGAGATTCAGACAGTGGTTACCAGATGCTCGGCAAGTTAGAAGGGATTGAAGAGTTGGGCATTCTCAATGGTTATGCGCCAGATATAGAGCCGTGGCCACCATTGCCGCAGGTGGAAAGGCGGTTATTAATTAAAGTCCAGAAAATAACTGACTTTAAGCTTGGACCTCATAGTGATGCAGAAGACTAATCATATCTTTACGGGACAGGAATAATGACCAACACTGGCAATTTAGGGCAGTCAGAGCAAGACATTGAGATTGCGATAGATGATAAAACGCGTCTTAAAGGCAGCTTATGTATCCCCAAGGAGGCAAAAGGGATTGTTTTGTTTGCGCACGGAAGTGGCAGCAGCAGATTTAGTCCCCGTAATCGCTATGTGGCGGGTGTATTTAGGAAAAAAGATTTGGCGACTTTACTAATGGATCTTTTGACCAAAGAAGAAGAGCAGATCGATTTAGTGACCAGAGAGTTTAGATTTGATATTGAGTTGCTGAGCAAAAGAGTGGTTTGTGCAACGAAGTGGCTTTTAGAAAATAAGGAAACCAGCAACTTAAAAATAGCGTATTTCGGCTCCAGCACCGGCGCTTCAGCTGCTTTATCAGCGGCTGCTGATCTTGGCAAAACAATCAAAACCGTAGTATCAAGGGGTGGTCGTCCTGACCTGGCAGGAGATAAACTAACGAAAGTAAAAGCATCTACACTTTTGATTGTAGGTGGTAATGATCCGATTGTAATCGACATAAATCAAGATGCTATGAAAGAACTTCATGCAGAGAAAAAACTTGTGATCGTACCAGGTGCCACCCATCTCTTTGAAGAGCCTGGTACACTGGAACAGGTAGCTGACTTAGCAACTCAATGGTTTGTACGGTATCTTCATGACAAGAACTGATCTTTTAAGTAACACGGGAGGTATTCTTATGAAAAAAATGACCGAACAAAATTTAATCAATGCTTTTGGCGGAGAAAGTCAGGCTCATATGCGATACCTGCACTTTGCAGACAAAGCTGATAAAGAGAGCTTCCCAAACGTCGCAAGATTATTCCATGCCATTGCCCACGCAGAGTATATTCATGCCGGTGATCACTATAATGAACTTGAGCATTTAGATGGAGGATTTGTCGCTAACAGTATGGCCGCATTTGGACCTGGAAATACAAAGAAGAACTTAGGCCTGGCTATTATAGGTGAAGTCTTTGAGATAACTGAAATGTATCCTACCTATATTGAGGTTGCTAAGTACCAGGAGGAACCAGGTGCTCAGAAAAGCTTTGAATGGGCGTATGGAACTGAAAAAATGCACAAAGTGCTTTTCGATAAGGCTAAGAAAGCTGTAGATGGCGAAAGTGATGTCGAATTAGGCCCCATTCAAGTGTGTAAAGTCTGCGGTTACACTTTAGAAGGCAATGCTCCAGCGATGTGCCCGTTGTGTGGAGTTTCAAAGGAAAAATTCATAGCTTTCGAATGAACAGGCTTTTAATAATGTTCCGGTTGCTGCTGTGACATGAGATAGAGCAGCGAGCAATGCTTGAGGAGTTTTGGGAATTTGACAGGAAAATTATCCACGAAAAATATAAGAAGGTGGTTGAAGAAATAGAAAAAACTGAACGATAATGAGAAGGACCCTAAACTGTTTTTGCAAGGAGAACTGGATATGAAAACGACATTGCCAGAACATTTCAATAAGTTTGTAAAGAAATATCCCCAAGTATGGCAGGGGCATCAGAAGTTGACCGAAGCGTGTGCAAAGTCCGGGCCGCTCGACCGTAAGACTCGCGAACTTATTAAGGTCGCTATATCCGGGGCGGCGAACCAGGAGACGGCGGTGGAACGGCATGCCGTCATGGCAGTACAGGAGGGGGCCAAAGATGAGGAAGTTTATCAAGCTATCTTGTTGCTAATTACGACAGTCGGTTTTCCGCAAGCTTCAGCAGCGCTAAAGTGGGCAGAGCGGGCACTTACCAGTAAACAATGATTTCCGATGCCGGGAGTTCATTGAGCGGGTGTTGAAGGGCTGGTCTTAGAGTTAGTGGTAAATATATGCCGAACCCTGATGTCGGATTGGTCGTATTATTTTTTGAATATGAAAGCTCTTAAGAATACAAAGAGATTTTCGTTTTTAGCGGCAATCATTTTTAGCTGCCTGGCTTTGCTTGTGTACGGAAACCAGAGTTCAAGAAGGGGGGTTTTGTCACAAAAAGAGGGTGTAAAAATGTCTGATAAGCTAATACGAAGCGATAAAGAATGGAAAGAACTGCTTACGCCTCTGCAGTATAAGATTACACGTAAGAAAGGAACTGAACGGTCGTTCACGGGTAAATATCACAGCTTTAAGGCTGAAGGTATATATCAATGCCTCTGCTGCGGAAATGAGATATTCAGCTCAGAAACAAAGTTTGATTCCGGGACGGGATGGCCAAGTTTTGCCGATGTTATTTCACCGGAAAAAATAGAAAAAATCCCGGACCACAGCTTATTAAGTTTGCGAACAGAGGTGGCTTGTAGCAGATGCGATGCGCACCTTGGCCATGCCTTCAATGATGGTCCAAAGCCTACTGGTCTTAGATACTGCATTAACTCGGCTGCCCTCAAATTCGTGTCAAAGGCTGAAAAATACAAAAAAGCAACTTTTGCAGCAGGATGTTTCTGGGGTGTAGAAGCAGCTTTTGGGAAAATAGAAGGCGTAATATCTACAGCAGTTGGTTATAGCGGGGGCGATTTTGTAGATCCGACATATCATGATGTGTGTTCAGGAAAGACCAGCCACGCAGAAGCAGTTGAAGTATTGTATGATCCTGAAAAAGTTACTTACGAAAAACTTTTGGAAGCCTTTTGGAATATGCACGACCCGACGACACCGAACAGACAAGGTCCCGACTTCGGCACTCAATATCGTTCGATAATATTTTTTCATAACGACGAACAACAAAACTCTGCGATAAAATCAAAAGATGAATTTCAGGCTAAATTGAATAAGCCGATAGTCACAGAAATTATTGAAGCAGCTACGTTTTACAAAGCTGAAGAATACCATCAGCGATATTTAGAAAAACGCGGGACCCAATCCTGCCGCTTTTGAGAACTGTTTTAAGATGACCGATAGCGCAGGCCTATGTCAAACTTTGCCTTACACCTGGGGCACATTAGTATCCACTTGGATCTTTCGCTTAGGTTATAATCTGGAAAGATGCTGTGAAATCCACCATCATACCCACACTGCGGACATATAGTAAATTCGCCCTTTATCTCAAGAACTTCTATTTCTTCCTGTTCTTTTTCCATTGAAATTTTCTCCACAGGTAAAATTTCAATTAACATTTTTCTCTCAATCCTGATATGGATAAATTATCAATACCCTTCTAAATGGCAAATGTTCAGCATGCGGCGTTGAAGTCAACAGAATCTGGAAATAAATCTTCTCACAGCCACTTAAACTTGTTTCCTTCCTATGACATAGGGGATTCCACGGTATGAACCAGGGTGGTTTAACGTACGACAAAAACAGGCCTAACCCCGATTTATGGAAACCAAACTTTCGATACTATACTATTTGTTTGGCAGATACAGTTTAGGCATCAAAAGATATGGGGAAAATAGAATGAAAGTTCGTGTCGATCCAACTCTTTGCAACGGATGCGGTCCCTGTGTTGATATTTGTCCGGAGGTTTTCGAACTCGATCGGGGTGGTATAGCCATAGTGAAAGTAAACCAGATTCCAGCTGACTTAGAAGAAGCTTGTCGGGAAGCAGCAGATAACTGTCCGACAGAAGCAATAGCAAGTATTTAAAAGATTGAACATTAACAAGAAGGGAGATTTATCATGCAGGTAAAAGAAATTATGACATGTAATATTGAAACCATCAGTTCAGATGCCAATTTGGTAGAGGCGGCTCAAAAGATGAAATCGCTTGAGGTTGGGGCATTGCCGGTATGGGAAAATGACAAGTTGATCGGTATGATTACAGACCGTGATATAACCATACGTGGAGTCGCTGATGGGAAAAATCCATCGAGTACGAGTGTAAAAGAAATTATGACATCTGACGTTTGTTGCTGCTTCGAAGAGGACGACATTCACAAAGCCGCCAAGATGATGGAAGAAAAATCGATTCACAGACTTCTGGTCGTCAACAGTAATAACGAACCGGTTGGTTTTGTCTCACTGTCAGATTTTGCTGTCAAAAGTCATGACGAGCATTTGACTTACGAAGTTCTTGAACGAATTTCTGAGCCTGCCTGTCCTCATCGTTGATAATCAACTTTTGAGGTTGGTATGGATAGTGAAGAACTCTTAAAGCTATCGAACAAGGCGTATGTAAGAAGTGGCCGGTCTATTATTAGTGCGAGCCCTCTACGAGGCGCATTAATAGGTTGCTTTATAGCTTATATCGAAAGGTGTTAGACGAGTCAGTGCGATTTTGTTGCGAAAGAACGCTTTTAATATGATTAAGCAGCTTTGAATGCTGTAAAGCAATTAAAATAACTTAAAACAATATGGCAATTAAATCTAACTACTTATCAATGGGATAAGTGTAGCTAATGAATCTGGACATAATTATCAGAAAGGGGGATAAAAAATGTCAAATACTGTTATGACAACTGTTAAATGTGAGCAAGATTTGTTTTGTGGGGTCAATACGGTCAAAGACTGTGAGCATATGACAGATTTGGAAAAGAAACATCAGCCGATCATCACTGCCCCGAAAAGCGTTAAGAAAGACCAGTTTTTTGAGGTTATGGTAGAGGTTGGCAAGCTTATGGAGCATCCAAACGAGCCTGGACATCATATCGAGTTTGTTGAACTCTATGCCGACCATACGTATCTGTCAAGGATGGACTTTACCGCCCGCAGAACATGTCCGATTATGAAAACCTGTATCTCCCTGGATCATACGCACGGCAAATTGCGAGCCTTTGCACACTGTAATCTTCATGGGACGTGGGAAGGTCAGACGGAAATTGAGGTTGTCGATTAGCAGATACAAACTTTGCATTAAAAAACAGGATATGATGTCAAAGATGACAACAAAGGTTGAAGATACAATTGAAAATTTCAAAATCTGCATGCAGGGAAACTGTTCAGGCTGCCCAAGCTATCCAAAAGGTAAAGCCGAAGGGCTGTATTGTGCAAGGATAAGAAGCAAATATGAAATTGAAAAAAAAGGTTGCAACTGCCCGGAATGCCCTGTCTGGTTGAATAACGGGCTAAGTGGGATATACTATTGTATCGAAGGTTGCGCAACCTGATACAAACCTTAATTCGCCAATCTATCGAAAAGGACTATGAGGATTATGGAAAGATGTTTATTAGGTCGAACAGGATTTCAAGTGACAAAGTTTGGCTATGGTGCAATGGAACTGCGTGGCGGGCGTGTATGGAATGGAAGAACAGTGAGCGATGAACAGGCCGAGAGAATACTTAACGCTGTGCTTGATGCCGGGATAAATTTTATAGATACTTCTAATGACTACGGGGTGAGTGAAGAGTTTATAGGCAAATACATCAGTCACCGAAGAGACGAGTATTATCTTGCGACTAAATGCGGATGTTTAGTGGTTGATAAGGGTGACCATGATGAGGTGAGCCATCAATGGACAAAAGAGAATCTGTTGCGAAATATTGAAAGCAGTCTTGAGCGAATGAAAACCGATTATATTGATATTTGGCAGTTCCATAATCCTACCATTGAGCAGATTCAGGAAAATGACCTGCTGGATGTAATGGGCCAGGTGAAATTGGAGGGAAAGATACGGTCAATCGGTATTTCAACAACACTGCCCTATATCAACACATTTCTTCAATGGGACATATTCGATACTTTCCAGGTTCCATATTCGGCGCTCCAACGTGAACATGAAGACTTTATAACTGCTGTGGCCAAGATGGGGGCAGGTACGATAATCCGTGGTGGTGTGGCCCAGGGTGAATTAGGGATATCTTATCGAGCTATACCAGAGCGGTGGAAGATATGGGAAAGAGCAAACCTGGACGATTTGCGGTCTCCCAATGAAAGCCGAGCAGCATTCTTGCTTCGGTTTACCCTATCACATCCTGGTTTGCATACTGCCATTATTGGAACGCTTAATCCGGAACATCTGGCCGAAAACTTGAAAGCTGCAAACAAGGGGTCTTTGCCGACTGATATCTATACTGAAGCAAAACGCAGATTATATGAACTCTGTCATGTGTAGGAACTAAGCTCCCTCTGCTTTATGTTCGAGAAAATGGGAGCATAAACTTTTAAAGGCTATGTTAATTGAAGAGCGAAAGGATATATGAAATGTTAAAGTAGACTTTCTCAAGACTGTAGTACTTTGTGCCACTATCCTTGCCGGCCTTTTGTTTGTGGGATGTAAGAACAATGACTAAGTTTTCGGCAAGAAACTTAAGGATCGGAGCAGGTTTGCTCAAAAAAAGAAATGTTTTTCGGCGGCCTTAATGAGTACCGTATTGCCTTTACAATCGGTCGCGACATCAAACTGCTGGGCTTAGTCACAGAACCGATTAATCCGGGGCAAAACCAACTGTAACATTGAAGGGGGCCTTTACTGGTTTCTTAAAAGGCTTTGTGGATTTGACCGACAACGGGTTTATAAAATGCGACTTCGCCTATCTTCGTACAAAAGTCCCAGGTGTCTTTGTAGCAGGTGACTGCAGAATCGGAGCAGCAATGCAATTAGCAACTGCCGTCGGAGATGGCGTTGCAGCAGCAATGATGCTAAAGCAATATTTAAGAGACCCCAACTGGTGGTACACTCCCGTAAGCGACATACTGCCACCCACCAGTTAGTAAGCAAAAAGAATATCAGAGACCGCCTTTAAATAAATTTTTAGAAGTTTATTGCTGCTTTCTAAAAATAAGCGGTTTGAAATCCCATTAACAGACTCCTGAGCTTTTCAACATTTGAAAGGTCGGTAGTCTGTTTGGCTTTCATACTGTAAACAAGCATCTCTTGATAGATAAGTTGTCAATATTCTTCCAAATGGCAAAACTCGGCATTTTCAAGCCAATGCTCCGGCCTGGACACGAACTCAATTATATTGTCCAGCAAAAAGTAATGTTTCTGCTCCTCTTCAGCCAATTTTAGAAAAAGCTCCTTCTGGTAATCCTGACCAACTTCATTTGCTTTTTCGAGATAAAAGTCCCGGCTTTTTTCTTCGATATCCTGTGCCTTCTTATAAAGGTCGACCTGACTTATTTCTACATCAAATCCTGTGCCGGTGTTTTTAAGTTGAACAAAGATATTCTTAGCATCAGTCAGGACAGTTGTTGCGGTCATCTGGAATTTGCCGGTTCTTATCTTGTCGATGGCGTTATAGTGCTTTACTTCATCATCAGCCAGCATGGTCAAAATGGTCTTTAGCCCTTTGTTAGCTACCTTCTGAATCAATTGGCGATAATAGGCTTCGCCATCTTTTTCCATCTGCATTGCATATTCGAATATATCCATTTCTTTGTCCCCCTTTCGAAAACAGTTTATCAGAAAACAATTCTTGTCAATTTCTCCGGTTCAATTCGAAATACTGAACCTCTGCCCTCAAAAAAACTGTGCTCTGCGATTAGATGAATATTCAAATCGGCCCAACGAATGGTCTGGCCTGATTTGTTAAGTCTTACAGTTGTAACCCGTTTGGCAAATTTGCCTGGATGCGGCCATGGACACACCAAAACTCCTTTGGCTTCTTCTGTCATTGCTTGACGATTTTCATCTATTTTCACCCAGTTACCAAGGCCGTTTCGGGCAATATCGGTGATTTCCTGCATTCTTGCTGCGATACGTTCAGCTGTGATGCCAAGCCTTGATAGCTCAGCAAGATCGGCATCAATAATATCTAAAACAGATCGAGTATCGCTACCCATAAAACCCCCGGAAACCAATTTAGATGAACGCAGAACCTCTTCCAGCCTCTGTAGTTGTGGTGATTTTTTTGCCATCTGCATATCCTCACATTTTATTCGAATTTGTCATAAAAGATTTTTTCTTCGCTCATGCCGAGTTCAAGCAGTACTTCTATTGAGGCATCAATCATCCCCGGGCTGCCGCAAAGATATGCTTCGCATTCCGAAGCGTTTTTCAAATCTCGTTGGACAATCTCAGTCACCAATCCTCTTTGACCGCTCCAGCTTTCATCTTCCTCCGGAACCGCTACTATCGGCACAAACTGAAAATCATCCAGTTCAGCTTCAAACATTCTCATTTCATCAACAAGAAATAACTCTTTGACCTTATTTGCCCCAAAATAATATATTGTTTTACGTTTGTTGCCGGTGGTTTTCATGTGATGCAATATACTTTTTATCGGCGCCATCCCTGACCCGCCTGCTATGAATACGATTGGTGCATCTGTATCAGAAAGCCGAAAATCACCATAGGCTCCATTTATCTTCACCTCGTCTCCAACTTTGAGATACTTAAAACAATAAGTCGTACAAATACCATTTGGCATCAGCCTGATGATTAGTTCAATAATATCTTTCTGGCTTGGGTCAGAGGCAATTGAATATGCCCTGTACACTTCTTCGTCACTGCCTTCATAAACAGGAGTGAGCAACTGCACATATTGTCCTGGTATATAGTCAATTGTTTCAGCGACAAGCAGTTCTAATCGGAATTGCTTTATGTCGTGTGTGAGGTCCACTATATCGATACATTTGCATACATATTCCTGAATTGCAAAAAGTTCCGGCGAAATCTCTATTCTCAGGTCATTGCGAACCTTCACCTGGCACGACAGCCGAATATTGGATTCTCTTTCTTCGGCTTCAAGATAGGGCTCTTCGGTGGGAAGCAGTGGTCCTGCACCTTCGATGGCTTTGAGCTTGCATAAGCCGCACGTACCACGCCCGCCGCAGGCACTGGGAATAAATATCTTCTGTTCTGTCAGTACAGAGAGCAGATTGTTACCCCCCTCGACGGTTATCTCTCGCTGGTCATTGATGGTTATCTGACATGGGCCGTAATTGGCAAAAAAATATTCAGATATCACCAAAAGCCCGGCCAGTCCGGCTCCGATTGAACTGACTACTGCCACAGCTATGAATATCGATAGAATCATTTGTATTCCTACTGTCCAAAACCGGCTCGGTCACCTTCACTGCAACACCCCGGTAAAGCCTATAAATGCCAATGCCATCAACCCCGCAATAATCAATGTTATGCCAGGGCCCTGCAGGCCGCGAGGAATCCGTTCATTAGCCAGCTTCTGCCGGATTCCAGCCATGGCGATTATTGCCATGAACCATCCTAACCCACTGCCAAGCCCATAGCCAACGGTTGCTATAAAACTGTAATCACGAATCACCATAAAAAGAGAAGCGCCGAGAATGGCACAATTGACCGTTATCAATGGCAGGAAAATACCAAGCTTTTGATACAGCAGCGGCGAAGTTCGATCAAGCAGCATCTCCACAAACTGCACAAATGCCGCAATAGTAATGATAAATAAAATAAAACGGAAAAACTCAAGGCCAAGGGGGACGAGAATATAATGATATGTCACCCAGTTGAGCATACACGTAAATGTCAGCACGAAAATTACGGCAAATCCTAAACCAATAGATGTCTTGACTTCTCGAGAACAACCTAAAAAGGGACACATGCCCAAAAAGTAGGTCAGCAGAATATTATTCGTAAAAACTGCTGAAAGACAAACTATCGCTGCCTGGGCAATTTGAGATTCTGTATTCATTTCTGTTTATCCTCTCCAGCCATCTGAATCGATCGCAATATCCATGTAACAATACCTAACATGAAGAAAGCTCCCGGCGGCATTACCATGATTATCCATTTATCCCAATAAGGGCCGCTGAAATACGGCACCTGATATCCTAAAAGAGTCCCCATGCCGAATAATTCCCGAAACATTGCGATTATCAGCAAAATGAAAGAGTAGCCGAGAGCATTGAAAAAACCATCTAAAAATGCTCGCCCTATAGGTTGGGTGTTACCATAAGCCTCGCACCTGCCCATCACTATGCAGTTAGTGATAATCAGGCCGACATATGGCCCAAGGCTGCCGCTCATTTGCGGCCAATACGCTTTGAGTACCACATCCACAATTATCACGTAAAATGCAATGATCAATGTCTCGACCATCATTCTAATGTTTCGCGGCGTAAATCTTCTCAGCACCGAAACGGTTGCTGCGCTTAGCGAAAGGGTAAAGACCAAAGCAATACACATAACCATCGTATTTAACACCAGATTCGTCACCGCCAAAGTACTGCATATACCGAGGACCTGTTTGAATATGGGATTATTCTGCCAGATCCCCTCTGAGACGATTTTATTGATATCAGATTTTTTGACTGCGACAGCCATATTCAATTTGCTCCTTCGGCCATTTTTAGCTGCCAGTTTCTTAGCCCATTGTTGATAATCTTTTCCAGCCTTGCGCTTGTCTGGGTTGCGCCCGTAACAGCCTGAACATCGCTTTGGCCAAGAATATCGCCGGGGCGTTTGAAGCTTAGAGGTTTTGGGCCTATCGACATAACTTTGCCTTGAAACTGACTGCGGAATTCAATCGTCGTTATTTGAGCACCAAGCCCGGGGGTTTCTTTCTGCTCGTAAAAGACCACACCTGTGATAATTTTCTTATCTGCTCCTATGCCTATAACACCTTTGATGGGAGCCCAGAATCCCTGTCCCGATATTGGAAGTGCGTAGGCTATCAACTTGCCATCTTTTTTGATTGTGTATGCTCCTGCCGTAAACTCATCAGGCCTGCCAAGCCGCTCTTCAAATCTTCGATGAAGTTCTAAATCGCTTGCATCAGCATCATACATCCCCGGCAGAACAGCCAGTACCGCCTGTTCAAACGCGCGTTTTTGGTTTGCGATAACCCTTTCTCGGGTGAACTGTGAAACGCCTATAACGATCGAACTGAAAAACGCCGTCACAATAAACATATATAGAACTGGGAACCATCGCTTTTCCCGCATCAATCTGCCCCCTTAATCGTTTTGCCTGCCCTATAAGCTTTGACGGCGTAATCAAGTATAGGTGCAAACATGTTCCCGATCAGGATCGAGAACATTAACCCATCATTAAATATCGAGAAGTTTCTTATAACCGTTGCAGAAACGGCGATCAAAATACCGTAAATTACTTTCGCTGGTTTGGTCTTTGGCGCACTTACCGGGTCTGTAGCCATGAAAAATGCACCAAAAAAGAAACCGCTCCCAAGCACAGCAGGCAAGGCCCCCGGGACAGGCTCGATACCTAACCAGTACAGTACTTGATTTAACACCGCATATGTTACCACCAAAGAAAGAATGATGTGCCGACTCGCTGTTTTAGTATAAAAAAGATAAGCCCCGCCAATTAGAATCAAAATAACACTGGTAACTCCCGCGGTACCGCTGATTCGT
>SDBV01006574.1_pt1 | contig 16075 bp, 15 predicted proteins | sample 2277081 | NCBI WGS metagenome assembly SDBV01 (sample SAMN10402039, study PRJNA504765) | marine sediment metagenome | isolation source: marine sediment core GS10_PC15, 223 cmbsf | place: Arctic Ocean: Southern Knipovich Ridge | collected 2010
TTAGCCATTTATGTCTCTTGTTTATCCCGTAGAAGTTAACTGGAGCTGTCTGAATGCAATAAGAGGTAAAAATATAATTGGCATAGAAATTGCTACATATCAAGAAAATATATGTTGGAGGATAACATGATTAAAAGAATCGGTGTGTTGTTTGTAGTGCTTCTTTTACTAATTACATTCAGCTTTACTGGGTGTAAGAAAAAATCTGAAGCAGCTGCTGTTGAAAAGGTTCAAATTACCTTTACAAGTTGGCGGACAGAGGATATTGATAGGATGAACAGGATCAACTCTGTATTTATGGAAAAGTTTCCAAATATTGAAGTTCTGTTTCAGCCAGTCCATGATTCTGAGTATGATGCCCAGATGAGAGCCGGTCTGGAAACCGGAACCGGTGCTGATATTATTTTCCTGAGATCTTATGATACAGGCAGGATAGTCTATGACGGTGGTTCTATTTATGAACTTAATAAAGACTTACCTAATCTTGAAGGGTTCCCTTCTGCAGCAGTAAAGGCATGGTCGACAGAAGATGGTAAGATCTATGCAGTTCCCTCAGTAGGTGTTACTCATGGTGTATACTACCATAAGGATATCTTTGATAAATATGGACTTAAAGAACCTGAAACATGGGATGAGTTTATTGCAGTTTCCCAAACTCTGAAAGACAATGGTGAAGTTGTTTTTGCCCAGGGTGGACTGGATGACTGGACACTATATGAAGTTGCCTTCAGTGGACTTGGTGCCAACTTCTATGGTGGAGAAGCTTCCAGACAGGCTTTGATTGCTGGTGAAATGAAACTGACAGACGAACCCTTCCTTAATGCCTTTAGAGCTGTTGACCAGCTTCAGCAATTTTTTCCAAAGGGATATGAGGCTCTTGATTATGTAAGTATGCAGACGATGTTCGGTACAGGCCAGGCTGCTATGTTTATAGGCGGATCATGGGAACTTGGCATTTTGGAAGACCTTGGTTCAACAGATTTAGGATGGTTTGCCCCACCTGTTGTTAAGAAAGTGATGTCCTGCAGTACTGTTTCCATGTTGATGCCGGTATTGCCTTGAACAAAAATTCTGAACATCTGGAAGAAGCTCTTGAATACATTAAATGGGTAAGTTCCCCTGAATATGCTCAGCTCTTAATGAATGAGCTTCCTGGATTCTTCTCATATACACCTGGTGATTATCCATTGGATAATGCTATTGCAAAGGAGATGATTGGTGCTGCAAGTGATGCTGTTCTTACAGTAAGAACTGTATGGGAGAAAATGTCAGCTCAGTCACCCAGCGGCAATGGTCTCATGGGAGAAGCTCTTCCAAAGATGGTAACTGATGTGTTTACACCGGAAGAAGCTGCTGCGTACGTTCAGGATGGACTTGCCACCTGGTATGCACCTTTTATGAAATAAGTTAACCAACCATACTGCAGGCTGCCGGAAAACTTCTTTCCGGCAGCCTTATTGCTTTCTACAGGAGAGATCATGACGGGAAAGAAATCTAAAGATGTAAAGTTATTTATGGTACTTTTCCTTTTACCGGCAATTCTAATTTATACAGGGTTTCTGTTGCTGCCCATCCTCGATTCCATGAGGCTAAGTTTCTATACCGGTAAAGGACTGATACCTGATAAATTCATAGGATTTGAGAACTATGTAAAACTCTTCACACAGTTCCCATTTAAAGAGAGAATGATAAATGCCTTTTCAAATAATATTAAATTCTTTTTTATTGTAACACTTATTCAGAATGTATTCGGATTCTTTATTGCATTTTTTGTTACAAGAAAGATTATTGGAAAGGGTTTTTTCAGGAAAATAAGTTTCCTTCCTACAACTCTGTCTGTTCTGGTTGTTGGTTTTCTTTTTAAACTTATCCTAAATCCAGCATGGGGAATATTTGACAAAATGCTTACTGCAGTTGGACTGGAAAATCTTATCCGTCCATGGCTGGGTGATCCTTTAACAGCTCTTCCTGTTCTTGCCATTGTAGTAAGCTGGCAGTTTATGGGAGAATCAGTTCTGTTTTATACTGCAGGAATTGATGCAATACCTGAAGAGGTCACAGAAGCTGCTTTAATCGATGGAGTTAATCCGCTGCAGGAGCTCTGGTATATAATACTCCCATCTATTTTACCGATTATTGGAATTGTGACAATTTTAATTTTTATTGGTGATTTTACCCAGTTCGATATTGTATATGCCATGTCTACTACAATGGCAAATCCTGCTTTTGGGACTGATCTTTTTGGATCACTTTTTTATAGGGCAGCATTTTCAACTCCTGTTCGTGGAGGATGGGGTATGGGCATGGGAGCAGCTGTTTCTACAATAATGTTCTTTATAGTTTTTTCCGGTGTTATGGTCTGGCTGTACTTCTTCAAACTCAAGGGGCGTAAAAATGACTAGACATGGATTACGAAGACGTGTAATAAAGACAGTTCTTTTTATATTTCTTTCTACTTATGCTATAACAATTCTATATCCAATCCTCCTTATGTTTTTAACATCTTTCAAAACGACAAGGGAAATATTCACTAATCCTTTTGGTCTTCCTGCTTCTTTTGAATTTACAAGTTACATCAAATTACTTACAGTATCAAATTATCTGACATATTTTCGGAACAGTATATTTGTTACTATAATTTCTCTTCTTGTTATTCTTGTAATTACATCGACAGCAGCATTTGTACTTGCAAGATACAATTTTAAATGGAAGAATTTTATCTATCTGTTTTTTGTAGCAGGAATGATTATTCCCATAAGACTTGGAACGATTAGTATATTAAAGTTAATGATCGGGATGCATGCCAATGATACCTTGTTCTCTGTAATAATAGTTGGGATTGCAGTTGGTATCCCCTTTGGTATTTTTATACTTACAGATTTTATCAAAATGATTCCTGAAGATTTAAGTGCCGCTGCAAGGATTGACGGCTGCAGTGAACCGGCAATTTTCCGGATAGTTGTTATACCTCTTTTAAGGCCTGCTCTTGCTGCGGTTGCAATAATAAACTATATACCGATATGGAACGATTTCTGGTTTCCTCTGGTTTTCCTGAAATCTGATAGTGTAAAGACTGTTCCTCTTGCGACAGCCTTGCTTTTTGGACAGTACCAGACGAACTATGCGCTTGTTTTTGCAGTTTTATCAATGGCATCAATTCCCGTAATGCTGTTCTATATAATATTTTCCAAACATTTTGTTCAGGGTCTTTCTTCAGGAGCGCTAAAGGGATAGAACAATGTATATACCGGCAATCAACAGAGATCCCGATTTTAACCGACTTGTGAAAGTATTAAGACAGGAAAAGACAGATGCTCCGGTACTCTTTGAATACTATATGAATGATACTGTCTATGACATTCTCACAGAAAATGAGGATTTGCCAAACGATGCAGTACTTCGGGATCGTGTAAAGATGATTCTTGCCTTCCGGAATGCAGGATATGATTATGCCACCTTCTTACCACCTGATGAAATGAGTTTCTACCGGCGTGATAAAGAGGATAAAGAGTCTATTTCTCTTAACGAGGGAGCCGGCATTACATCAAAGAAGATTCTGGATTCTTACCCCTGGCCGAATCCCTTTAAGATAGACTTATCTATACTGGATAAAATAAAACCATATGTCCCGGAAGGGATGAAGCTTATTGCCTCGGGACCGGATGGTGTAGAAGAATGTGTAATTGAACTCGTGGGCTATGAGAACCTGTGTTATATGATTGTTGATGATCCGGAGTTGGTGAAAAATATCTTTGATGAGGTAGGACAGCGGCTTTTGGATTATTATTCCCGGCTTGTCGAATATGACATTATAGGAGCATGCATTAACAATGATGACTGGGGTTTCAATACTCAGACACTTCTCTCTCATGAAGATATGGAAAAGTGGCTTTTCCCCTGGCATAAAAAGATAAACGATGTAATCCACAATGCTGGGAAACCCGTAATACTTCATTCCTGCGGAAATATATATCCCTTAATGGACAGAGTTATAGATTATCTGGGAGTTGATGGAAAACATTCATATGAGGATTCAATACTCCCTGTAGAAGACGCCTGGGAACAATACCATGACAGAATTTCCATTATAGGCGGGATAGATGTTGATTTTGTTTGTCGGCATACACCGGATGAAGTTTACAGAAGAAGTAAAGCCATGCTGGAAAGAACCGGCCCGGGAGGCGGATTTGCTTTGGGTACCGGTAATTCTGTTCCCGAATACATGCCGACCGAGAACTATTTTGCAATGATCAGAGCTGCTTTTGAATGAATTTAATCCTGTTTATTGTATCAGGCTGTCAGCCTGAACGTTAGGGATAGCAGCGGAAATCCCGCACCGTGGATGTATGTTGCCGTAGGGGACGCAGATCTGCGTCCCCTACCACGGCAAAACAAAATGTGGTCTTGTTAACCAATTCGGGAGGAATTGCAGCGTAAAGCCCGGCCCCTCGTACGGAACAGGCATGCCTGTTCCGTACGAGGGGCAACGCCCTAGATTTTTAAAATAAATCTGGCAATTTCAAAATAAATGGAAAGCCCTGCGACGTCTATGACAGTTGCCATCAAAGGCCCCGACATAACCGTCGGATCAAAACCCATTCGATGAATAATAAGGGGTGCCAGGGTCCCGATCATGTTGCTTATAAGGACAACAAAAATGAGCGAGGACCCAATAATAAGTCCCTGTTCAAGTCCCAGTCCCGGCGGCAGAACAATACTTCTTAAAATGATGACAGCGCCGGTTATAATTCCCATCATTATACCGACCAGAAGCTCCTTCCCCATGATTATTCCAATTTCCCGGAACTGAATCTCACCTGTTGCAAGGCCGCGGATCATCAGTGTAGAGGACTGGCTTCCTGCATTACCCCCTGTCTGAGTTATTACAGGCATAAAGATAAAAAGAAAGGCGGCGCTTAATATAACCCCTTCGTAATGGTGAAGTACATTAGTGGTTATAGTTCCAACCAGAAGAAGAACGATCAGCCAGGGAACTCTCTTTTTTACCAGGCCCCAAATGGAAGTAGCCATGTAACTTTCTGCCTCTCCGGACATGGCACCCATTTTGTATACATCCTCAGTTTGTTCGTCCCTGATTACATCTAATACATCATCGAAGGTGATATCTCCGAGGAGTACATTATTCTGATCTACAACTGGCAGAGATACCAGATCGTTAGCTTCCAGAATTTTTGCTGCTTCCTCCTGGTCTGTATCTTCCCGGACGGAAATTACTTTTTCATCCATAATATCTGAAATATTAAGATCATCTTCTGAAGACAGGATATCCTGAATTGAAACAATACCGATCAGCCGCTGAAGGTCATCGAGTACATAAATATTGTAAAGAAGTTCGACTTTGTCTGCGTTTTTACGGATAAACTGCAGGGCATGGGCAATTTTTATTGTCGATCTGACGGCAAGGTATCGGGGATTCATCAGTCCGGCTGCATCATCCTCATCAAAGCGCAGGAGAAAAAGGGTTTCCTGTTTTGCTTCGTTACTTAAACTTTCCCAGACTGTATTACGCACTTCAGGGTTAACACTCTGAACTATGTCAACCAGATCGTCAGGCTCCATCTCCTTGAATAGTTCCTTTTTGTTCTGCTCCGAGAGTTTATGAAGAATTCTCTCCTGCTGTGGGTCGGTAAGTTCAGTAATAAGATCTATCTTTGTTTCCATGGGCAGATGCAGAAAGACAAGACTTTCTTCTTCTTCCGTTAGTACACGCCATTCATCAATCAGCTCGACTATGTCTGCCTCTTCCAGAAGTTCCCTTAAACGGACGGGGTCCATCATCTCTTCGTACTCTCTTAGGTGCTCAATCCATGTGCTCATATTCCCCCCTTTAGACGGAGACAGGAAACCGGAGACCGGAGGAAGGAAGAAATAAATTCATATAAGATGCTAAATATTCCCATTTTCCGGTATCCCTTCTCCATTCTCCTTTTCTGATAACTGATAACTGCTCACTGTAAACTGTCTCAGTCCCAATCCCCTACAAACTGGATTTCAGTTTCCAGTTCCAGCCCTAATTTTTTCTGTGTAAGCTCTCTGGCATAATCAATAATACTCTTTATATCGTTCGACAGTGCACTGCCTCTATTAATTATTATATTTCCATGAAAATCTGCAATTTGTGCGTCACCTACTGAATATCCTTTTAGGCCAAGGGAGTCAATTATAGCTCCTGTGGGTTTACCGAATGCCCTGTTGTTCTTAAAAACCGAACCGGCACTTGGATATCTGTAATGGCCTTTACACTTTCTGTCTTCTTTATGTTGATCCATCTTATGAAGGATTTTTTCTTGATCTCCTTTCTCAAGGCTGAATACGGCCGAAAGTATTACTTTGGATGAATTTTGGAAAGGGGAGGACTTGTATGAGAAGCTATCTGAAATTTCATTGACTTCAAGACTTCTGAACTCCAGTTTCTCATCCAGATAATCAACTTTAATGAGTATATCAGAAATAGACACACCGTAGCATCTGGCGTTCATCCAGACTGCTCCGCCGACACTCCCTGGCATTCCATATATAAAATCGAGTCCTTTAAGTTTTTTTTCAGCTGCAGCTTCAGCCAGTTCACTGATAGGGAAGCCTGCTCCGGCTATACAGAGATTGTCTTCAAACTTTATTTCCGAAAGATCACCCATGTCGATAATAAGTCCCCGTATCCCTCTGTCAGAGACCAGGATGTTTGCTCCTCCTCCGAGGATAAAAACAGGAACCGAATATTCTTTTGTAAAATCAAGGAGCTTTATAAGATCATCATAGTCTGATGGAACTGCAAAATAATCAGCTCTGCCTCCGGTCCTGAAGGTTGTATGTTTATTCATAGGAACATCTGTTCTTATTTGTCCAGAAATATTGATTTTTTCCAGTTTTTTACGTACAGTCATCTTCACATGCTTATAATATGAGAAAAAATTATTTATTAACAGGGGATTGTTGTGAAACTGCGTTTTTTTAATACAATGGGAAGATCAGTACAGGATTTTAATACTATTGAAAAAGGTGTTGCAAAAATGTACTGCTGTGGTCCTACTGTTTATAATTATGCTCATATTGGAAATCTTCGTGCCTACCTTTTTGATGATATCCTCAGACGTACTCTGGAGTATGCAGGATACAAGGTTGATCATGTGGTGAATATTACTGATGTTGGTCACCTTACAGATGATAATGATGATGGTGAAGATAAAATGGTTAAAAGTTCCCGGGAATCGGGGAAGTCTGTATGGGATATTGCAGAATTCTTTACAGAAGCATTCTTCAGGGATGTTGACTCTCTTAATATAATTCGTCCCACTGTTGCACCTAAGGCAACTGAACATATTCAGGAGATGATTGAAATTATAAAACGTCTGGAAGAAAAGGGTTATACCTATGAAGCAGGGGGCAACATATATTTTAATATAGACAAGTTTCCTGATTATGGTAAACTTGCCCTTAGAGACAGACAGGATCTTCACGCAGGTGCCAGAATAGCAGTGGATGCTAAAAAAATAAACCCACACGATTTTGTCTTATGGTTTACAAAATCAAAATTTGAGCACCAGGCCATGGTATGGGACAGCCCCTGGGGAAGAGGATATCCCGGCTGGCACATTGAGTGTTCTGCTATGAGCATGAAGTACCTTGGAGAGCAGTTTGATATCCACTGTGGTGGAATTGATCATATTTCGATCCATCATACCAACGAGATAGCTCAATCCGAAGGGGCTACAGGAAAAAAATGGGTAAACTACTGGATGCATAATGAATTTCTAATTATGAACAAAGGGAAAATGGCGAAATCAGCCGGAAATTTTCTTACACTCGACTCTTTGGTACAGGATGGTTTTGATCCTCTGGACTTCCGTTATTTTACCCTTGGAGGCCACTACAGGTCTCAACTTCAATTTTCTATGGAATCCCTCTCGTCTGCCAGGTCTGCCAGGGAAAATTTCTTTGACCGGGTTCTTCAGTTAAAAAAAGAAACTGACAATACTCCATCATCTGAGCTCGGTTCGGAAGCTAAAGCTTATATTACAAAATTCCAGGACCATATTTCTACCGATCTGAATACTCCAAGGGTTCTTGCTGAGCTTTGGCTGATGCTTAAAGACGGTAAAGTAACCCCGGCAGATAAACTGGCGGTTGTGTATGAGTTTGATAAAATATTGGGGTTTAATGTTGAAAATATGTCTGTTGCAGAACCTGAAGGAGAAGAAGAGCTGGATGCGGAGACAATGAACCTTATAAATGCACGAAATACAGCGAGGAAGGAAAAAAACTGGAAAAAGGCAGATGAACTTAGAGATATGCTCCTTACTAAAGGTATTGAAATCAAAGATACTCCCAATGGAACTGTGTGGTCCAGAAATGTGTAACCTTATTCCTTCATTGTTGTTTATATGGACGTAGAGGATGACAAATCATATACTTTTCGGGAAGTGTATGATAATGTCTTTCCTGTTCTGATTAAGGTTGTTTATCACATAATCAGGGACATGGGGATAGCAGAGGATATCTGTCAGGAAGCCTTTATAAGATATTATAATAAGAGAATTCCCTTGCCCAGTGTCAAGGAAAGCAGGTATTGGCTTATCCGGGTAGCGAAAAATCTTGCATTTAACTATCGTAAACGTGCGTTGCGGGAAGTAAGTGCAGTAGACAGGATAAAACAGGAAGGACAAAAAGTTCAGCCTGACAGTAATGATGATCTGTTAAAAGAGGAGACCAGAACAGTTGTTAAGAATGCTGTCGATTCTCTTCCTGTTAAATACCGGTCTGTGTTGATCCTGAAGGAGTATGGAGAATTAAACTACAAAGAAATAGCAAAAATCTTACATATTTCCGAAAACAATGTTAAAATACGTGTTTATAGAGCAAGAGTGTTGTTGGAGAAAAAGCTAAACATGGGAGATCTTCATGTGTATTAATGAGCAGATTCTTTCAGCCTATGTTGATGGTGAGTTGGGTGAAATTCAGAGTTCCGGTATAAAAGAGCATCTGGAAATATGCAGTACTTGTAGAAAAAGAATTACTTCCTTGGAAGCAGTTCGGAACCAATTAAAAAATTCAGATATATATGTAAATAAATTTGTGCAGGAGAATGTTTGGGCCAGACTTGTCCATTCAACATCTACAAGTGCTGGACTTGGATTTTGGCAAAGGCGTTTTATCCTGTCTCCATCGTTTATGGTCAGTATCTCCTTCGTATTTTTTGCTGTTATTGGAATAGGCCTGTTTATGGTAAATCCTGGTAAAAAGAACATGCTTAATATTACAAAGAATTTTAAATCTACCTTTTATTCTGAAGATATTCCGATTGAAATACCAATTGATAATATTGAAAATATCCTTGCATATTTTGATATCAGTGATGAACCTTTAGAAGTATTTATTCAACTTCCCGATGAATCAGATTTCATTATTCAGGGAGAGCCTCGTTTTCTGTTAAAAGCCAATTACGTTGCTGGACCCTGATTTGATTAAAAAATCACTTTCACTGATGATTCTCCTCTTTATCCATGGATTGATATATGCAGTAGATATAAAAGAGGCTCTTCAATATCTTGAAGATAATTCCCTTAATATCAAAATAATCACAAGAATTGTAGATGAAGACGGTACTACCATTTGGGATACCGAGATGAGCAGAATTACTATTAGTGGTAAATCGGTGAAGGTTAAGCTCTCTGGTGTAAATATACTTGTTATTACTGACATAACACCCTATATTTTAAATGACAGTACAATCTTACTTGTCTCTCAGGGAGAGATATGGATAGGCTCATCCGGATCTGTAGAGATAAAGCACTACAGTACGATTAAGAGTCTACCTGTAAGTTATGGTGAAAGTGTGCTGTTTTTTCCTTTAGGTGTAATTAAAGCTTCAGATACAAAAATATATAATATAGAATTGGAGATTCAGGTTTATCTGCAAAGTAGAGGCCTGGGAAACTAAAAAGAGATAATGACAAAACTAAAACATCCCGCGGTACTGCCAGTTGGATTCTTTATCATTCTGGCAGGTATTTATTTAGTATCTTCTTTTATTACCGGAAGCAGTCCTGATATTGAGAGGCTTTACCCTCCTGTTGCATTTCCTGGTGATGAGATTGTAATTGAAGGAAAGCATTTTGGTAAAACATCACAGGATGGTTTTGTGATAATTGCGGGAATAAAACCAACTTTATCCAGTTATATCGAATGGACTGATACCAAAATAAGACTAAAAGTACCTGACGAAGTTGGTTCAGGCCGATTATTTGTGAAAACAGGCAATAAATTAAGTAATGGTCTTCTCTTTACTAATAAAGAACACATCCCAGTGATCATGTCAGGGCCTGCCGGTCCAGGGCAACCATACCTGGAATCAATTTCTCCTGAAAAGGGGTTGGTAGGTGACCGTGTTAAGATTACCGGCGAAAATATGGGCGCTGAACGTGGTTCCAGTCAGGTTCTATTTAGTTTTTTTTCTCCGGACGCTACAAAGAATATTGCATGTTCCGAACTCGATTTTGATTATATCTACTGGGGTGAACATGAAATTTCAGTATATGTTCCAGATGGTGCAACTTCCGGAAGTGTGAAAATCAGTACAGATAGGGGAGAGAGTAATTCCATATATTTTGAAGTAACAAACCCTTATGGAACAAAACGTTTCAACCAGCAGCGGGGTTATCAACTGCAGTATGGAGTTACCGTTTCTAACGTAATAGCTGATCCGGGAAGCAGTATCCAACTATGGGTTCCTGTAATTCAATCCAGTCTTGCACAGCGGAATGTCGAATCTGTATTTGAGCCTGAACCGATTTGGGAGAACTATAGAGGGTTAAACAGATACAATCTTGAAAATTTGCAGCCATGGAATGAGTACAATTTGACGCAAACCCACTGGTTTGAACGGTTTGCTATAGAAACTGATATAAATACATCTTCGATTTCAGGTGTTTATGACAAAGATCGTAAATTAGTCAGCTATTATACAAAAGAAGATGAGCTTATTCCTGTTAATGATAAGATAATTACAGATGTCGTTCGTTCTATTGTAGGCAGAGAGAAGAATCCATATTTTAAGGCCCAAAAATTGTATGAGTATCTTCTTAGAAGACTCGATTATGTAGAATCGATTGGAACAAAGACTGCTCTGGAAAGTCTTGACGACCGGAAGGCAGATGCACATGATTATGCTGTACTCTTTACAGCGATGGCTAGAAATGCCGGAGTTCCGGCAAGACCTGTTGCCGGTTTTCTGGTATATGGCAATAAACAGACTGTTAATCATTGGTGGTCAGAATTCTATATAAATGGTCTTGGCTGGATTCCTGTAGATCCTGCTATGGGAGATGATATGAATCTTTCCGATCTTCCTGTCAGGGAGAGTAATAGTGACTATTATTTTGGAAATATTGGAAGTCAGCATATTGTTTTTTCAAGAGGAACAATAAATATTAAGAAGATCAATCCGGATGGAAACATTAATAGTAAGGAAAGGTTTTACTCTTTCCAGGCTATCCATGAGGAAGCATCCGGATCTGTAGATAATTATAGGGCCGTATGGAGTCCAATACGGGTAGTTGACTGGTGGTAAGCAATTTTGGCTCGCGTCATTAACAATAAAAGTCAAAATGAGAATTGCTTCTGGTGGTAGCCGATAATAATATTAGTAAAATGGTGGTGACTTTAGAAGAATCTACCGAAGATAATAATGGAGTTCGTAACTTCTTGTTTTATAATTGACAAAAGTATAAAATGACTCCTATACTAAGTTTATGAAATAGTGTTTCGGGTGGTTTATGATAAATCCTTTGCAGCTTTCTTTAGTTAATTTTCGAAAAAATGCCTATATCATTGTAGAAGGAAAACAGAAGGCTGATTTCTTCTATATACTGAGACAAGGTACAGTTCGTATTAGCAAGGAAGTCAAAGTTGTAGAAGAGGAAGGTGGAGATCTTCTGTCCCCTGGAGATTTTTTTGGTGTTGTATCGACAATGTCCTCTCACAGTCATATTGAAACAGCACAGGCAATTACTGATGTTGTTCTTATTTCGGTCCACCGTGATCAGTTTGGCCTTCTTATAGAGAAGAATACACCAGTTGCTATGAAGATTATCCAGCAGTTTAGCAAGAAAATGCGTTTTTTGGATGAAGCTCTTACAAGGATTGCTCTAAAAAGTACTGCCAATGATAATCCTGACCATCTATTTAAGGTTGCCGAGTACTATGCCAGACAAAACCAGTTTAACCATGCTTATTATGCCTATCATCAATATATAAAGTATTGTCCTGCAGGTCCAAATATTCAAATTGCCAGAGAGCGAATGGGAAAGATCAGACCTTACTCAAAGGCTGTGTTCCTTGATGGAAGCAGTGAAGAATTTACCCGGAGTTACCCAAAAAACACAATGGTTTTTTCAGAATGTCAGCCGGGGCAGGAGTTGTATATTATACAAAAGGGAAGTGTAAAAATAACCAAAATTGTAAATGACAATGAGGTTATGCTTGCACTCCTTAAACCAGGCGATATTTTTGGTGAAATGTCCCTTTTGGAAAATAAACCCAGAAGTGCTTCGGCAATAGCTCATGAAGATGCTGTTCTATTAGCTGTTAATAAAGCAAATTTTAAAAGAATGGTTTCAGCTCAGCCCCAGATAATTACACGTTTAACTCAATTGCTATCAGAAAGAATATGGTTTATATACAAACAGCTTTCAAACACTGAAATTAGTGATCCTCTTGGTAGACTCTACCATGCACTTTGGATACAACTTGAGAAACTTCGGATACCAATCACAAACCAGGCATATACCTTCGATTTTGGTACCAAGGAACTTATAAACATGGTCGGTTTCTCGAAAGGCGAGGGCAACACTCCTGTAAGGGAACTTCTTCAGAACACCAAGTTCAAACTGGTGGATAACAAGATCTATGTGACTGACATGGAGGAAATAGAAAAGCAGGCCGGGTATTATATGAAAATGGAAAGAATTTCCCGTGCCCGAAGAGCTGCTTCGGCATACAGACGCTAGTCTCAGTGAACAGTGAACAGTGAACAGAATCTGATAACTGGTAACTGTTAACTGTAAACTGAAAATTTTTCTTTACGAAGTTCCACTTTCCTTCTAGAATAAGAAAATGGACCGGATAAAAAGTATTCCAATCTCCCTCCCTCTTTTTCTTTTGATAATTGCTCTACCCGTTTTCCCCCAGTCAGAGCCTTTTTCCGCTGTCCAGTCAAAAATAATTTCTTTGGATGCCTGGGCCAATGATGTAGAGTTTTCTCCTTTTGGTACATATGTGGCGATTGCGACCAGAGACAATCAGGTTCGTATTCTTAATTCCAGGTTCAGACAGATTTTTATTTTCAGGGGTAATGAAAATTATTCAAGTTCAAGTGTGCTCGGCTTTTCACAGGATGAAAAATATCTTGTATTTCTCAAATATAAATCCAGGAGTGACATCGGGATAATAGATCTCGATAACATGGAGGTCGTTCAGACCCTGCGGGAACATGAGAACCAACTCTCCTGTCTTGGCATGAGTCCTGGTGGTCGTTTTTTTGCGACTGCTGCATCCTCTGGAGAAATAAAAATATGGCGGAGAAATATTGTAGGTTATGAGCTGCACCAGGAGATTGAAATAGAGGGAAGTATTGTACGGAAACTGGTTGGCAGCCGGTCTTAGACAAGAGATAACCATCTACAAACGTGATGATGAAAGGTTCATGAAGTATCAAACTTTCCCTGATGCCGGACCTGGAAATATATGGAGCCTGAAGTTCTCCCCGGATGGTAGTCAATTCGCATGCGGTTTTGGTATCGGACAGGTCAATCTATACAATTTTAAAGGAGGGGGCTGGGGGGAGGTAGATGTGATATCCGGAGGTCAGGATTACGTATTGGATCTTGCTTTCAGCCCTGACGGCAGGCTTCTTGCAACAGCAAGCAATAGCCGTAATACGGTCATATTCCGGGAACTCACCGGGATAAATCCGGACCCGGTGCTTGAACTCTCTTTACTCATCGGTCTTCCATTTACCCGGTCTCAAAAACACATTATAAACATGACCTCGAGCCAGGCCATTCTCTCAGATATTGATCCTGACCTAACTCTGCCCATGGATGAGTTTGAAACCGGGGATGAATACCGGGGACGTATTGCTATAGCGGGTAATAAAGCTCTTTTTGAATTGATATATGTTACAGAGAATTTCTATGGTGTTGAACAGAGGGAGGACTCTGAGAATGGAGCTGATGTGGCTATTCCTCTTCAGGAATTATTGGCATACTCTACCGGGACTGAGAGATACAATATTATAGTGATGAACGTAATGGGATATATCGATATCCCGCGTACTGAGGCAAAAAGTCTTAAACAGAATTTCATGGATGCGGTCATTCTTGCTGAAAAGCATGACCCCGGCAACGGCAGTCCCCCCAACTATACCCGTTTCAGACTTCTTCATCCGGTTAATAATAATCAGTACCAGGTTTTTCTGGAAGAGAATCCCTTTCGTGCGCTTCCCATCAGTGAATCGATGCAGACAGTCTTTGAAACTATGATTGGCCCTCATCTTTTTATTGAGGATCTTGAACTGGACGATGTCTTCCCGGTATTTTATAAATATTATGACACGTATCCAATAGGCAGAGCAAGAATAGTAAATAACGGAACCCTTCCCATAGAAAAACTTTCATGTAATTTATTTATAGAGGAATATATGGATAACCCCAAACCGGGGAAGATCCCGTCCGAGCTTGCAGTCAACCGGGAAGGGATACTCGAGCTCTTTGCTCTGTTTAATAAAAAAGTACTGGAAATTTCCGAGGCTGAGACCCTTTCGGTTAGAATCGACATTTCTTATACAGCCGGATCGAAAAAATTCGACGACACTATTATTCAGTCTATACGGTTGAATGACCGGAACGCGATAACCTGGGATGATGACCGCAAAGTAGCGGCCTTTGTGACACCAAAGGACCCTGTGGTCCTGAAATATGCAAAACGGGTAGTAGGAATGGTCAATGACCGTGCCAACCTTACTTTAAATAAAAATCTCCTTCTTGCAATGAGAATATTTGAGGCCATACGTATCTCGGGTCTTGTCTATGTCATCGATCCATCAACACCTTATCTTGAATACTCAAAAACTGGAGGAGCGGTGGATTTTCTCCAGTTTCCCCGGCATACACTGGAATACGGGGCTGGTGACTGCGATGATCTTTCCATTCTCTTTAATTCGCTTTTAGAATCTATTGGCATAAAAACAGCCTTTATTACTGTACCCGGACATATATTTACAGCATTCAACATTAACATTCCCCCGGATCAGGCCTCCCGCTATTTCAGCCATCCTGAGCACTTGATCTTTATAAACGGTCAGTCATGGCTTCCTGTTGAAACCACCGCACTGGACCAGGGCTTTTTGAAGGCCTGGGAAAAAGGTGCTGGTCTTTTCATCCGATATGATTCACTTGGCGAAGCAAATATTTTTACTACAGAGAATGCCTGGAAGATATTTGAACCTGTGGGTGTAGGCGGTACGGCGGATGTCATCCTTCCTGACAGTGTCATGGTCCGGGAGTCTTATCTGGAGGAGTTGGGACGGTATCAGGAGGTGGAGATATATCAAAGAGAACATAACCTCCTTTCCTCCCTGAAGAATGATGGAGACAATCCGGTAATTATAAACAGACTGGGTATCCTTTATTCCCGATACGGTATGTACAGTGAGGCTCTGGAGCAGTTTGAAAAAATACTAAGCCTGGAAAACTACCTTCCTGCAATGATGAACAAGGGAAACATACACTCTATCCTGGGAGAGCTGGATCGTGCTTTAGATTATTATAAACTGGCTAAGGAAATGGATCCTGATAATTCCAGGATCTTATTAAACCTGACTATGGTTTATCTGGAAAATGGTGACCTGGAAATGGCGAATGAGACCTTTAAGCGGGTAAAAGATTTAAACCCTGAACTTGCAGGTCGTTTTCCCATTCTGGATTCCAATTCACAGGAAGGTATTTCCCGGGCAAGCGATCAGACATCTGGAAGCGAAGTTTTTTCCTGGGAGTGGGAGTAG
>SDBV01006576.1_pt1 | contig 16074 bp, 12 predicted proteins | sample 2277081 | NCBI WGS metagenome assembly SDBV01 (sample SAMN10402039, study PRJNA504765) | marine sediment metagenome | isolation source: marine sediment core GS10_PC15, 223 cmbsf | place: Arctic Ocean: Southern Knipovich Ridge | collected 2010
TACCTGATACGCGAAGTTAGTGCGGGATTTATCAAGTCCCGACCGGAGGCGCTTCAGCCAACTCTTTTTGTCCTCTTCCATCATCACCTCGCCTATCCAAGTCGCTTAATTTTTGAGACATTAATTTAGATACCCCATCCGCTTGCATAGATACGCCATAAAGGGAATCAGCAATCTCCATCGATCTTCGCTGATGGGTGATTATTAAAAACTGGGTCTTATCTTTTAATTTTTCCAAAAGATTGATGAGGCGCTGTAAATTCATGTCATCCAGCGCCGCCTCCACCTCGTCAAGGATGTAGAACGGACTTGGCCTCGTGTAGTAGATCGCAAAAAGAAACGCAAGACCTACCAGAGATTTTTCGCCTCCGGACAGAAGGGATAGCGACTGAAGCTTTTTCCCATGAGGTTGAGCCTCTATATCGATTCCGGACTCCGTCACGTCATCTCCCTCTATCTCGATCAACCTAACTTTTCCTCCGGGAAAGAGATCGCTAAAAACTTTTTGAAGATTCTCGTTTACCTCTTTTAAGGTAGATTCGTATCTCTCCTCGATCTTCTTTTCTATAGCGCTAACAACTTTTGATAGTGCTTTTTTGCTTTTCATGAGATCGTCTATTTGGGATGAAAGAAACTTGTGTCTTTCGCTTATCTCTTTATAATCTTTCGCTGCCATCGGATTTACCGTACCGATCTCAGCAAGCCTTGCGCGAAGCGCCTTGGCCTTTTCATCATATGGTCCGACATCACTGTTTGCCGGTATCATGTCAAGAGCTTTCTCCAATGGAACCTGTTGCTCATCGACCAGGTTCTCGATGGTAGCATTGACCTTGACCTCGATTTGACCCAGACTTACCTGGATCTTTGTCTCTTCTTCCTTTAGCTTGCCGATTTTTTCCAATAGCTCCAAAGATCTCTGCTGGGCGTTTTTTAGTTTTGCCCTCGTCTCTCTTGTCTCATTAAATTCATCATCCGCCTTTTTTCTTAGGGTTTCCTTCCATTCTTCCGCCTTATGTCTAAGGCCTGAATACAGATCGTGGACCGGCTCGATCCGTGACCTTAGCCGCTCCAGCGCACCCTCGATATTATTGCTAAAAAGAAGAGCGTCATTTGATTCACCTAACTCATCTGTCACCTTTATTGTCCGCTGCTTTAAATGAACTTGCCTCTCGGTCAAGGAGGCTACTTCTACCTGACACTTTGAAAGCGCCATCGTTGTTTTCTTTTCTCTTTCAATACAGTCTTCACGCTTTTTTTGAAGATCGTCAAGATCAGACTGGGAAGAGACGATCTTTTCCTTTAATTTTTCAAGATCTCCGCTAAACTGGCCCATCTTACTATCTGATCTGCTTATTTCCACCCTTGCTAATTCAATGCCATTATTTAATTCACTATCTTCATGACTAAGAAGTTCGAGTTGCTCATTCAAGCTAACTATCTTGTCGCTTAGATTTATAGCCTTTGCCTCACTTACCCTAATCGTCTCTCTTCTGTCATCCCTTTCGACTTCGAACCTATCTAATTCTTCTTTCAGTTTATAGAGTGTCGCTTCTTTTTCCTTTACTATTGAATCTACGACCTGCTGTTTTTCCCTTAATTCCTTTAACTCCCTTTTACAGCCTATTAGCCCGAGGCTCTCATCCTTTAGGGAGCCTTTTCGAATCACACCCTTTGCCGTCAATAACTCTCCCGCTAACGAAACAAAGGTCTTTTTTGGATGCCTGTTCCCATTTCTCAAAAATAACCTGAGGTCATCGACTATATAAACATCGCCTAAAAGAAGCTTGATCGCATCCTTTATCTCGTCGCTGTATTTGATGACATCCAAGGCTCTCTTGGCCCCCTCGACGTCCCTCGTTTCCATCGATAAACCGCTGTCGGTGGAAGGCAAGAGAGCGACTGGGCTGTGGTCAGCATCCAAGGAGTCTATTGCTTTAAATATCTCGTGATAATCCTTCGCTATCAATGTGCCGAGATCTCTTGAGAGGGCCACTTCCATAGCTTTTTCAAATTCTTTTGGCACAGTTATAAACTCTTCTACCCTTCCAAGGACCGACCTTGTCTCCCTGCCAAGCCTGACGAGGTTCTCTGTCGTCTTGTTGTCGTGGCGAAGATCGTCGCTTAGATTGTCTAACGCGGACGCCTTGGCGATAAGACGATTATTAACACCGGTGACTTCTTCGCAATCCAAAGCGATCTTTCGGACTTCGTCTCGAAGGCTATCGATGCGATCGATTACTACTTCGATCTCATTACTACCATCGCCAATGGCTGTCGTCAGCTTCTCGGCATCGTCTTTCGAGACTCTAATGCTCTCGCTTAGCTCCGCCTTACGCGCCGCGGCGGCTGCCCTTCTGCCACTTAAAAATTCAATCTGCTCCCTAGCCGTTGATGCCAGCGTACTTGATTCGCCAAGCGCTTCTTTAGATTCCTCAAGCCTGGTCCTTGACCTATCAAGTTCCTTTCTTAGAGCCTCATACTCTTCGCTGGAGGATCTGCTTTCCTTCTTTACCCGCTCTGTATTCTTTCGAAGAATAGAGAGCTCGCTATAGAGATCACCTAGAGATTTATCCGACTGAATTCGCTCTTTATCCAATCTCTCGAATTCATCTTTTCTCGCCGCCTTACGGCTCTCGTCTTGATATCGCTTCTGCCTAAGCTCGCTTAATCTCTCTATCAGGTTTCGGCCTTTTTCCTCTAAAAGCAGTAGGCCGCTATTTATCTGTTGCTCGATACCCTCTGTCTTTCTTCGATGTTCGCCGATGTCGCCGGCTTTTGTCTCTCTGGACTCGAGTTCGTTTTCACAAGTCCCGGCAACTTTTACTTCTTTTTGATAATCCATATCCAATACAATATTTTTTTTCTTGATCTCCTCAAGCCGCCCGCCCTTATCTTCCCATCTCTTTTGAAATCCCCTAAGTTCGATGACGGCTATCGCGACTTCAGCCTCTTTTAGTTCATCCTTGATATCAAAGTAAATATCAGCATTTTTAGCTTGCTTCTCAAGAGGGATCAGTCTTCTGCTGAGTTCCTTTAGGATATCCTTAGCCCGGGTCAGGTTGTCGCCCATCGAATTCATCTTTCGAAGCGCTCTGTCTTTTCTCTTTTTATGCTTAGAGACCCCGGCGGCTCCCTCGATCAGCTTCCTTCTCTCTTCAGGCTTACTGCTCAAGACCTCTTCCAGCCTGCCCTGACTGATAATGGAATACATCTCTCTTCCCAGTCCACTGTCAGAGAGTATATCTTGAATATCGATAAGCCTGCAGGGAGACCCGTTTAAATAGTATTCACTCTCACCCGACCTATAACATCGCCTCAAGATCGTAACTTCACTATATTCGATAGGGATAATTCCCTTACTGTTATCGAGGACAAGGCTGACCTCGGCTACGCCAAGTGACTGCCTTGTGGTGCTGCCTGAAAAGATGACGTCTTGCATCGTCGATCCTCTTAAAGTCCTGGCCCGTTGTTCGCCTAAGACCCACAAAGCCGCGTCGGTGATATTACTTTTTCCGCTTCCGTTTGGCCCAACAATACATGTGATGCCGGGTTCGAATTTGAGAGCGCTTTTATTCGCGAATGACTTAAAACCACGCAGTGTGAGCGATCGAAGAAACATTTATCTCCTGAGTAGTTACTAACCGTTTGTAATCTTAGTATAGCTAAGATGAATCGAGATAAAAAGAGCGTGCCTAGAGTGACTTTCTTGATTCCTTCGCCAACTCTTCTAGGGCGACCTTGGCAGCCATCTGTTCGGCTTTCTTCTTGCTCTTTCCTACCCCGCTACCATAACTTTTTCCTTCGATATAGACTTCAGCGGAGAACGTTGGATTATGAGCCATCCCTTTTTGATCGACGATTCTGTAATTTGGAAGGACGCTACGCTCCTGCATAGTAAGTTCCTGAAGTATCGTTTTTGGATCGGAAAGATCTTTTCTCGCCGCTTCCCTGAATATTCTATCCTCAAGGTTTTTTAAAACAAACACTTTCGCGCTCTCATAACCCTGATCCAGATAGATCGCGCCGATAATCGCTTCCAGACAATCGGCAAGAATAGAGCTGTTTTCCCTGCCTCCGGCTTGTTCTGTTCCGTTACTGATTATAACGAGGTCACCCAGCGTAAGCCGGATGGCGATCTCATTCAAGGTCTCAGCTTTTACTAGATTTGCCCTTAATTTCGCGAGGTCGCCCTCTTCAAACTCGGGAAACCTAAGAAAGATAAATTCAGTCACGGCGAGTCCGAGAACCGAATCCCCAAGGAATTCCATCTTTTCGTTAAACTCAACTTTTTGCTCATAAGCATAAGAGCTGTGGGTCAGCGCCGTTTTAAGAAGAGTTACATCTTTAAATGTCACTCCGAGAATCTCTTCGGCGCGTGATATTATTTTGCCGTTATCCAATAGGCTTAAAACCTGCTTACAATGACGGTAGCGTTATGTCCGCCAAAGCCGAATGAATTAGACATCGCCACATTCACGTCCGCTGAGATCGCTTTATTGGGAACGTAGTTTAAATCACATTCCGGGTCCGGCTCATCGAGGTTGATGGTCGGAGGTATCTTGTTATATTTTATCGCGAGAACTGAAGCTATAGCTTCGATGCCGCCGGCAGCTCCCAGTAGATGTCCGGTCATCGATTTCGTGGAACTTATTTTCAGGTCGTAAGCGCGATCTTTAAAAACTTTTTTTAATGCTGTAGTCTCAAGGCTATCGTTCATCTTCGTAGACGTTCCGTGGGCATTGACATAGTCTATATCGCCAGCGCTTAAGCGGGCTTCATCCAAAGCTATATTCATGGACCTCGCTGCCCCGTCACCGGAAATATCAGGAGAAGTGATGTGGTAGGCATCTCCCGATGCCCCATAACCTACGACCTCGGCATAGATATTAACGCCGCGATCCTTTGCGCTTTCAAGAGCCTCAAGGATGAGGATTCCCGCGCCTTCTCCTATTAAAAATCCATCCCTGTTTAACTCAAACGGCCTGCTGGCTTTGGCCGGATCATCGTTACGTGTCGTTAAAGCTCTTGCCGACGCAAAACCGGCAACGCCAAGCGGGGTGACCGGCGCTTCGCTTCCTCCGGCAATGCAAATATCAGCCGCGCCGCGCCTGATGGTCTCCATTGCTTCCCCGATAGCATGTGTCCCGGTAGCGCAAGCGCTTACCGGACACCAGTTCGGCCCCTTTGCCCCGAAATATATCGATATTTGACCGGCCGCGAGATCAGGGATCATCATGGGTACCAGATAGGGGCTGACCCTCCTTGGTCCTTTTGTCATCAGGATCTCGTGCTGATCTTCAAGCGTTCTTAACCCGCCTATTCCCGATCCGACTATAACGCCAATCCTACTAGCGTTATCCTCAGATATTTCGAGATCAGCGTCGTCTATCGCTTCCTTAGCCGCCATGATAGCGAATTGGGTAAATTTATCGAGATGCCTAAGCTTCTTGGGCTCTATCACCTCTGATGAATCAAAATTTTTAATTTCAGCGGCGATAGTGCTTGAATATCCACTCGGATCAAAGTTCGTTATCGTCGCGGCTCCGCTTCGACCCGCAAGGAGCGAATCAAAGAAAGTATCTTTATCATTTCCAATCGGGGTAATGGCCCCCATTCCGGTAATAACTATCCGGCGCAATGAGTCGCCCCCGTTTTGGAACATATCGCGTATTCCTTCTTAAAATTATCTACTATCTCTTTAACGGTTAAAATATCACCGAGCTCACCTACTCGCTCGCCGCAAAAGACGAGTCCGTGGTCTACGTCGCCCTCTTGGGCGTTTTCAAGAGCCTTGATGATACAGAATTTGATTTGTTCGTCGCGGTGAGAACAGGTCTTAAGGCAAGCGACACACTTCGCCTTGTCACCGATCTTCGGCATAACATCCATCTCAGTCGTATCTATCGCCCGACTCGGCATATCGGTAGGACTCATTCCCGTCACGATACTGCCCTTTGCCTGCACCCAGGCCTGCTTCATGGCATCTGACGCGGATGATTCGTCGCTCATGCCAAACCTGGTCCCGATCTGAACTCCTTTAGCGCCCATTTTTAAGAAATTGTATATGTCGCTTCCGTTTATGATCCCACCGGCGGCGATAACCGGAATCTTTACTGTTCCGACGATTTGAGGCAACAACGACTTTATTGATTCGTTTGTCCCGAGGTGACCTCCCGCCTCACCACCCTCTACTATAATGGCGTCCGCTCCAAATTTTTCCGCGAGTTTTGCCAGCCTCTCGCTGCTTACGATGGGAGCCACGGCTACACCCGCGCTTTTACACCATCCAAAGATATCGCGAGAAAAACCGGCTCCGGCAACGACAATGTCAATCTTTTCAGCTATCGCTGTCTTGACAAGATCGGCGAACTGACGGACAGCTACCATAACATTTATGCCGATAATACCCTTGCTAAGCTCCCTCGCCTGCCTGATATGTTTTGCGAGTTCATCAGGTCTGATCCCCGAAGCGGCGATCAACCCGATACCGCCTTCGTTGGCGACGGCGGCGGCAAGCGGCGCCAAAGATATCCTGACAGCCATGCCTCCTTGAACTATCGGCAACTTGGCTTCCAGATCTTTTATTTTTAGGGCGGGTAATGCCACTATGATCTTTCTTGGATATATTTTACGGCTTGACCGACTGTAGTTATTTTCTCTGCTTCATCATCGGGTATCTCGATCTCAAAATTTTCTTCCAACGCCATTACCAGCTCTACAACGTCAAGTGAATCGGCTCCAAGATCGTCGGCAAATGCCGCTTCGCTTATAACATCGTTCTCCTCGGCGCCAAGCTGATCGACGATCACTCTTTTAACTTTAGAAAAAACTTCGTCTGACATTCAGTCCTCCTTAATTGCTTCTTTCTGGCGATTTTACCAGATATACGAGAAAGTAAGAAGTTATTAAATCGATAGACCTCCGTCGACGACGAGTGTCTGACCCGTTATATATTTAGCCTCGTCAGATACTAAAAAAGCGATAGCGCTGGCCACATCAGAAGAGCTTCCGAATTTACCAAGCGGGATACGCTCCGCTATTTTTTCCCGGTTTTCATCGCTTAATCCGTCTGTCATCTCCGTCTCGATAAAGCCCGGAGCTATCGCGTTTACCCTAATGCTCCTCGAAGCAAGCTCACGCGCGATCGTCTTGGTAAGACCGATGACTCCAGCCTTCGCTGAAGTATAATTAACCTGACCGGCGTTACCGGTAAGCGCTACTACAGAAGATAAGTTGATAATGACACCCGATCGATTTTTCATCATGATCTTGGCGGCGGCCTGAGTGCAGTTGAAAGTACCTTTCAGATTTGTAGATATGACTTTATCCCAATCGGACTCTTTCATCCTTATCAGGAGTTGATCCTTGTTGATGCCCGCGTTGTTGACTAAGATATCAAGACCGCCTCCGGCATCCGCGAAATCTTTAACCATCGCGCCTACTTCTTTGTGGTCGCTAACGTCAGCCTTTAAAAGCATCGGTTTTCGTCCCAATGCTTTTATTTCGGAGGCGACCTCCTCGGCCTTTTCCCGGTTTCCAAGGTAATTTATACCTACGTCAGCCCCAAGCTCAGCCAACTTTATGCATGTTGCCCTGCCGATGCCTCTGGAACCACCCGTTACTAGCGCCTTTTTTCCACTTAGATCGATCAACCTTACGCTCCGATCATTTCTTCCAATATAACGTTACCATCACCAGAAAAATCACAGTTATCTAACGCTTTCGAAATTTTTGTCTTATCGATCCTTGCCATAAGTCCTGTTAACACCTTCTGTGGCCCGACTTCAATAAAAGCATCGGTACCTTTTCCTATCATATACTCGATCGACCGCTGCCACTCGACTGATGACGTCATCTGTTTCGATAACTCTGAAATAAGACCCCTTCTGTCTGTAAGCGGCTCCGCAGTTACGTTGCCAATGACTGGAATCTTAGGATCTTCAATATCCGATTCTTCCAATATCTCCTTAAATTCGTTCTCCGCTCCGGCCATTGCGCTGGAATGAAAAGCTCCACTGACCGGCAAAGAAATGATTTTTCTCGCCCCCGCGGCCTTCAGCTTCTGAGCGGCGTCATCCAGAGGGTTCATCATACCGGAAATAGTTATCTGTCCATTGCAATTATAGTTGGCTATCTCAACGTCTTCAATATCCATAAGCTCCATCTCTATGGTCTTTCGATCCATTCCCAGAACAGCTGACATCTTTCCGGGATTTTTCTCCGCCGCTTTTTTCATGAGCCCAGAACGCTTATCCACCAACCCTAGCATCTCATCGAAGCTAGCGGCACCTGACGCGTAGATCGCGGACATCTCCCCAAGACTATGTCCGGCGACAAATTGCGGCCTCTTGTCGGTTTTCTTTATCAACCAGTCCCAGTATATGGTACTCAAGGTAAAGATGGCGGGCTGAGAATTTTCAGTAAAGCTTAGGACTTCTTTTGGTCCATTCGTAATAATTTCTAAGAGCTGTCTCTTGAGTATACTGTCGACTCTTTGCAACCGCTCTTTGGCCGGAGCCCAATTATCAATAAGACCGCTTCCCATCCCCGGTACTTGAGAGCCTTGTCCGGGAAAGATCGCCGCCCAACTTTTCAACTTATTTCCGTTTTTACTCCGTCGATCATTGAAAGGGCCGACCTTATTGATATCGACGCTTCCTCGATCACCTCTTCGATGATCGCCGCGGCGGGCTGTATGTCTCGGACCAACGCGGCGCCTTGGCCGCACATAAGGCTCCCCCATTCAGTGTCGCCGTCTTTCATGGCGGACTGAAGTTTTTGTGATCCGAGTTTTATCAATTCCTCAGGTTTGTTCTCAGCGTCTAACTTCGCTAACTCTTTAGAGAGCTTGTTCTTCATCACCCTGACCGGATGACCCGTACTTCGTCCCGTGATAATCGTATCCCTATCCTTAGCTTCGACGACTCTTACCTTTACCTTGTGGTTAATAGTAGTCTCTTCGGCACAGAGAAACCTTGTACCCATCTGAACGGCCTTCGCCCCCAAAGATAGGGCGGCGGCTATTCCCCGTCCATCGATTATTCCTCCGGCAGCTATAACGGGAATATCAACAGCATCCGATATTTCAGGGATAAGGCACATAGAGGTGATGTCGCCGATGTGGCCTCCGGCCTCCATTCCCTCCGCTATGACTCCATCCGCTCCGGCTCGTTGCATTCTAAGAGCTAGCGCCGTACTTGCCACAACAGGATATACTTTGATCCCATGCTTCTTTAGCTCCGGAATATACTTACCCGGATTACCGGCCCCTGTCGTGACTACGGAGACCGGATTATCTAAGATCGCCTGAAAAATATCGTCAACGTCGTCTCTAATCATCATAATGTTTACGCCAAACGGTTTATCAGTTATCTTTTTCGCCTTGGCTATCTCATTTACCAAAGTATCCGCCACAAACATGCCGGACGCGATAATACCTAGGCCGCCGCCGTTTGACACGGCTCCAGCAAGCTCAGCATAGGAGACCCAAGCCATACCGCCCTGAAAAAGCGGATACTTTATATTGAGTTGATCGCAGATATCGGTCTTAAACAAAATTATGGCCCTTCGATAATTTCCTACATTTATTCACTGCTTTTTAGTCTAACAGACTACTAGTAATCGGTTAAGACGTTTTACTCCACTTTATCAGGTTCGAGCCCCAAGTCAGGCCGGCTCCAAACCCTACCGTAATTATATTATCGCCTTTTTTCAGACGACCGCTCTTATAAAGATCAAACAAGGCCAACGGTATCGAGGCTGCGCCCGTATTGCCGTACTTCTCGATATTGCTGACCATTTTCTCTCTCGGGATACCTAGTTTGTCCGCGGCGCTATAGGTTATTCGCTTATTGGCTTGATGGGGAACGACCAAATCGATATCTTCCAACTTTATCTCACTTTTATCCAGCAGACTCTTGATCGTCGCGGGAATGGTCCTGATAGCGAACTTAAAGACCTCGTTGCCATTCATCTTAATCGTCTGATCGAAAGAATCGCCGGATCGGCCGTGATCTACGACTGAGCCGCTGTTAGGCATTTTTAAGAGATCGGAACCGCTGCCGTCGGCCCCGAGATCGCTGGAGATAATACCCAACCCTTCCTCAACTTCGCCGATGACGACTGCTGCTGTTGCGTCTCCAAACAAGATACAAGTCGAACGGTCGCTCCAGTCGACATAACGAGTCATCGCCTCGGCACCGATAAGTAGGATATTTCTATATCTGCCTGACTTTACTAAGTGGGAGGCTATGTCCGCTCCATAGGTAAAGCCGGTGCAAGCGGCCTGTAGGTCGAATGCCGGCTGACCTTTGATGCCGATTTTTTGCTGTATCAAACAAGCGGTAGACGGCCAGACCAGCTCCGGAGATCCGGTCGCGACCATGACCATGTCAATATCGTCCGGTTCGATATTCGCGTTCGATATTGCGTCAATACCGGCTGCCGCACCCAGGTCAGACAGGTTTTGGCCAACGCCGAGAACTCTTCGTTCCTCGATCCCGGTCCTTTTTTTTATCCATTCGTCACTCGTATCGACCATGGCTTCAAGGTCTTTATTTGTAACGATCTTTTCCGGAAGGCATGCACCAATTCCGGTGATCCCTACATTTTTAATGTTCATGGGTCTCAACAATCCCTATCTTGTTCTAGACTACTTTACCCTTTATCTCTTCAACAACACCTTGCTCGACGGCGAACGCGGCTGCCAAAGCGGCGTTGGATATCGCTTTTGGCGTAGAGCTTCCATGAGCGATGACCACGACTCCGTTAATGCCAAGCAGAGGAGAACCGCCATACGTATCAGGGTCTAAACGTTCCCTAAGCTCCCTTAATCCGGAAAGCGCTAAGATCGCCCCCACTCGACCCCTGAACGTTTTTGATACACCGACCTTGATCGTCCTTAGGAGCGATACGGCTACGCCTTCCATCAGCTTTAGCGCTATGTTACCGGTAAAGCCGTCACAAATTATAATATCCACCACGCCTGTCGGTAGGTCGCGGCCCTCGATATTTCCATGAAAATTAAGCCCCGTATTTTCCAGTAATTCATAAGTTTTGGTTGTCAGTAGATTGCCCTTACTTCGCTCTTCTCCAATACTAAGCAGACCAATCGTCGGCCTTTCAATGCCCTTTATCTGCCTTACGTAAATGTCACCCATCTTAGCGAATTCGACCAGATTATCCGGTTTACAGTCGGCATTAGCGCCGACATCCAAGATAAACGAAAAACCCTTGTCAGTCGGAAACATCGCGGCTATGGCCGGTCTGACTATACCCTTTATCCTGCCAATAATAAGCAGACCCGCGGCTGTCGCGGCACCGGTATTGCCGGCTGTGACGAGAGCGTCCGCTTGCCCTTCTTTTACCATTTTTGCAGCTACGACTAGGGATGAATCTATTTTTTTCTTGATCGCCCTTACCGGATGATCCTTCATCTCGATCTTGTCGGATGCATGCTTGATCTCGACGTTCTTTGGCAGCTCACCATTTATTTCATTTTTGATCGCTTCTTCGTCGCCCACAAGAATAAACCTTACGTTATCCTTGGAGATTTTTGCGGCCAGGATCGTTCCCAAGATATTCTGAGCGGGAGAATCGTCTCCCCCCATGGCGTCTATCGCTACTACTATTTGTTTAGAGCCCAAAACTGTCTCCTGGCATAAGATATTACGCATACTTTAGTTGGATGGTTTAGAATGGTGACTATCGAATCATAATAAGAGAACAAAGCGGCAAAGACAAGAGAAGTTCAAAACAAGCTGGACTTATTGATTTAAGCATGATAAAAAGCACTACCTGATGAGAAAGATATTTAGCATATGAATATATTAGGCGCGATTCCTTTTATCGTAGGCGCTTTTATCCTTGGGTTCAGCCATGCCTTTGAACCCGATCATGTCGCGGTGATGAGCAACTACGTATATAAAAATAAGAGCTATAAGCGCTCGGCGCTTATGGGTATCTTTTGGGGAAGCGGCCATACAGTGGCGCTAATGATAGTCGGATCTATTCTGATGCTTTTTCGAATCGCGATCCCAGAGTACATCAGCAGCTACATCGAGTATCTTATCGGTTTAGTCCTCTTGGGTTTTGGGGTTAGTATCTTTTATAGGCTTCACAAATCAAGAACCCACTTACACCGGCACGAACATGACGGAAAAAAACACCTTCACTTTCATAGCCACAATGAGCAGTTAGGTCATGACCATTCTCATAAATCATTTCTTTTTGGCGTTCTTCACGGACTGGCCGGGACATCGGCTTTGATGCTAGTCGTCATCTCTTCTATCGATACTTTTGAACTGGGTATCGCTTTTATCATGATATTCGGGTTAGGCTCTATTGTCGGAATGCTTCTTTTTTCACTGGCTCTATGGTTGTCTTTCAATATTACTTTTAAATCGTTCCCCCTTGTCAACCGAGGGGCATCGTATCTGACCGCGATATTTTCTTTAGTCGTAGGCTCTAAGCTGCTTTTCTTTTAACTTTTCACGAACAGGGACGGAGAAATAAAAATTCAGGGTCAAAGGGCGATTCGCTCTTTAAAGAGATGGCAAGTTCTGCAATCATAGACAACTGACAGACACAGGTCTTGCCCCTCTACGCCACAGTCTTACTCCTAATTCCTTACTCTCTGACCCCCCCATTCTGCTTTCTGTTCTCTGCTTTCTGCTTTCTTTCTTTTGCGCAACCCCATCAATTTTCAATCCCAACTCACTCTCTCACTCCCTAACTCCTGACTTCTTTCTCCAACTCCCTCAATTCCGCTCTCTACGCCGCCAAATCTCGCAACAGTCCATCCAGATCAGCATTCTCTTCCACTAAAGACTGGATACGCGCAAGCTTAGGCTTTTCATGGACCCTTACGTGCCCTATCAGCGACTCAGTCTTATCGACGGCCGTAAGCGTGTCCATGTCTACCAGAACCACGGGTATCCCCTTTTGCTCCGCCACACCAAGAACCGTAGGTGTCGGTGTATAGTTTCCGGTTAGAATCAATGCTTTTGTCGGCGTCTCGAGAGCCGCTAACTGGACGTCCGATCTGTCGCCCCCGGTAATGACAGCCTTATTCGACTGTCTCTGAAAAAATCTAAGAGCCTGCTCCTGCCCCATTGCTCCAACCATGAAAGTATCTACGCTCTCTTCAAGGCGGCTTTCAGCGCAGAGGATCTGTCCGTGAAGTTTTTCCGCGAGCTCTCTTACACTAACTGACAGAAGATCTTGCTCTCTTGGAATAAAACCATAAAATTTTACCCCCAAACTCTCAAGATACGGAGCTATAGCCTCAGTAAGTAACTCCCGCTGGCTTCTTCTCACCCAATTACATATGACCCCTTGAAATCTATCTTTCATCTGATCTTTGGCGACTAAGATATCGTCAGCTATTTCGTACGGGTTATCCAACTTAGTGACCAGCAGCATCCGAGCGTCGAGCAACTCCGCTATTTCGTAGGCCGAGACGTTAAAAAGTCGTCCATCGTTGATATGCGCCGACCCTTCCATGACAATAAGTTCTTTATCCCTGGATATCTCATCGAAGGCTTTTTTTACCTCGTCACGGGTATCAAATCGTTCACCCTTAAACAACCTGTTCGTTTTGGAAGAGTTAAGTACTACCGGTGATATCAACTCCACCCTTTCGTCCATCTTTAAGACTCTTTTTACAAACGCGGCATCCCTATCGACCATACTTCCGTTTTCACTAAATGGAAGGTTGCCAACGGGTTTCATGTAACCTACCTTTTTTCCATACGCTATCGCCTGCAAGGCGATACTCAGGCAGATCCCTGTTTTTCCTGTAAATACTTCTGTTGAAACAATTAGTAAATTATTCACGCTTATCACTCCCCAAGAGATATCCTAACATCGGCGGCTACCGATCCCTTGCCGGTATCAAACACCATAAGCGGGTTGATATCCATCTCGACTATCTCCGGAAAATCGGTGACCAGTTGAGAAACGCGCTGGATCGTTCCTACTATTGACTCTATATCTGCCCTGCTTTGACCCCTGACCCCATGCAAGAGCAAATTAGACTTTATCTCGCTTACCATCTCAATCCCTTCGCTTTTATTAACGGGCGTTATTCGAAAAGAGACATCTTTAAGTATCTCTACGTATATACCCCCCAGACCAAACATTACCAGGTGGCCGAATTGAGGATCTCTATTTACGCCGATGATCACTTCTCTCGCGCCGGTGATCATCTCACTTACGTTTACTCCCCAAATATGAGCTTCCGGCATATAGCGGGCGGCATCAGCGATGATTTCTTCAAAGGACCGCGCCAGTTCCTCCCTATTTTTTATATTCAATTTGATCCCGCCGATATCAGACTTATGCAGGATATCGGGGGACGCTATCTTCATGGCGACCGGATAACCGATCTCCTCTGCAAAAGTCGCGGCTTCCTCTGCCCCGGCAGCTAACTTATTTTTGGTGATCCTTATTCCGTAAGCTTCTAAAACACCCATAGCATGAGTCTCCGAGAGGTTAAATCTCTTTTTCGCGCGCGATCTATCAAATATTTTTTGGACCTTATCTCTGTTTACAGCAAATCTTGTAGGTTTTTTTCTCGGCCGGACTTTCTGTTCATGCCACTCTACCATTGCCTTTATCGTGCTAATAGCGCGTTCGGGAAAGGTGTAATTTGGTATCTTGTTGCTCTTTAAAAGCTCTATTCCCTCAAGAACCGCGCTCTTTCCCATAAAACAAGTAAACATCGGTTTATCGATCGTCCCCCTGATTTCAGAGAGGACTTTGGCGGTCTCCTTGATCTCCGTCATCGCCTGTGGGGTGAGGATGATAAGGACTGAATCGACATTTTCATCTTTGAGTACAATCTCTGTCGCTTCCTTATAGCGCTGCGATAAAGCATCTCCGAGAACGTCAACCGGGTTGTAGATACTGGCCTCAGCCGGAAGTATCTTCTTTAATCTCTCAATTGTCTCAAAAGTGAATTGGGTCAATTGAAGACCTGCTCTTTCGCAAGCGTCTGTCGCCATGATCCCCGGGCCTCCCGCGTTTGTGACGATCGCTATTCTTCGTCCCTCGGGAGACGGCTGAGATGAAAAGCCAAGCGCGTAATCAAATAACGCCTCTACGGTTGCCGCCTTCACTATCCCCGCTTGTCGAAAAGCGGCGTTATAAATATTTTCCGACCCCGCCAAGGTCCCCGTATGTGAAGATACGGCTCTTGCGCCAGCTTCAGTGCTTCCTGCTTTTATGGCGATGATCGGTTTCTTCTCCCCGACCTCTTTAGCGACATCCAGAAATTCTCTTCCGTTCTTTATCCCCTCAATATAAGAGGTGATCACATTCGTGAAGGCATCGTCTCGCCAATAAGTAAGTAGTTCTATCTCGCTGACATCAGCCTTGTTACCCAGGCTGACAAATTTGGAAAAACCTAGCCCTTCGCCCTTAGCCCAATCTAAAATGGAGGTACAAAGAGCTCCCGACTGAGACATGAACGCTATGTTGCCTTTCTTTGGCACAGCCCCGGCGAATGAAGCGTTAAGCTCATTTGCGGTATTGATTATCCCAAGACAGTTAGGGCCAATAAATCTTATCCCATGTTTTGCAGCTATTTCGGATGCCTCTTTTTCCAGACGAGCACCATCGATTCCCGTCTCTTTAAAGCCGGCTGAAATTATAACGACGTTTCGAATACCTGCTGCTCCGCATTCTTCCAGTATTTTGGGGACAAACTTACTTGGTATGACTATCACCGCGAGTTCCGCGGGACCGGGCAAAGAAGCCAGGTCAGGATAGCATCGATGAGAATGGATGAAGTCGGCTTTTGGATTTACGGGATAAACCGGGCCGCTAAATTCTTTAAGCAGGTTATCAAAAATAACATGACCAACCTTGCCTTCTTCTCTCGCCGCCCCGACTACCACTACCGATCTCGGATTAAAAAACTTTTCAAGAGCCGACTCTTGAAGAAGCGACCTGCCTACCTCATTTTTTTCTTTTTTTTGACGTTGTTCCATATACGCTTCAATCTGTAATTTTTTTATTACAAAAATAAATACCCACTGGAATGTTTTGATAACGCCATATGGATAATATTGT
>SDBV01006577.1_pt1 | contig 16073 bp, 11 predicted proteins | sample 2277081 | NCBI WGS metagenome assembly SDBV01 (sample SAMN10402039, study PRJNA504765) | marine sediment metagenome | isolation source: marine sediment core GS10_PC15, 223 cmbsf | place: Arctic Ocean: Southern Knipovich Ridge | collected 2010
CTGGCTTCCTTCAGGGTCATCCAGAAAATACCTCGCCGTGATGCCCCCAGGGTTACGAGTGTTTCATAGAGCCGGGGGTCTAAATTGCTCAGTCCTCCATAGACCAGGGAGGTCACTATGGGGAAAGAAAAGATCGAAAGCCCGATGATTATAGCCTGGGGCGTAAAGAGCAATGAATATCGACCCAGAGGACCGGATCGGGATAACAGAGAATAGACGATCAATCCGATGACAACCGTAGGTAGCGCCATAAGACTGTTGAGAAGGGCTATGATGAACCTCTTGCCTCGAATGTTTTTCAGGCCCAGAAACACACCCAACGGCAAGCTCACCATCGTGCAGATGAACAGGGATACCGAGGCGAGCTTGAGAGATGTCAGAGCTATATGGTAGACCTCGCGATCTCCCGAGATGAGCAATTCAAAGGCTCGAAATACCGGTTGTAGCATATTCTCAGTCATCTATACATCGTATGGCAATCTTGGTTACTCGGCCGCACACGGATAGAACAGCTGCTCCCCCCCTATTTTAAAACCTGTCATAATATTCCGAGCTTCGGCAGAGGTCACCCAGGAGATGAACTCGAGCGCTCCTCTGTAGTTGACATGAGCATGAAGAGCCGGGTTCACCGCAATAACACTGTATTGGTTGTAAAGATCGGGATCCTTCTCAACCAGGATGTCAAGGTTCAGCTTGTCTCTCATACTCAGAAAGGTACCTCGATCGGTCAAAGTGTAAGCCTGGAGGTAATCCGCCATTGTAAGAACGGCACCCATGCCCTGCCCCGCCTCTTTATACCACTTTCCCCCGGGCGTCGTTGCGGCGGACTTCCATAACTGCATTTCCAGTTTATGAGTGCCTGAATCATCACCCCTGGAAATGAAGAGCCGTCCCCGGACCGCAATCTGATTCAAGGCGGATGCCGCAGAGGACTTTCCCCTGACACCGGCTGGATCTGAGGAAGATCCTACTATTATAAAATCGTTGTGCATGACCTGACGACGATTCACGCCGTATCCCTGCTCGACAAAAGACATTTCCGCAGCCGGGGCGTGTACCATGAGCACATCCACGTCGCCGTTTTCTCCGAGCTTCAAGGCCTTTCCTGTGCCCACGGCGATAATATCGACCCTAAGCCCGTGGGTCTTTTCAAATAGAGGAATCAGCACAGATAGCAGACCGCTGTTCTCAGTGCTGGTGGTGGTGGCCAGTTTTAGCTTTTCCGTCTGAGCCGTCAAAGATGTGAGGGCAACGCAGAGGGTAAAAAATAGAGTTAAAAATTTCCGCACCTGCACCCCCTGGCGTAGGAACGCCTTGGCTTCGAAACTGCAGTGACGGCAAGAAAAAGCTGTCGTGGGATTGCTTTCTCGCCTTTCCAATACGGGAGGCATATCCGTTTCCAGGTATACCCTATCGGCAAAACGCCATACCGCGTCGGCTTAGGCGGTTTTGCTCGGCGATCTTAACTGATCGGCATAATTGCTTGATAGTTAGTTGCCTTGCATCGTATCGATTCAAAGGTTTGGATTGTAGCGGGCCTGACAGGACGCAACCAACTATACGTTCTACACAGGTTAGAGTTAAATCACTAGAATGTCAAGTAAAAACACCCTGCATCCTTGCATGGTAGCGGCCGTGCAAAGCACGTCGAAGCACGTAAAAGTTGCTAACCGCTACCCGGATACGACGGAAACGGAGCTTGACTGTAATAACGATTACGTGTTTTGATCATGCCAGTATGATCAGGAATTTGTGCAAAAACTGCTCGAATTCGTTTCTGAGGGATTGATACAGTAGGGCCTTTCTGATCTTCCGCATACGCTTCCAGAACAGAATTGCGGTTTGTCGTATTGATGTGTCGGGACGTTGGAAATTGACGAATAGGATTGTGCTTGTTTTAACACTGCTAGCCACCGTAATAAGCATTTTGGGTTGTGGAACAAAGGCTAAGAGGGAAAGACCCTTTTCAATGAGTGAAGAGTGCCCTGATATAAAAATCGATTACGGCCTGTCCTTAAAAGATGCCAATTATCTCGGTGTATCAGGGGATAAGAGTTTTAGTTTAAAGGGGATTTCAGCGGATCTCCTCGTTTTGGAATTTCTAAACGTGTACTGTCGCAGATGTCGAACCCAGGCTCCGGTAATGAGAGAGCTGTTTCACAAGATTCAACGCCAGCCCTATTTAAAGGACAGTGTAAAGATCCTAGCGCTTGCCGTCGGGAATCAAGAATGGGAGATCAAGTTCTTTAAGAAAACGTTCGATGTTCCCTATCCTATGATTCCAGATGCTAAATTCGAGATTTCCTACAGGTTAGGCGTCTTCAGATCTCCGTTCCACTTAGTCATAAGAAAAGATGCGGGTAAGATGATTGTCGCCATGCGTCATCAAGGCATTCTGGACAGTTCCTCCACGTATCTTGAAAGTCTGTGTAGCCTGTTGACCCAAGATGCATCGGCGATACGGAAAAAAAAGGCAAAAGAACCTACGGAAGCCATCGAACCACCGGAACCCGTCATCTCTGAGGAAGAGCTATTTGGCTTAATAAAAAAAGGGATGGGAAGAAACGGATGGGAGATTCTGGATATTGAAGAGATCAAGTTGAAAAACACAGAGATTGTGTATATGGGAAAACTGAAGAGGAATAGCGCGACGAAAAACCTCTTTGCCAAAGTAGTGAGCAGAATAACTATTTGCGATTCTTGCGAGGACGTTCATTTCATTTACCTCTTCGATGAGAAAGGTAAAATTTTCGCTTTGGTTCCAATCAGGCTGGCTAAGGATGGCAATAAGCCATGGGATGAGGACGATCTCCAGAAGACTGAAAGGCGTGTTGTGGGAAGGTATATCTACGAGTCCATTGGTTTTGATGCCCGGCTCGACGCTGTCAGCACTGCTACGATAACATCCGCAATAGTATTCGATAGCCTTGACAGAGCAGCCGTGTTCTATCAAGAGCTGAAAAAAAGAGGCTATATGAATTGAAATTGTGCTATGCTGTGCCTATTAACGGAATTTTATTTCACAATTTAATACAAGCCTGAGGAAGTGTATTATGGGCGAAGAAAAAAAGAAGGCAACGAAGAGCGAATCAGACCAGCAAGACATCACATTCCTCTCTCACCAACTCAAGTCCCCGATTGAAGCAATCCAAATGTTGTTGAAGACCATATCTGAGGGTTACACCGGCGAAGCAAATCCAAAAACACTCCATGTCGTTGAACGAGCAGTAAATAGAGCCGCTGAGGCAAAGAATATAATCTCTGATTTGTTGAATTATTTATATTCGGAAAATCAAACCACTGCCAGAGATGAGTTTGACTTGGTGAAGTTATTTAACAATCTTGTCACAAAATATGCGTCAGTCGCGTCTGAAAAAGGCATTTCTCTTCAGTTTGACCTGCCTCTGAAAAAAAAGATCACTGTGTTTGGCGACAGTACGGGCTTACATCATGCAATAAGAAACATTATAGAGAACGCCATCCAGTATTCTCCTGATAATGGAAGTATCACAGCGAGGTTGAGTTATTGTGAGGAAACTAAAACCTGCGAAATGCAGATAGCGGATACCGGATTTGGTATCGCAAAAGATGAATTAGAGCACATTTTTGATCCCTTCTATCGTTCCATCAAGCACAAGCTGAATATTCCCGGAACCGGTTTGGGTCTCCCTATTGCACAAAGGGTTGTTACAAGTCACAACGGTTCTATCAACGTGGACTCGGAAGAAGGCAAAGGAACAACTTTCAGCATTGTATTGCCCTTTACCAGGATTAGTGATAGCGAGTATGTGCCTGAGAGAAAAAAGGTTATCATCATTGGTGGTGCCACAGCAGGTCCCAAGACCGCCGCCAGACTAAGACGGCTTGATGAGGAGCTGGATATAACAATTATAGAGAAGAGTCAGTTTTTATCTTATTCAGGATGCGGTCTTCCGTATTATATAAGCGGGAAAGTTCGCTCAGCGAAAGCTCTGATGTCAACGGCTGACAACACCATAAGAGATGTCAATTTCTTTGAATCAATAAAAAATATAAAGGCGCTGAACAAAACAGTTGCCCTTGGAATTGACAGGAAGAAAAAGGCTGTTAAAACTCAGAATCTTGAAACTCATGCCATATCTTATCTACCATACGATGTTTTAGTTCTCGCTGCCGGTGCTGCGCCGTATGTGCCGAATATACCAGGAATACAGATGGAAGGAGTTTACTCTCTGCACAGCATTGAAGATGCAGATGCCATTAAGAAAGAGCTCTCACAGAAGAATGCCAGGGACATATTCATAATCGGGGGAGGTTTAATAGGCGTTTCAACAGCCGAATCTCTGATAGATGCCGGTGCGCGGGTGGCTATTCTTGAAAGAGAATCCCACATCCTGCTCAACTATATGGATGGAGATATTGCCCTTAAAATCCAAAATATTATGAACAAAAAGGGTATCAAGATTACTACGAATTGCGAAATTATCGAAATCAAGAAGAGCAAAGACCGTTTCACGATTGTCACAGAGAGAGATTCATATGCCGCCGATTTTATCATTCTTTCAGTAGGAGTGAAACCCAATACAACCCTCGCGCAGAACGCAGGGCTAACGATAGGCGATTCGGGAGGAATAAAGGTCAATGAGTATCTTCAAACATCCGATGAAAACATCTATGCCATAGGCGATTGTGTAGAAAGCCTCAATGTCGTTACAAAGAAACACGAATATTGGCCGCTGGGCTCAATAGCCACTAAGATGGGAAGAATCGCCGCCGACAACATATGCGGCAGAGCATCGGATTTCCGGGGGTCGAACGGCACGGCAATGTTTAAAATCTTCGATACCAACGTCGCCCGTACGGGGCTGACGCTGAAGACCGCCCGTGCTTCTGGATTCAAGGTGGAAACTGTAGTCATTTCCGGCTTAGATAGGGTGAATTATGGCAAGAATGCCCAAAATGTCTGCTTAAAAATCATTGCTGACAAACGATCAAGAGTTATACTCGGAGCTCAGGGATACGGCAGGGGTGATGTCCCCTCAAAAATTGAGATTCTTTCCTGCGCAATCATGCAGTCTTTGACTCTTGATGATGTATTTAAATTCGACTTAGGTTATTCGCCTGCGTTCAACAGCCCGATTGATATCGCGCAGACAGCCTGTCTGGTGCTGGACAATAAAATTGACGACCTTCTTAGGACAATCACGCTGGAAGAGTTTGAAAAAGAAAAAGACAACGCAACTATAATCGATGTCAGCCCTCTCTCTGAATACACTGTCAATTCGATACCCGGCAGCATAAACATACCTCTTGAGAACATCCGACTAGAGGAAACCTCTTTTAACAAGAAATCTAAAGTAATTCTATACAGCAAAACCTCGTCCGGGGCATACGAAGCTTACAAATATCTCGCTTCAAGAGGATATAGCAATCTGTATGTTCTTGAAGGGGGATATTTAAGCTGGAATGATTAACGGGCTATGCAGCCCGATGCTTTTTCTTTTCTCCAGAGATATTTACAATAGCATTAACATATCGTATAATGCCCTAAAATTGCTTTCCCTTTTCATTAGAAAACAGTAACGATATAATTGGTTACATTCGATATTGCTTTACCTTGGAGGTGATAGCTGTGGATAACCATAATAAAGTCGGAGCAGCCCTTGTTGTAGGAGCCGGTATTGGTGGGATGCAGGCCTCTTTGGACCTGGCCAATGCGGGCTTTAAGGTCTATCTGGTCGAAAAGGATCCCGCTATCGGCGGTGTTATGTCCCAGCTCGATAAGACCTTCCCGACTAACGACTGTGCTATGTGCACACTTGCCCCCAGGATGGTTGAGTGTGGGAGTCACATTAACATAGAGAAGCTCACCTACTCGGAAGTCGAAGGTATAGAGGGGGAGCCTGGTGCCTTTAAGGTTCAAGTAAGAAAAAAGGCTCGCTCGGTAAATGCTGAAAAGTGTACCGGCTGTGGAGAGTGTATGGCGAACTGTGTTGTGCGGAACCGACCCTATACTGAAAACCTGGAACCTGAGCCACTGGATCTTTCCCTGGATGAAATCAGCGAAGTGGATCGCATCCTTGCAGAGCATGGAAAGCGTAATAGCTCGGTATTACCCATTTTACAGGACATCAATGCCAAATACAGTTGGCTGCCGCCTGGCGCGGTTAGGCGCGTGTCCGATGTACTCAATATTCCCCTGTCGAGGGTTCTCAGAATCGCCACATTCTACAATGCCTTGAACCTCGAGCCTCGAGGAAAGCACGTTGTTCGGGTTTGTATGGGAACAGCCTGTTACATTAAAGGCGGACAAAACATTGTTGAGGCATTTGAGAGGGAGTTGAATGTCCAAGTTGGAAGTACTGCAGAGGATCGCAGCTTTAGCTTAGAAACAGTCAATTGCCTTGGTTGTTGTGGGCAATCTCCTGTTGTAACTGTGGATGATGACATTTATGGATATATGAAGCAAACTAAAGTGCCAGAGATAGTTGAACAATATAAATAAAAAATGGAGAGAAAGATGTCAAAAACTACTCCTGATGATTTAGACAAGATCAGTCAAAATATCAAGAACGTAATTCATCTAAGGCAGGGAATTGCTCGAGCAAGGATCCTGGTTCATATGGGAACTTGTGGGATAGCAGCTGGAGCAAGAGCTATTATGAGTACCTTGATGAAGGAAATTGAGCAGAGAAACATAAAAGACGTCATACTAACTACATCCAGTTGTGCGGGACTTTGCAGTAGAGAACCTATGATTACAGTAGAAATGAAAGACGAGCCGCCGGTAAAATATATTGACCTGACTTCGGATAAAGTCAAGGAAATCCTTGAAAAACATATTATCGGTGGAAAGTTAATGAAGGAATATGCTCTATCGCTGGGCAGTGAGAGAGTTTTTTAAGGGGCTGTAAGAAATGGCATATCGAACAAATGCAATGATCTGTATGTGTACAAACTGTGTGTCGAATGGGGCATTACAAATAAAGGATAGCCTTGAAGCAGAGATAGCTAAATCCGGATTACAGGATGAAATTCAGATAGTTCCTACCGGCGCCAGCGGGCTTTGCGTGAGGGGGCCAATTCTGATAGTTCAACCAGAAGGGATTTTCTACCAATTCCTCAACGTAGAAAAAATTCCTCATCTGGTTGAAGAGCATTTCTTGAAGGGAAGACCGGTGAAACCTCTGATGTATGTACCCCCAGGAGAAGAAACACCGATTCCTATAATCCGTGACATTCCTTTCTTTAAATCTCAAAGACTAATTGCACTCAGAAACCGTGGTTTGATAGATCCTGGTAATATAGAAGAATATATTGGCAATGATGGATATCGGGCATTAGCGAAAGTTTTAACCTCAATGACGCCCGATGAGGTGATAGAAGAGATCAAACAATCCGGCTTACGAGGAAGAGGGGGCGCCGGTTTTCCAACCGGTAGAAAGTGGGACAGCTGTCGGGAGTCACCGGGAGATATTAAATATGTTATCTGCAATGCCGATGAAGGAGACCCGGGCGCCTTTATGGATAGAAGTATCATCGAGGCCGATCCTCACACCATTATTGAGGGAATGGCGATTGGAGCTTATGCGGTAGGTTCATCACAAGGCTATATCTATATAAGAATTGAGTATCCCCTAGCCATAGAGAGACTGATGGAAGGTATCGAGCAAGCAAAAAAATACGATCTACTAGGTAAAGATATTTTTGGGTCAGGCTTTGATTTCGATTTATCAATTTTCAGAGGAGCAGGAGCTTTTGTCTGCGGGGAGTCCAGTTCCTTAAGAGCATCAATAGAGGGCAAGGTACCTGAGCCTGTAGTAAAACATATTCACGCTACTGAAAAAGGTCTATGGGACAAGCCAACTGTCCTTAACAATGTGGAGACATGGGCGAACGTTCCAGCGATAATTAACTGGGGCTCTAAGTGGTTTTCTCAAATGGGAACCGAAACCAGCAAAGGCACTAAGGTTTTTTCACTTGCCGGTAATGTGAACAATGCTGGCCTGGTTGAAGTCCCAATGGGTATATCTCTGCGTGAAATAATCTATGACATAGGTGGTGGAATACCAGAGGGGAAAAAATTCAAAGCAGTTCAAACCGGAGGTCCTTCAGGCGGATGCATTCCTGACGAACTACTCGATTTGGCTATAGACTATGAGAGTCTTCAAGAAGCTGGATCAATTATGGGATCTGGCGGAATGATCGTCATGGACGAAAATACCTGCATGGTTGATGTGGCTAAATACTTTCTTGACTTCCTGCGGGATGAATCCTGCGGGAAGTGCACCGCATGCCGTGAGGGTGTCGATGTTATGTACCGAATGGTTAACGACATCTGTGAAGGCAAGGGCAAGGTTGAAGATATCCCACTGCTCGAAGAATTGGGTCGGGCAATCAAGGACGGATCTCTGTGCGACCTGGGTCGATCAGCACCAAATCCCGTTCTAAGCACTCTTCGTTACTTCAAGCATGAATACGAAGCCCACATCAAAGAGAGGCGATGTCCAGCTGGCGTTTGCCGGGCTCTGATAATGTACTCAATTAATCCGGAAAAATGCAGTGCATGCATGGCTTGTGTAAAAAGTTGCCCGCAGGATGCGATTTCAGGTGAGAAAAAAACACCCCAGACCATCGACCAAGAGAAGTGTATCAAGTGCGGTGTGTGCCGCGACCTCTGCAAGTTCGAGGCGGTGACAGTGCAATGAAACTTACAGATGTGCAGAAGATTCTCGGTGCACAGCTTGTATGGGACTCTAACCGTGTCGACCGGGTGGTCAGATCGTGCCACGCAAGCGATCTCATCAGTGATATGCTGACCTTTCAAGGTCCTAGTTCGCTCCTTTTGACTGGCTTGACAAATGCTCAAGTAATAAGGACGGCCGAGATATTGGACTTTATCGCAATTTGTTTCGTCCGCGGCAAGAACCCTCAGGCAGACACGGTCGAGTTAGCTAAGACGAGGGAGTTGCCTCTGTTCGTTACAGATCTAACGATGTATGAATCTTGCGGACGGCTGTACAAAAATGGGTTGCCTGGTACCACGAGAAGGGAGGCAGATGATAATTGCCAGAAAAAGATATAAGTAAGATTCAAGAGCTTGTTTATGAGCTTAGGGTGAGCGATGTTACGAAAAAGGCGCTTATTAAGGTCACTCCTTCGACTCAAATGCGCAAGCTGCGGGATGTATTGCGCGATAATCGTATCTCTGGCACACCGGTTGTCGAGGATGGGGAGTTAGTCGGCATCATCAGCATGGAGGATTTCATTAACTGGCTGGGGGAGGGAGGCCCAAGTTGTACTGTTGTCGAGAGGATGACCAGAAAAGTCATGACCGTTTATGAGGATGAACCGCTCATCCAAGCAGTCAATAAGCTCGAGCGGTTTGGTTTCGGACGGCTGCCGGTTCTCAAACGGGAGACTGAGGAGCTAGTAGGAGTAATAACCAAGGGTGACATAATTGCAGCGATGCTAAAAAAATTGGACATAGGCTACCGTCAGGCGGAAAAGAGTTACAAAAGGTCAAACCAGATCTTCAAGGAAATGGTGGCCGATAAGAAAGCGCTTATCCTCGAGTACCAGGTGAGTGGCGGGAATTTCGATCAGGCGGGTTCTAGTGCCATCGGATTAAAAACAACCCTTCTGCATATCGGAATATCGCCACAAATGGCACGCCGTGTTGCCATTGCTACTTACGAGGCAGAGATGAATCTGATATTTTTTACGGACGGTGGCCAAATAATGGCGAACATCGATCCTCATAGGATCCGGCTAGATGTGAAGGATGACGGTCCCGGCATCCCGGACATCGATCAAGCCATGAAACCGGGGTACTCCACGGCTCCGGATTGGGTAAGGGAGCTTGGATTCGGTGCCGGAATGGGCCTCTGCAACATACAGAAGTGTGCTGACAGAATGAATGTTATCTCAAAAGTAGGAGCAGGGACCAGAATCGAAATTGATATTTTGTTGAGGAGCGAAGATGAATCTGCGCGAGATCGTGCAGAAGATTCAGCTTGAAGTAACGCCCGGTAACGAGTCTCTTTCGAAGAGGATGTTCCGTTGTTGGTCAGCACTCTTCCGGCGTTTGAGTTGATAGGACGACTGCACAACCTGGGCTTGTCCGGACTTAGGGGGTGAGAGCACGGAAGATTTGTCGCTTCATATTTTAGACATCGTGGAGAACTCTGTCCGGGCCGAAGCAAAGCTAGTCAAAATCGTTATAGTTGAAGACGAGGAAGAAGACATCCTGGTACTTCAAATAAACGATAACGGGAAGGGTATGGATCAGGATACTATGCGGAGAGCGACTGACCCTTTTTTTACAACTAAACCAGGGAGGAGATACGGGATGGGTCTGGCGCTGCTAGCCCAAGCGACAAGGGAAGCCAAAGGATCTTTTGAAGTCTCTTCAACTCCCCAATGCGGAACAGAGATCAGGGCAACCTTCCAATACAGCCATCCTGACCGTAAGCCCCTGGGAGACATATCAGCGACTCTGCAAACCTTGGTGGTGGGGAATCGAGATGTTGATTTTCTCTACGAACACAGAAAAAGTGGTGAGGTTAGCCGATTTGACACAAGGAAAGTTGGTAAGCTATGAATAAGATTAACCTAACGATCGATGACCAACAGGTCAGCGTGGCATCAGATATCCCCGTCCTGGAGGCTTGTCAGGAACTGGGGATAAAGATACCTACTCTCTGCTATTACAAGGCTTTGCCTGGTTACGGAGCCTGTCGTCTCTGTCTCGTGGAAGTGGAACGGCACGGACGCTCAAAGATTGAAGCATCATGTACCTATGCCGTACAGGAAGGTCTGGTAGTCCGCACAAATTCCGAGGTGATTCAACGAACACGGCGGATCATGGCGGAACTCCTTCTCGCTCGTTGTCCAGGCTCTGAAAAGGTGAGAGAGGTCGCTGCTGAGATCGGAGTCACGGAGACTCGTTTTCCAAAGAAGGACGAGGATTGCATACTGTGCGGTCTATGCACCAGGGTGTGTTCCGATTTGATGAAAGTCGGAGCGATCGACTTCAGCGGCCGTGGTGCTACTCGCAAGATCGGGCCCGCTTTCGATAAACATTCCCCTGTATGTATGGCCTGCGGGGCTTGCCAGGTGGTGTGCCCGACGGGTGCAGTGAACCTGGATAAAGTGTCCCTGCGCCCACCCAGACCCGTTGGCTCAGCCTATAATATGGGGCTCGTAAATCGCCCTTCCATATACATCCCCTTTCCACAGGCTCTCCCAAACGTTCCTGTAATCGATAGAGAAAACTGCGTACACTTTCTAACCGGAGCCTGCGAGGCATGTGCAGCTTTCTGCCGTGCCGATGCTATCGACTATACCCAGGAAGACGAAGTCGTTGAGGTCGATGTCGGCGCTGTCATTCTCGCTCCCGGTTACTGTGTTTTCGATGCGGGGCAGAAGCTCGAGACGGGTTACTCCTGGTACGGAAATGTTATATCGAGCCTTCAGTTTGAACGAATTCTCTCATCCAGCGGCCCGCATGGTGGCAAAATCGTCCGTCCAACGGATCTCAATACACCGAAAAAGATAGCATTTATACAGTGTGTCGGTTCCAGGGACTCCGAGCGAGATTACTGTTCGTCTGTCTGCTGCATGTATGCAACCAAAGAAGCCATCATCGCCAAAGAGCATGAGGAGGACCTTGAGTGTCAAATCTTCTATATGGATTTACGTGCCTTTGGCAAAGGATTCGATGCCTACTACGAACGTGCAAAGGAACTGGGCGTCATCTATACCCGATGCCGTCCTTCCACGGTTGAGCAGGTAGACGAGACAAAGAACCTGCGCATTGGCTATGTGGACGAAGAGGGCCGTTTCGCTAAGGAGGAGTTCGACCTTGTCGTGCTCTCTACGGGGATTTGTCCGCCCGCTGAAGTGCAGGAACTTGCCAAGAAGTTTGGGGTAAAACTGGATAGCAACGGGTTCGCCATGACCTCAACCTTCAATCCTGTCCAGTCGTCTCGAGAAGGTGTATACGTGTGCGGACCATTTTCCGAGCCAAAGGATATCCCGGAAACCGTGATGGAGGCTTCGAGCTCTGCTGCAAAGGTTATGGCTCTATTAGAGGAGAAACGGGGTACCCTGATTACCCAGAAGGAATGGCCTCCCGAAAAGGACGTATCAGGCCAGAAGCCTCGAATAGGCGTTTTTGTATGTCATTGCGGCCGTAATATCGGTGGAGTGGTCAACGTGCCGGAGGTGCGGGAATATGTAAAGACCCTGCCCCATGTGGTGTACGCTCAAGACAACCTCTACACATGCTCCATCGATACTCAAGAAGGCATCAAGAAGGCCATAGAGGAACACAATCTTAACAGGGTAGTTGTTGCATCCTGCACACCCCGGACTCACGAACCGTTGTTCCGGGAAACCGTGAGGGGCGCAGGGCTCAATCCCTATCTCTTCGAAATGGCCAATATTCGTGACCAGTGCTCTTGGGTGCATATGCACGATCCGGAAGAGGCGACAGTTAAAGCCAAGGATCTGATACGTATGGCAGTTGCTAAGGCCCGTTATATAGAACCTCTCTACAGCATGCCAGTGCCTGTTACGAGCGGAGCCCTTGTTGTTGGAGGGGGCATAGCTGGATTGACAGCAGCTATCAACTTAGCCGAGCAGAACTTTGATGTGAATCTCGTGGAAAAAGAAAAAGATCTTGGTGGGAACCTCAGGTTTATACATCACCTGCTCGGCGGCGACGATCCACAGCAAAAACTCGAAGAGACGATTCGAAGGGTTCATGAGCATCCCAAGATCAAGGTTTGGACCGGGACGACCGTTAGCGAAATCGACGGTTTTGTCGGCAGTTTTAAGACGAAGATCTCCCGGGACGGTCAAGAGGTTGAGATTGAACACGGAGCAGTAATCATAGCCACAGGAGCCAAGGCGCACAATCCCGTCGAATATATGTACGGGCAGGACGATAGGGTCATTACACAGCTCGAGCTGGAAGACAAGCTGGCCAGAGGCGAATTTGATGCCGAGAGGGTCGTGATGATCCAATGTGTCGGTTCGCGGGAAGAGGACAGGATGTACTGCAGTAGAATATGTTGCTCTCAAGCCATTAAGAATGCGCTCAAGATCAAAGAGAGCTATCCGCAAACAGATGTATTCATCCTGTACCGGGAAGTGAGAACATACGGTTTCCACGAAAAGTACTACACCCTCGCCCGTACCAAGGGGATACGGTTTATCCGTTATGAGGTAGATCGGAAACCTAACGTTTCCTCCAGTAATGGCAAGATGCGCATCAATATTAAGGACCCCATTCTGGGAAGGGATATGCAGATCGACAGCGATCTTCTCGTGCTTGCGCCGGCCATCGTTCCTCAGGATGATGTTGAGGATATTGCGAAGATGCTGAAGGTCCCGCTTACAAAGGAGAAGTTTTTCCTCGAGGCTCATATGAAGCTGCGTCCGGTGGACTTTTCTGTGGATGGGGTCTATCTGGCAGGCATGGCGCATGCGCCGAAGAACATCAAAGAGGCCATAGCGCAAGCCGAAGCGGCAGCAAGTCGTGCCGCCACCATCATATCCAAATCAGAATACCTGCCGGAGGCGATAGTCGCGGCAGTGGATGAGGAAGTCTGCGCCGGGTGTGGAATCTGTGTCTCCGTGTGTACCTATGGTGCACCGGAGATAGTTACGATAAGGGGGAAGAAGGTTTCCCTGATCAATACGGCCCTGTGCAAAGGATGTGGCGCTTGCGCAAGCGCCTGTCCTTCTGGTGTGGTTCAACAGAGCGGTTTCAGACCACAGCAACTGGCCGAGATGGTGAACGCTGCTCTGGAATGAGCGAAGCGGCTCTGGAATGAGCGATGAAAATATAACTGCTCAGGCAGGACAAAGAGAGCTGTGGGGCTTTCATAATACTTATAAGGGGCAAGACAATGACAGACAGTACTGAAAGCAACGTTATCGTCGTCGATGATCTGGACACAGGCTTTTGCGATGAGGTCGCTTCGCTACCCGGGGGAGAGCACATAAAGAAGTGCTTTGCATGCGGGACATGCGCTGCAGGCTGTCCAGTGACAGATATTGACGAGGAGTACAACCCTCGCACGATCATCCGGAAAGTTCTGTTCGGAATGCGCGAGGAGGTGCTTGCATCACCGATCATCTGGTTCTGCCTCATTTGCTATCGCTGCTACGCACGATGTCCTCAGAGCGTCAATTTTACGGATATCATGCGTGTTCTTCGGCATCTTGCCATCAAGGACGGACACGTTCCGCCGGATATCCTCTCACAGGCAGACGAGGTAGACCGTTTCTCTAATATGCTCAGGCGGGACATTATAAAGGATACATTTTCGGGTAGAAAACAGATCATCGAGGAGCTCAAGGAGAAAATCGACCAAACCATGGGAAAGAGCGAGTAACGCAACGTGCCAGGAGGAGTCCATGTATAAGACAGCTGCGGTAGTCGGAGGTGGTGTGGCCGGGATTCAGGCCGCACTCGACCTGGGCGACATGGGTATCGAGACATATATCGTGGAAAAAGGTCCGTCCATCGGCGGGCGAATGGCCCAGCTCGACAAGACTTTCCCCACCAACGATTGCGCCATGTGCATTCTTTCGCCCAAGTTAGTCGAAGCCGGCAGTCATCCGTACATTCATATCATCAGCAATACCGAAGTTCTCAGCCTCGAAGGCACTCCGCCGCACTTGCAGCTGAAGCTCCTGAAAAAACCGAGATATGTGGATGAAGAAAAGTGCACAGGCTGCGGCGTTTGTATGGACAAGTGTCCCGTCAAGGTCCCTGATCCATATAACAAGGGCCTGAGCATGACAAAGTGCATTCGCATACCCTTTCCCCAGGCTGTTCCTGCGTTGCCCATCATGGACAAGAATCACTGCATCTATCATCTGCGTGGAAAGTGTCGCGTCTGCGAGAAGTTCTGTCAGGCAGACGCAATAGACTTTGAGCAGAAAGAGCAGATGCTGGATATAGAAGTCGGCACTGTCATTCTTGCCTCAGGATCTCAGGAGTTTGATGCCAGGCTAATGGACGAATATGGCTACAAGGTTTTCCCCAACGTACTGACCAGCATAGAATACGAGAGGATACTGAGTGCATCCGGCCCGACAAGCGGACATGTTCTGCGGCCGTCAGATGGAAATGAGCCAAAGAGAATTGCCATTCTTCAGTGTGTGGGATCGCGGGATGTGCAGGCTGGAAACGAGCATTGTTCCGCAATCTGCTGTATGCAGGCCGCTAAAGATGCGATCATAGCTCAGGAGCATTTGCCTGGAGCCCAAACCACGATTTTCTACATGGACATACGAGCCTACGGCAAAGGATTCGACAGGTTCGTTGAAAGGGCAAAGGAAAAACACAAAACCCGTTTCATCTGCGGCCGTATATCTTCGGTGGAGGAGGATCCAAAGAGCGACAACCTTATCATTCAGTACATCACCCAGGAAGGGGTGATGCAGCGAGAGCAATTCGATCTGCTGGTGCTCTCAGTGGGCCTCGAGCCTTCCGAATCATCAAAAGATGCTGCCAGACGCCTGGGTGCCTCTTTGGACGAGAGAGGCTTCCTCAAGGTAAACACATTCCTGCCTGTCGATTCGAGTCGATCCGGTGTTTTTACCTGCGGCAGCATTTCGGGGCCAAAGGACATTCCTGAGTCGGTGATGGAAGCGAGCGGAGCTGCCTCGGCTGCTGCTGCGCTCTTGGGTGAGCTAGAGCGCAAGGAGATACGTTTCGAGTATCCTCCTGAGAAAGATATCCGAGGTGAGCCTGCGAGGGTCGGTGTTTTTGTATGCCGGTGCGGCATAAACATCGCCTCCACGGTGGACGTCCCTCAGGTGGTGGAGTATATTTCAACGCTGCCAAGAGTGAAACACGCCGAAGAGCTTCTCTTCTCCTGTGCGCAAGATTCTCAGAAGATAATCAAGGGAGCCATAGAGGAAAAGGGCCTTAATCGTGTCGTGGTATGCGCCTGCACCCCACGTACCCATGAGCCTCTCTTCCAGAAAACCCTTCAGGGAGCGGGTATCAATCCGTATCTCTTTGAATTTGCGAATATTAGAGAGCAGTGCTCGTGGGTTCACCAGAAGGA